>ERZ1046148.456-NODE-456-length-25361-cov-7.525251_pt1 | contig 25361 bp, 19 predicted proteins | sample MGYA00383090_ERZ1046148 | MGnify/ENA primary metagenome ERZ1046148 (study PRJEB29581, sample SAMEA5548360) | metagenome | biome: marine; feature: coastal; material: water | depth 25 m | study: Short-term variability in the microbial, nano- and picoplankton... | reverse complement strand
TCATAATTTCAGCAATATTGCTTATCACCAGAGGTGCAGACCCTCGATTGCCGATAATTCTTGACGATTCTAAAGGCCTTTCAGATAACGACCATCGTCGACTTGGACTGTATTTATTTCTAGCTTTCATCTTGATGCTACCTGCACAGATACCCTTTGCTTATGCTAATGATTGGGATGAAGATTTACAAATCCAATTTTCCGCAGACCACCTCTATTTTGTGGAAAATAGTACACAAATGGGCATCTCATTTACTAATATTGGTCTTCTACAGCAAGATTGGTCGATCGAAGTCATTGAGGAAGGGCTTGATGTTACTTGGGCAGAGAGATCTTCAGATGATACAGGATTTTGGTCTTGTGAAGTTGCTGGTGAGAATCTTAGCCCATGTAAAGGAATAACAGCCCCTGACTCAATTGATTTAGTTAATCTTGTATTGAAATGGAATTCACAATCCAATAAAGCACCTATGACTCAATTACGGGTGGCAATTACAACAACTGCTGGTGAGCAAATACAGAGTTTTGGTGTTGCAAGTATGTCTGATGTAGTTCCACTTTCAGATACTTGGGATAACGTAGGGACTTTTCTTGAACCACGGGTTTGTATTTCTCTTCATTGGTTGAATTCAACTATGGTTAACTACAGTCTTAACAGTAGTAATTCAGTCACTGAATTATTTACTATAGATGGAAAGGCATCTAAACATTCTGGGGTTCTTCAAGGCGATGAAAGTAGTATCTGTCTCGAGGCTCCAATGGGTACTCCTTTACATTCACTAGATGATTTATTGATATCTTTTAACGACAGTAATTATCACCTACTTGCTCCAAAGGAAGTTGCTAAAATGATAATTCCAGAACAAGGGCTGGTGATTTTCGAGAATGATTCAAGACGCGGATGGTCCCAACTATCCGATGCAGGAATACTTCGAAACGACGCGGTGACCGACTGTCCACTAATTCACACAATTTCGACACCGGCTTCACCTGATGATGGGGAATGGGTTTGGGACATGTTTGTCCGCCCTGAAGCAAAAATTCCTGTGATGCCTGAAAACTCTTCATTAGTCATCAAAGCAGATGAAAATTCTATTATCAGTTCTTGTATAGAAGGCCAGAGATTAGCCAATGCAGAATATGAAGTAATACATGGCCCTGAATTAATATTGATCGATGGGGACAACTCAACTCGCTTTTGGACTGGCTATCAGTCTCTTTCTAATGGCAATCTGACTTTCTATAACCCGGGTGGAGAAAATCTTAGCGTTAGTTTCGAGACATTAGGTGCAGGCGAAAGATGGACATATCCTGATAATGTAACTATTGTTGCAGGGGGAGAGACCGTAATCCCTCTAACAAATCCTAGTAGTGAAGATTTGATTTGGATAGACATTAATGACTCGATAATAGAGATTAAATTGATCAATCACGAGGTATAGTATGCGTATAGCAGTTCTTGGAGCAGGAGCTATAGGTGGTTTGATTGCAGCTCATCTAGTTACTTCTGGTTATGATGTATTGGTTCATTCACGTGGCGAACATGGAGCGCGTATGGCCATAGAAGGCCTAGAAATCGATGGAGAGATAAATCTATCAATCGCAGCAGAAGATTGGTTGGTTACATTGAACGAGATTGGTATCTCTCCGGAATTAGAAAAATCCTGTGATATGGCAATAATTACATCTAAGGCCATGAATACTGAAAATTTAGCGTTAATTGCGAGGTTACTTTGTGATGGACCTGTTCTATCGCTGCAAAATGGTCTCGGTAATCTTGAGATTATTAGTGACACACTAGGTCCTCAGAGAGCCTTTGCTGCTACTACGACACATGGGGTAACTAAAGTTGCACCAGGTCGATTGAACTGGGCTGGAAGGGGTAAAATAGATATCGAATCAACTTCTCCATTCTTTCCAATATTTGAAAAATCAGGATTAAACCCTAGTGTTAGTAATGATGTATCTCTACTTTTGTGGAATAAGTTATTGATTAATGTAGGCATCAACCCACTAGCAGCACTGTGCGGCATTAAGAATGGTGAATTGCTGGATGGAAACCTATTCGAAGAAGCCTGTGCAGTCATGTTGGAGGCAGCATCTGTGGCTAGATTTGAGGGAGTAATTCTCGATTCTGATGAAGAATTAGTAGAGACTCTACGACAAGTGATTACTCATACATCTGAAAATGAGTGTAGTATGTTGCAAGATATACGCAATGGTCGTAAGACCGAAATCGAAATGATTTGTGGAGAGGTCGTAAAACGAGGAGAGAGAGCTGGTATTACCTGTCCTAGAAACTCGTTATTACTTACACAGATAAGTTCACTTAACTAAGTCGGCATTAAAGTGCAAGCCATAATTCTCTCTACGATCCAGGGAATCTTGGGCGATTAGGGTCGCTACTAGAATCAAATTCCTCAATTCAACTAAATCACGACTTGGACGACATGATTTCCACACCATATCGACCTCAGTACTAAGAAGATTCAATCTCCTTAAGGCTCTTTTCAAACGTGAAAATCGTCTGACAAGCCCAACGTCATCAGTCATCGTCGCTTGTAAAGATTCTAGATCGTGTCTTAATGGTGCGTGTTCCAGTAAATCGTGTAATCCATCTGCCAACCAATCTGGTGACTGTGATATAGATGATGGCAATTCAGTGATTATGTGTCTAGCAGCCCTATGCGCAAATACAACTCCTTCTAGAAGGCTGTTTGAGGCCAAACGATTAGCACCATGCATGCCGGTGCAAGCGACTTCTCCAATTCCGTATAGCCCAGGTATGACATTTGAATCTACAGCCTGAACTCTCCCCTGTAAATCAACATCAAGTCCACCGACCATGTAATGGGCAGCAGGGGCAACAGGCAAAGGATCCTTGCCAAGTGTAATTCCATGACGTTGCAATCTTTCGGTGATGGTTGGAAATGAAGATTGCAGTTCTTCTTTATCGAGATGGTCGCAAACTAGCCAAACATGATCAGCACCACTACGTTTGATGACATTATCACATGCCCTTGCTACTATGTCTCGTGTGGCTAAAGAGCCCTTATCCGAATATTCAAGAGTGAATGATAGATGTTCAGGATTGCCTTTCTCTTTCAGATGAATTGCTAGCCCTTCATCATCCAGCAATACTCCACCGGCTCCGCGCAATGCCTCAGTCACCAGAAATGGGCGCTCATCTGTTATCATCAGTGCAGTTGGGTGAAATTGTACAAATGCCATATCTTTCACATTAGCCCCTGCTCTGTAAGCCATTGCCAAACCATCACCAGTTGCTACTGGTGGATTTGTTGTCTTAGCCCACAACTTACCTGCTCCACCAGTTGCGATCATTATAGCATCGGCAATTTCAGTAGTCATAGTATCGTCATTGAGGTTCAAACACCATATTCCACATATCCCCTCCTCAATCGAACCATGTTTTCTTTGAATCAAATCAACTGCGAGAGTCATAGGACGCAATTCAATGTTTTCTCGGCGAGCCACCTCATTATTCAAGGATGACTCGATTTCCTTGCCAGTGGCATCTTTGGCGTGAAGGATTCTTGCAGTGCTGTGGCCTCCTTCTTTGGCTAAGTGAAAACCTTCATTCGTTCTTTCAAATGAAACGCCTATCGAAAGTAGATCTCTTATCCGTTCTCCTGCTTCCGACACAACTACTCTTACCGCTTCCTCGTCGCATTGACCATCACCACATGCAAGTGTATCAGCAATATGAGATTCTATTCCAGAACTATCCGTTTGGTCGAGAATAGCAGCAATTCCTCCTTGGGCCCAATTAGTGGAAGAATCTTCTGGTCGTTGTTTAGTAACGACAAGTACGTCATAGCCTGCGCTACTGAGTTCTAGTGCGGCAAAAAGGCCAGCTATACCGCTTCCGATAATGATAACACGTGGCATCAGGAACAACCAGTCCAGTGGTCGATTATTGAAAATGACTTGCTTTATCGCCGGCATCACTATGACTCTTAATGACTCCCCAGATAATGATGGCGCGCAAGGGTAAACTCGCCAGCCTCATCGGTTTGGTGCTGATTGGCGTTGTTATTGCTAACGTATACCTAGGTGTATTCTCCCCAATAGACCGCCCCATTAAGATGAATCTATCGAAATATGGCTCTGTTTCATGTTCAACTGAATCTATTCAGGCTAGCGATGACATGGGTATGCCAAGTGAGTGTTTTGACGAACTTCGTACCTTAGCAGGGCCTGATATATTGATGCTATTCGAAGGTATAGCATTATTTGGTGCTGGATTTATCAAACTGCCAAAGAAAGGTAAATGGGCAACTAGGATAAGACGTATCTCACTAATGTTCGGACCGGTCTTCATTGCTTTTGCCATAGTTGATGCATTCGATCTCAGCCCGCATGTCAATACAGAACAAATCGCGGTCTTGTTACCATTCCATGTTGACCCAGTTCTACTTCAACTAGGGGCTTTCGTCATCGGTATTTTCTTGATTAGAGGCCGTAAATACGTCAACGAAGGTGATGGTGGGGACAAGAAAAAAGTCGATGATGCAATGCGCCTTGAAAAAGAAAGAATCGAAATGGATCGCGCATTTTCTACTGGTGGTACTCTGAAAGGCTTGGGTAAGAAATCCAAGGCGATGGATAAGTTCACCACAGTTGGAGATATGTGGGGCGCGATGGGTCTTGCAGCATTCGAAGATGACTTTGAAGCGGGATTGCGCGAAGATGGAGATTTCAAAGTCGAGAGGCCATGCCATATCTGTAGTGGTCAAGGTTGTAAGCGCTGTGACAATAAAGGATATATTGGCTAATCTGATTAATATCAGGTTTTCACTGTAGATTAAATCAATACTACCGGCATAGCGATTGCACCCTCGAAACGTAACCCCTACGTCTTACTCAGTACCATTGTTTAATACCCATCATGAGCCGCTGAAGGCTTAATGTCGGGGCTTAGGAACCGACTGTGAGGGAATGGGATGTATCTCAAGAGTCTAGAGGTTGAAAATTTCAAGTCGTTCAAAGGCGAAGCAACCATACCATTCGTGCGTGGTTTTACAGCCATTACAGGACCAAATGGTTCCGGTAAATCAAATTGCGGTGATGCAATACAATTTGTACTCGGTCCACGTTCCACCAAGGTCCTAAGAGCCCAAAATGCCAAGGATTTAATTTTCAATGGCGGTAAATCAAATCATCCAGCAAGGGAATGCAAGGTGACATTAGTATTTGCTAATCCAATGTTAGCAAATGGGAGAAGAAGATTACCTGTCGATAACGATGAAGTTCGAATGGGTCGGCATGTCCGACTAACAAAGTCAAATAACATCGTAACTACTTATTTCCTTGATGGTAATGAAAGTTCACAAAAATCATTCCATAGAATATTGGGGCAAGCTAATGCTCGACCAGACGGATATAACATCGTTCTACAAGGAGACGTAACACGACTTTCAAAAATGACAACCGTTGAGAGAAGAAAAGTTCTCGATGGAGTCGCAGGTGTCACATCATACGATGACGAAATTCGTAAAGCAGACCGCCAAAAAGGGCAAGTCGAGGAGTATATTGAAAGGATCACCCTTCTAGAAGATGAGCAAAAAATCCGCCTTCAGAGCCTGAAGAAGGAGAAGGAACAGGCGTTAAAGGTCAAATCATTGAAAGAAGAACATGATGATGCAAGAGTCCGCTATTACCAATCTAGGCATGTTTCATTGGATGCTGAAATTCGCTATCAGGTGGAGGAAAGGGTTCGCTATGAATCCGAAGCTAGTAATCTGAGTCAAGAGGTCAAGGAAGGAGAGAGGATTTTACTCTCACTAGATGACCGCATCGGTGAACTTGAGAAACAGATCAAGCAGGTTATGGGCGATGAACGCGGCGGCTTGATGGATGTGATTCGCAGATTGCAATTAGAATGCGATAGAAACCGTGATCGAATCCGATCAGCAGAGGAATTCAATGAGGATGGAGTCGCAGAAGTAGACGCTATAGAAGTAGAGATTGCAGAGGTGAGCCAATCATTATCCGAGCACATACAATCACTAGAAACTGCAAAACAGGATCTTGAGAAGTCAAAAGCGACCTTTGAAGCGGCTGAACAAACCGAGAAGGAAGTCCGTTCAACACTAGAACAGACAGATAAGGCAACAATTGGATTGTCTCGGGATCTCTCTAAAGCCACTGAACTCTTGGAAAAAGCCCGTGAATCTGTGGCTACTGCACAATTAGAAGCCGATAGAATCGAAGCGCAGATGGAATTGATTTCCGAGCAGGTGGCTGCATCAGAAGAATTACTCGAAGATGCACGTATGCAAATAGATGATTTGGAATTACTCGGTGAAGACTTAGGAGATGTTGACCCAGATAAAGACAGAGGTAAACTTGCTGAAGATTTGCAAAATAGTCAACGCGAAGAATCTAAGTTGAGGTCAGAATTCGAGGCAGTTGAAAGGAGATTGCGCGAAACAGAACGCAAACTCGTTAGCGTTAGGACCGAGTTAGAAAGCCGTTCAGGCGCCAATGGCATGAGCGGGGGAGCTGCTTCTGTTATTGCTGCACGTGACCGTGGCGAACTGCGCGGAATAATCGGTACAATTGCAGAATTATGTGCTCCAAAAGAAGACGATCATGCTGAGGCATTGGCCACTGCAGTTGGCGGGGGAATGTCTTCTCTAGTCGTCGAAGACGACCGTATCGCCGCTGAAGCAATGGCTCACCTTCGCTCAAAGAAATCAGGCAGAGCCACTTTCTTGCCACTAAATAAGATGCAAGCCAACAGGGCATCAGGTAAGGCTGCAATGCTTGTCAACAAACCAGGTGTTGTTGGTTTTGCCTATGAACTATTAGATTTCGATCCACGGATAGAAGCGGCGGTTCGTTATGCACTGCGTAACACCCTCGTTGTCGAAGACCTTGCAACTGCACGTCGATTGATGGGTGGTGTGCGCCTAGTTACTCTTAGAGGAGAAGTCACAGAACCTGGAGGGGCGATGGTCGGTGGTAGTCGAGCGCGCATGAAGGTCGGATTTGGCGGTCGTATACAGGGCGCTAGTGAAGTTGACAAATTAGCAGCAGAGGTCGAGCGTCTTTCTCTAATGTCGGATACGGTTAGAGCAGCATTAAGCGAATCGGTGACGCGTCAACAGGGTATTAGAAATAAAATAACTGCACTGTCAAGCGACGACCACTCAATCAAATTACGCGAGTGGCGCTCTGAGATGGCTATGGCTAAGAAAGCATTTGAGCAGGCTAGAGGCGTTGTAATTGCTCATGAAAAGAGACTTGAGGAATTAGCAAAAGAGAACAATAACAAATCAATAGCACTTAACGATGCTAAACAACTCCATGCCGACTGTGAGGATGCAAGAGATTTGGCACTTGATAAGTTACAGCAATCTAGCCCAGAGCATCTACGTCAGCGCTTACATGAAGCCCAACAACAGCGCGTTGAAGCTGAAGGAATGCGAGCCAAGGCAGTTATTATTCTAGAATCAGGTGAAGACAAAGGACGTCTTTTGCAAGACATGGTCGACCGTTTGACCGGTAAAGCCGACGATATCCAATCGGCAATTGCCGCTAGAGTGGCTTCGATAAAAACTTGGAACGCTGCAATAGAAACAGATGGTAAAGAGTTGGCCGAGAAGGAAGCTGAAAGGTCAGTTATCATGGAAGAACACGAAGGACTAGAAGACGAAAGGATGCGTTCTACAGAAGAGCGTGCAGGATTACGTGCTAGTTATTCTCAGAAAGCCAATGATGCACAGAACCGCCGCCGTTTAGCTGAAGAAATCACACGCTCTGTTGCAATTAAGCAAAACGAATTAATTGAACTCGCTACTGAAATGGCTGAGATGGCGATTGCTATAGCAGATCCAGAGGTAGAATTACCTAGTGTTGGAGATGCAGAAAAGCGCCTACGTGCCCTTGAGCGCCGTCTCGAAGCGTATGGCCCTGTAAATATGCTGGCAATTGAGCAATATGCTGAATGCGAGGAGAGGCTTTCATCGATGAAGGAAGATTTCAAGACCTTGCAACAACGTCGAAAGCAATTGATTACTATCACAGATAAATTAGAAGGTCAAAGAAAGAGCCGCTTACTGGCGGTTCTAAAAGAGGTCAATAAGAACTTCAAGAAGGTGTACAACCAACTTTCCGACGGCGGAAGAGGTGAATTATTCTTAGAAGACACTGAGAATCCATTCAAGGCCGGGTTAGACATGTGGGCACAACCTCGCGGCAAGTCGAGTAAAAGCAGGCTCCAGGGACTCTCCGGTGGAGAACAATCGATGGCAGCATTAGCTTTGATTTTCGCAATTCAAGATCATGACCCGAGCCCGTTTTACTATTTCGACGAAGTCGATCAGAATCTCGATGCATATAATGCAGGACTGATAGCAAAAATGTGCAGGGAGCGCAGTGAAGCAGCACAATTCATTATGGTGACTCTACGAAAAGTATCCTTGCGCCTAGCAGATCATCACATTGGCATCACTCACGGAGGAGACGGATGCAGTCGAAGAATAGTTGACTTTGACCGTGACCGAGCAATTACCTTGGGAGAAGCGGCACTAAAGGAAGCAAAGGAGGCTGCCGATGTTAACCACAGCCGTATCGAAGAAGCGAGTAATCAAGCCAAGGATATGCCAACAGTTCCAGAAGCGTTACCCGCACCTAGCAGTCTAGGAAATCTTCTAAACCACATAGAGACAGAGGATGATGGAAATGAAGTGAATACAAATTTCTCCTCTATAGTTGAACGTGCTGAAGACTTGAGTGAGGATATTTCAGAGCGTAGAGAAATCGTCGAAGCACTACTGGAAGCGACTTCTGAGGATGAGGAAGTATCAGCGGATATTGAAGATGAAATAGGTGTTGAAGAGGAGGTTTGAACTTGCAACAAGCACTCCTCGACTCATGGTTCTTAAGACAAGATGTTCTTGACCAATTATTAGCGGCTGAGGAAGATTCTGAAGAAGCATCCCGTTATGCTGACCGCATACAACAGATAGCGGAATCCGAGGAAGCGGAGCATCAAACCTTGATAGATCCTTTTGATAGGTCAGTAGCATTGGTTCTTTCCCTGGTAAAGGAAGAGGGGTTAGATCCTTGGAATATTGACTTAGGTGCCTTTTTGAAATTGTTCACTGAAAGAGTGCGTAAAGAAGCAAATGCATTGGACCTTCCAGCCTGTGGTCGTTTGATTAGACTCTCTTGGGAAGTATTACATAATCAAGCAGCGATATTATTTGATAGGGTTCAAGCCATAGATTTCAATGAAGAAGAATTCATGGATTTCGGGTGGGAATCTGATTATGATGATGAAGGATTTGTGTTTACGCAGACGATATTAGCAGGTGAAGCCGATGAAGTTCTGCCAAATTTATTCGATGAGCGAGTACGAAGAAATGAAGAGGGAAGACCAGTTACTCTCGGTGAATTACTTTCTGCTCTAAAAGATGCTTGTGACGATGCAGAAGTCCAGAAAGTACGTGATGAAAACCGTATTTTACATGCGGAAGAGCTTGCAAAAATGCTCAGTTCAGTAGATTCTCGAATGCATGATGAGAACCTAGAAAGTGACATTCAAATTAGTTGGAAGGCTATGCGCCAAGCGACAAAAGCAACCGGAAAATCAGAAGTAGAATTATCTTCCCTTGGTAATTTCATGTTTGATGAACTTGCAGCAAAGGGCTTTACCGGTGATGACCAGAAAGCTGAAGCAAAGGTTACCGCCTTTATTTCCAGTCTCTTCCTTGCTCACCGAGGCTATGCTCAGATATCTCAAAAAGAGGTCCCTGCAGGTCAGATTGTCCTTGAGGACCTTTGGCCGCAAGCCAACACTTTCCAAGAAGCAAAATCTCTATTGGAATCAAAAAATAATTCCCAGAAATCTTTGCAAGAAAGAGCAAAAGTAGCGAAGGTTGCAGAGCAGGAAAAAAGTAACGATAAATCTGAAGTTGTAGAAGAACTCGATGGATGGCTAGTTGAGTAGGTGTGAGAATATGAGTGAAGTAGCGTTGGAGACATTATTGGAAGCAACTATTTTCAGTGCTGGTCGTTCACTTCGTGGCGAAGAGTTGAGCGAAATGCTCGGTTATCCAATTGAAGAGGTTAGAGAGTCACTAGAGTCATTGATTGCTACTAGTAAAAGACGTCGCAGTAGTGCTTTACAGATGGTTGAAGTCGCCGGCAGATTTGCAATAGAAGTGAAGCCTAGCATAGCCGATCATTTACCAAAGAAGGCAAAGTCAGAAATACCACAAAAACTACTGAAAGCAGCCGCATTAATCGCCTATCACCAGCCTATGCCTCAATCTAGATTAGTAGAATTATTAGGTCAGAAAGCATATGATCACATTCGAGAATTAGCACAAGCGGGGTTAGTCGACCGCCGTAGGAATGGGAATACTCGTCGTCTGACAACAACCTTGCGCTTCTCTGAGGTATTTGGATGCCCGCATACAGATCGCAAAAAAGTCAAGCAATGGTTTAGGGACAAGGTAGTCAATGCCGGTCTATTAGAAGGAATGGAAGATAAAGTGGCCTTGAGAGATGAGAGAATCGATGAAACGGTTCAATCGACATTACTATTGCAAGAAGAATGATTATTCTCTAATATGTTTGAGAGTATTTCGAATTAGTAGAGGGGTTATCGCTTCGCTAGAATTATCGATAATCGCTGCGATCTTCTCAATTTCATCGCTATTGGCACCTTCACTACTGGCCATATTACGCATGTGCATGCGCATGTGTCCTGCCTGAATTCCATCAGTCGATAAGGCACGCATAGCGCCTAGGTTTTGCGATAAACCGGCAGCAGCCATAACTCCAGCCAATTCTTGAGCAGAATCAACGCCGAGAATCTCTAGATTGGCGCGAGCGGCAGGGTGTATCTTTGATGCACCTCCTACAATTCCTACAGCCAATGGCAATTCGATTCTACCACAAAGATTGCCATCATCGTCCTGCCACCATTCGGTTAGGGATGAGTAGTGCTCACGCCCATGGCTTGCCCAGGCGTGACAACCTGCTTCGATAGCCCTCCAATCTTGCCCACATGCCAGAGCAATACTACTGATAGCATTCATCAGTCCTTTGTTATGAGTGGTCGCTCTAAATGGGTCAGACACTGCAAAATGATATGCTTCAAGGATTGATTCGATAATAGCCAAGCCATTATTTCTGTCACCACTATTGTCCATCTCTTCTGGCGTAAAAACCGCACTAGCTCTGGCTATCCGATGGACGGCAAGATTGGAAAGGATACGAAGATTAACCCTTCCATTTGCCAATTTAGCAATCCTAGGTGCGATTCTTTCGACCATCGTATTGACGGCATTTGCTCCCATTGCGTCTTGGCAATCAACGAGTAAATGGACTACAAGCATCGGGCCAATATTGCTCTCTATTGCCCTAGTAAGTAGGCCCTTGCAACCGCCACCAAGGCGAATCATAGTTGAATCTACATTATTACATTCTTCGATTAGAGAATCTTTTGCTTTAGCAATTGCATTTTCGGCAGCACCGATATCTTCAATCTCTAGAACTTGGATTTGTCCAATCATTACGGGAGGGTCGCAATCAGTCGCAAATCCACCATTTTTCAAACAACGTTTAGCCATGTTCGAAGCAGCTGCTACGACACTAGACTCTTCGATACACAGCGGTATCAGGTAGTGTTTTGAATCAATTACAAAATTAGTTGCTATTCCGACTGGCAATGACATCGTCCCAATCACATTTTCAACCATGCGATCTGAAGCTTCGACATCGAGTTCAGCAAACGAAGATAGGGCATTTACTGCTTCATCGCTGAGATTAGCAGACTCCTTGATTTGATTTAGGCGTTCAGAAACAGATAGGCGGTAGAACCCCTTCATTCTACTATTTTCTACAGCCATTGTCCTGACAACTCCAACGGTTGGGCCTGAGGGTTATTGCACATGAAAGGTGCGCAAATCAACGCGTTAATTAACGCGTTAGGCAAGCGTTAACTATGCGTTATTTGAATCGTCAGAAGCGGCGTGGTCTTCTGATTAACATGTACTAACACCGCCATGTTATCCTTCAAAGCAGTGAAACATCATATACCTGTCCTGAACTGCTGTTCTTTATGGTTGAAGAAATGCCAGTACTCGGTTTACCTTTGCTCAAGGAGAATCCCTTTCAAGCTAGGCCGCTTGAATCTGGTCAATCTCCATTTCTTATCGGCCGTGACGCTATATCTGCAAGATGGGCGAGATTTCTTCATCAACGTGCTGCACGTTTTTCACTATTGATTGGAGAAAGAGGTAGCGGTAGGACTTCATTACTACGTTGTCTTTCTGAAGAAGTAGACAAGGTAGTGCACATTGACATGTATCCTGAGGCAGATCATACTCGCTGTATATTAGATGAAATGTATGCAGCATTGGTTGATTTCGACATTCCATCCAGCAGGCAGCAAATCGTTCATCGACTTGTTGAATCAACAACCCATGGCGAAGGGCCAATGCCATTAATCGCGCTTGATTTCTCCAGTGCTGACGGAAAAAGCCTCGCAGAAGTCATTTCTAGGCTTATTTCAGCCTTAGAGAGGATGCAGGCATTGGTGGTAGTCACTCTTACTACCGATCAGCGACTAGAGTGGCCTGAAGGACTAGTAGATCGTTTTGATCACGTCGAAAAATTATCAACTCTAAGCGAGGACGAAGTTTCTGCATTAGCTAAGAGAAGGGTAGAATCAGTCTCACGTCAATCTTGGGATATGAATCGTGATGCACTTGATTATGTGATGAATAAAACAAATGGCCAGGTTGGAAGGGTTATTCGAACTCTTCGTGATATGGTAGACGAAGAGCGTTCAAGGCCCAGGAGCCTACCAAAAGAGGTAACAGTTGTACCTCCAGAGGTAGTTCAAGATGCCCTCGAGGAAGAAGATAATCCAGAAGATGATTATCCAAAAGAACCTATTTTTGAATTGGATATGGAACTGATGAGCCAAGATCCAATAGGCCAAGATCAAACGGACCTAACTCAATCCACATCAGCTCCTATGATGGCAAGTAGAGGCACATTCTCTGGACTAATTGGCCGCAATCGTAGTAATCGTCATAGCAAGTCACAAATAAATCCCAATAATTTGTCTAACGAAAGCCCAATTGATAGCGGTAGTGAGGACGGTACTCATCTATGGATGGCTAAAGGCGCTGAATTAATCAAAGAGTCAATTCATGAAGACGTAATCGATGAGTCATTTACTGCCAATGGGGGAAATGATGTATCTGAACCTTTCATTGAAGACGAATTCACATACGAAGAGGATGCATATGAGCAACAATCATCAGAGGATGGGGTTTTACTCAAAGAAATGCTTCATTTGATGAGTAGAGCCTCAAAAGCACGCCTTTCTGAGATGTTATCAGCATTACGCCAACCAGTAGTTGGACAAAGAATCAGTTTTCCTATCGATGTCAACACTTTGCGTAATCTCTCAAAGACAGAATCGGTTGTAGTGGAAGTCGCATCTGAAAGAAGTCTATCGCCATCCGATTCAAGATTACAAGATCGCCTAGGCATCAAAAGACCACGGCTATCTCAAATCTGTAACTATCTACAGAGAGCAGGAATTCTTGAAGTACGTCAGGAGGGGAGGTCAAGGAAGTTCTCACTTACTAATGACGCTAGAGCCCAATTAATTGCCTGGGGGATGTTGGAGGTGAGCCAATGAGTTGGAGTATAACGCATTCATGGCAGGCGGAGGACAAACTGTCTTGTATCGTTTCAGCAGGAAATGATTTAGTGGTCTGTTCAGGTCTCGAATTACAATTATTAGATGTTGATGCTAATTTACGCTGGCGACAAGAGATGCCATTTTTGATACATGCGGCAGCATTCCAAATGGGCAAAATCGGAGTATTGTGTGGCCATGGATTCTTCGTAGTTAATTCAAGCGATGGAGGACGAGTTAACGAAGGGAGGAGTACTCGTGGAGGATTTAGCGATATATTGGCTCGCCCAGGAGGAGGTTGGATACTTTCATGCCGCGAAGGAAATTTACATCTATTCAATGAAGAAGGTAGGGGATTAAGACGTTTAGCTAGCGGCAAAGTTCGTCGATTATTGGGCTGGTTCGACCGTGAGCACCTGCTTTGGCAAGACGATGGAGGTCGCCTACGCTGTGCAAGGTTAGCAAAACAAGATTCACAGCGTGTATTGGAAGAAAGAATCTGGAGTTGGGTTAGTAGAATGTTTGACGGACGTTGCCTTTTACAATCAAGTGATGGATCACTGTGGGAAGGAATACCTCATCCATTTGGCTGGGATTCACTTGACAAAATCCAGGACGCCTCTATAGAGCCGTTGTCTGCTATAAGAAGCGGGGACGGATGGTGGTTATTGGGAATAGATGGCGTAATGACTAATATCAGTGGGATTGATACTTCTGAAACGTTTGAAACCACAGCATTAGGAAAAGATTTGGGACATCTATTAGTGGGCCTTGGTCCTGATACTATGGTTACTGCTAATCGGCAAGGACTTCTTCGATATTGGAATGCTCCGCATCTTGCAGCACTCAAGCATTCTCTTATCCAAAAGATGGTTGCTGATGCTAAAGTGGCCAGCGATTGGGATGAACGTAGGCGTATATTCCAACGTGCGCGTACAGCAGAGGAAGAGGGACGCGTCTCGTTGGCTATCAATCTCTATCAGACTCTTGGAAGAAAAGAGGATGTTAAGCGTTTATTGAGTAGGGAGCGTGAAGACATATGACTTCTGATTCACAAGTTATCACTCAAGAGAAGGTTGAACATTATTTACAGTTAACCAGTAAGGCTAGGGCAAAAGCTACACCCATACATGAACCGGATACCCCCGAATCGAAGCAATTGGCAATATTACTGAGGATGGCTGATGATTATTCCTCTGATGCTCGTTTTTTCTGCGAAAAAAATGATTTGATTCGCGCATTCGGTGCAATCAATTACGCACATGCTTGGATTGATGCTGCAGTAAAGTTAGAACTTTTGGATGGACATGGTGACGATGATTTATTCACCTTGCCTTAGTTAGTTTTCTAGTAGGACTAAACGCTTTCTTCCTTGAACTTCTATCCAAGATAAACCCGCATCAGCAAGTCTATGTTTGAGGTGGCGATCGATAGTTAGAATTCTCCATTTTTGTTTGAGACTAAGATCAAATAATTGGTCATCAGGATGTTTTCCACTTTCTAAATCAGGCTCAACAATCGTTGCTTTGGCATTTAGGAGCGACAGAAGCATAGAATTACCGCTGTTCTTAGCAATATCTTCAATCTCTTTTTTCACTGTGGGAAATACACATATTTCAGCAGGTCCAATAAGCTCAGCAAGAGCTATGTCAATATTGATACCTGCTTCTACGACAGCAACCCATCCGCAGGAATCAATCAATACTCTTTGCATAGTATCACTCTATGGTGCCATAGCCGATCAGTCGCCATCTAGCACCAACTCTTCTTGAAAGAGAGATTCTCTGGCCCTTATCGGCACATATTGGCAGTTTCAGATTCAGTTTAGCCTTACCACCTTGAGAATTTGATACAACCCCTACACTGGTTGCGGTTGCGACGTTTAACATCAACATCTCGTTATTTCGTAATGGCATTACCTTTTCTGGTTTTTCACCTTCGGAAGAAACCATTTTCTCCATCAAAGTGACATTAACTGAGATCTCACTCAAAATATCAGGTAGTTCTCCAACTTTTGAAATTACTTGACCGCTGAGATTATCTGCTGTAGTGATAGAAGGGTCGAGTGGAGTAGCAATGCCACAAAGTCCTCCTGCATGCATGTTATCTAAGTCAAGTCCTCCTCCTTTCATACTTGAAATAACCGAGGTAATTGGTTCATAATGAACTTTCTTCCCTTCACCGATTTTTTTACCGGGACCAATTAGGATTTCATCGCCGATGGCAAAGTTTCCTTGAACTATACTTCCACCGATTACGCCACCCTTCAATTTAGTAGGTCTTGTACCAGGCCTATTGATGTCAAATGAACGCGCCACATGCATTACAGACTTTTCCTCTGGGTCTCTCTCAGGAGTTGTGATTACTGTTTCAATAGCGTGTATCAATATGTCAAGATTAACATCATGATGCGCAGAAACAGGTATAATTGGAGCATTCTCGGCTATAGTTCCCTTTAGGAATTCCTTAATCTGTTGATATGATTCCTTTGCTTTTTCACTAGTAACCAAGTCGACCTTGTTTTGAACTACAACTATTTTTTCAATTCCTGCTATTTCAAGTGCCATCAGATGTTCATTGGTTTGTGGTTGCGGGCATATCTCATTTGCAGCGACCATCAATAATGCTCCATCCATAATCGAAGCACCTGTGATCATTATAGCCATCAAAGTCTCGTGACCTGGTGCGTCTACAAATGATATTACACGCTGTAATTCCTCATCGACATCAGCACCGCCATCAGGGCGTCGACCTGATGGATAATAATCTCCATCTGGTGTTTTGTAAAATGCTGTATCTGCATAACCGAGCTTAATCGATATCCCACGCTTCCGTTCTTCGGAATGCGTATCGGTCCAAACTCCTGAAAGTGCTTGGGTAAGAGTGGTTTTACCGTGATCTACATGGCCGACTAAACCGATATTGATTACGGGTTGAGATGGAAGCTTGGTTGCCATGCTTCCCTACCCCCATACTCCCCGAGCACACAGCCTCTCGGCTTCACTCAGTGCTCTCCTCATTTGTGGACAGGATGTCAGCCAGTGACTTATTTCCTGCTTCAACAACCTTGAGGTTGATTTGGCGAGTATATTGGGTAATGGTGTTACCACGGAAGTTACGACGCTTTCTCATTCCATCTGGCTTGTAACGGAATCTTTTCTTCTCCCCTTTCTTGGTTTTCTGGACTAAATCATGACCTTTGTAGCCTACAGATTGTGTTACGAGCACAGGTTTTCTTACTCCACCTTCGATATCGCTTCGCATAGGTGTCCCAGTCTTATCTGAGCCACCGGTAATTTGTAATTTATATCCGGATAGGATTGTTTCACCATCGCCGACGAATATCCCATCGACAACGTCGCCAATTTTCTTTCCTAAGAATTGTGATTGGTTGTTGCCACTGATGGACATATTGTATGAGGCACCGTTATTGGCGGGGTCGGTGTCATTAACCACTGCGATGAAACCTGAATCTTCTGCCATATAATCAACTCTTGAACGAGTTGGCGACATAGGACGTGTATATAGCCCCATCGGGACGCCAATCTTACGCTTCAGCGGCGCAGTCTCTTCTTAATGAAGGTCTCAACCCGTCTCTGAACATCGGACGGAAGCATATGCGGCATGGAAATGTGAAGTGTTCTACCCCGGCCATCAGCGACATTATCGTACTTTGTGGCAATGATATCTAGCTCGGCCATGTGCTTGAGATGCTTCCAAACTGTAGTGTGACCCTTTGGCTTCTGATCATATTCTTCACAGACCACATGATAGAGATTCTCGGCTTCACCACTGGTAAGGCTCTCGCTTCTTCTAAGACGCCTACTGATTCCCATCAGAATCAACATACAGTCTGACGGGAGTTCAATAATATTGTCAGAATCAACATTAGTAGGCAAGGTCAAAACAGTCTTTTGCACATCTTTTGCCTGTATTTCACTCCGGCCTGAAGATTCTGCGCGTTTAGCTGCTCCTTCAAGTAATTCGATTACTCTACGCGCATCACCGAGAGATGCTGCTGATTGAGCAATCAATTCGAGAATGTCTTCCGAACAAGAACCATTTGTCAAGCCCAATTCACAGCGCTGCTGAGCGATCTTTAGCAGACCAGATTCTGAGTATGATGAAAGACGAAGATGACTTGAATGCCCCATTCTTGATATTACTGCAGTTTCTAGTAAATCGAGAACCTGCTCTTGACTTATCATAACTAGAGAAAGGGTACCTATGCTATCCTGATCTTCGTCTAAACGTAATAATTTGTAGAGAAGATCATCACCTGAGTGACGAAGAAGATGATCTACTTCATCAAGAACTAGAATCATATGCTTATTAGAATTTTGAATCAGTCGTCTGATGCTCGAAAGTAATTCATCAGCAGCTAAACCACGATGTGGATGTCCTTCATCCATATGCTGAATTATTCTCTGTACGACTCTTGTTGCAGTATTGGCATTTCTGCAGTTAATGTGAACAGTCATAATATCTCTTTTACCAACTAAATGCCGAGTAATATCTCGACAGAATGTTTTCACTAATGCGGTTTTACCACTGCCAACTGGCCCGGTAACAACTGCTCTTGCTGTACCTTCACTATGTGCTAAACCGATGAACATACTAGCCAATTCACGCTTTTCATCCTCTCGGCCAACTATCTCATCAGGAATATAATCAAAGCCAAAAATCTCAGGCCTTGTAAGGACGAGGCCAGAACCGATTCGGTCGAGGTAGTCTGCCATATCACAGTGACGTTCTTGCCTACCGTTATTGAACATACGCTAGAGAGAACGTAAGAATCTCACTTTCGCCGTAGTGGTAACTTGAACCTAGATGATTCATTGAAGAAACGATTTCTCGAAGAACGAATCCAATCGCTACGTCCTGTTTGCCGGAACCACCATTTGCCCTTACCATCTTTCCACCAGGTACTTCCCTTCTCATCAATTTCATAGGAATCATCTCTAACTGCTTTAGCGAAACGAGACTCCCATTCAGAGTGTACAACTTCATCCACTGGGTGATATGCTCCACCTTTGCGGCTGATTGTATGGAGTAACTCAGCTGCTCCACTAGCCCTTGCACGTCTGCCACTCATCAGTTTTTTACGGATTTGAATGGCTTTTGTAAGAAGAATATATTTTTCTCGATCAACCTTTTCTAATGCTAGGCCTTTCTTTACCATACCTTTCGCTTCACGAAGCTCAGCGCGTGTATTTGCTTCAGCGATAAAGCGCATAGATTGTTTGAAGAAATTACCACGAAGTTTAACGATTACCAAAAAAGAAATCAGTAAACCACTCATCAAAATAGCAGTAATAATCCCCTCGTCGGTTTTCAGACGCTCATCAAGATTATCGATGACACTGGTAGTATCCTTTTCCTCTTCAGTTTTATTTCCAATAGCAGATGGTTCGACATTACTTGTATTTGCACCAATATCCCCCAGATTAGTCAATGGGAATTCATCACTATTGTCACCTATTCCATCCATGTCTAGGTCTGACCATTCATTCTTATCAAAGGGAAGTGCGTCGATATTATCGCCAAAACCATCACCATCGCTATCCATCCATTCTGAACTATTGGTTGGGAATGCATCAGCATTATTGCCAACACCATCTAGATCCATATCAGCCCATTCACTGGCATTTGCGGGAAATGCATCGGAATTGTCGCCAAAACCATCTCCGTCACTATCAGCCCATTCACCCGAGTTCTCGGGATAGATATCGGAATTATCGCCAAAACCATCTCCATCACTATCTTTCCATTCACTAGAATTAAGAGGGAAATCATCAATAGAATCCGGGATATCATCGCCATCAGAATCAAGACATCCGCCTGTTGCATTACCTGCTATAGAAGGACAGTCGTCAAGGCCATCAGGGATTCCATCTAAGTCTAAATCAGAACTGTGATTAGAGTCGTTTGCGAAAGCATCTGCTCCATCGGTAATATTCCAGTCGGCATCAGGATCACTTACACCATCACCATCACTATCCAAGCATCCGAGTCTATCACTGGTCGAATTACCTCCGAAATTTGGACAAGCATCGATATTGGTCGCGTTTTCAACCCATTGTCCAGTGCCATTTGATCTTGAATCATTGAGCGCTGAATCAGCCCAATTATCGCCATAGCCATCGCCATCTGAATCATTCCATTGGCTTGAATCAAATTTAAACTCATCACTTTGGTCATCCCAGCCATCGCCATCTATATCTGGGCAACCTTCGATACCTCCTTTATTCGAACTACCTGGAGCAGTCGGGCAATCATCTAACGAATTACGAATACCATCCTCATCTGTGTCAGCCCATGTGCTGGTGACGAAGACATCTGCGGATGAGCCCGAAGGACTGAGGGAGAATAGACCGAAATCAGCAGACTCTGTCGAGAGGTCAATATCTCCTATGATTCTTGCAATACCAGTGCTATCGACGGCAATGTCATTTGCACTCTCATTCGCTAAACCCCCTGCAGAGTAAGAACTCAACCAAAACCCACGATGATTGAGTTTAGCAATGAATACATCATCATGTGCATTACTTATCAGATTCAGAGTTCCCATTGTCATCTGTGCTTGGAATATGCCAGTGATGTGAATATCTCCACTTGCATCTATACCAATCGCTTTTGCTTCATTGCCCATCTCTCCTTGGAGAGATTGGCTGGAACTAATGCTTGTAACTGCCCAATCCCAAGTTCCAGAATTACTTATTTTGGCAACGAAAACCTCGGGTCCAAATGATGCTGTTAGGTTGGTTGTTCCAAATAGCGAATAGTCAGTATGTTTACCAGTGATATGAATTGCATCATTAGAATCGAGATCCAAACCACGGCCATAATCGTCTCCAATCCCTTCAACATGTTCGACCCACCCCCAAGTACCATCATTATTCACTTTGGCAACAAAAATATCCTTACCTTCGGTTTGAGATAAAGCGGTATCAAAAGTAGAATTTCCTTCGATAAAGCCAGTGACATATGCGTCACCCGATGTGTCAATCGCTATTGCTTGACCAACCTGGTCACCATCTCCGTTAGCAGCTAAAGCCCAAACCCAATATCCAGTCGGTACCAAACGAGCGACAAATAAGTCATGATCTAATGCATTATCTCCACTGAGATTTGTTCCACTAAAATCAGACCAAGTTCCGGTAAAACTACCGACGATATAGGGTAGATTAGAATCATCGAGAGATATATCGGAAACCACATCATCCCCCTCGCCGCCTGCAGTGATTATCCATTCCCATGAGCCAATATCGCTTATTTTCGCGGCAAAGATATCGATTTGACCTGAACCACTTATTTCAATAGAGCCAAATTGAGCAGACCTTTCATTTTCATTAATCGAATCAGGTATTGCGGTAAATGCTCCGACAACATAGATGTAACCATCCGTTGTTACTGCAATATCCGCTCCCCAATCATCAGAAACTCCTCCTCCTGAAAGAGCCCACGACCAGACGCCAGAATCATCTAATTTAGCGATGAAAACATCAGATGTACCAGTCATTGTATTTGTCAGAGTTGTAGTTCCAAAAGATATGGTTGCGCCACTGAATGAACCGGTTACATATGTGTTGCCAGAAGAATCTGTGGCGATTCCATAGCCATGATCTTCAGAACCGCTATCTAAGCCATGAATATACTCCCAAGGGTCTTCTTCGCTAATCGTGTAAAAAGGATTTTCATAACTCTGTAAGTTTGAAAAACTAGGCATAACAAAAAATACGATAATCGTGAGAGGAATCAACCACCCTCTCCGGCTCATGGCTGGCCCATGCACTCGGATAGAAAGTTTCTTTCTATTATTGCTATAACGAGATATTGATTATAATATGCCGAATCAAGGGATCTCATCGAATTGGTAGCCGGTTTCCCATTTCTTTTCACCCAAAGCAACTTCGAGTTCGAATGGCGTGATAAGTGGCTTATCATAGCGAACAGAATCATCGATTGCTATTCTAGGACAGGCTGTATTGACGTATGCGTCTACTGGGTAGAAACTTATCAAATCAGGACTGATATGTTCAAGAGCTAATAAATATCCTTTTTTACCGTGTTTGGCCAGCATCTTTTTCATTCTCAGGGCGAGGGTTCTACGCATTTGTCCAGGTTTCTCACCAATTAGAATAGCGAATGTTTGAGCATCTTGAACTGCCATTATTAATCCGAAACGTTGCCTTAAAATCCGTTCAATTCTCTCTAATGACATTTCAGATGAGTCCCCGGTATATGGGTCAAGTAGGGCTAGGGGCTTTCCTGTGTGCATAACCAGCCCAATCGGATGGAAATCACCACTTCCAAGGAAAAGATAGTGTCCTATGGTATCGTCATCACCAGAGTAATTGCATCCCAGAACTTGTCCAGGGAATGTCAGTCTATCTCCGCCAACTGGTACTTCTACCTCAAATCCTGCTTTTTCCAGTCTATCTTTGAAATCGAAAATAAGATGCAAGTGTTGGATACTTCCAACCAATCCTAATTTATTTCCTTTCAAAGGTGCGACACGACCAACTGCGTCTAGGAATCTATCTTGAGCCTCTTTTTCACTTAGAATTCCATCTTGTTGTTCTAAGCGAACCTGTGCCATTGCTCGATGTTTTTCGAGTATAGGTAATACTGGAGATAATTCAGGATCACCATCATATGTGACATTGATGAAATGTGTTGGCATACCCGAGTCAATATTCATTTGACTATGACCCATATGAGCTACCAATTCTACTCCCATCATACGCATTTTATCATGGACTAAATCACAGGCTCCATAACAAGGGTCAGCAGCGAGAACCACCTGTGCAGTTGTCTCATCTTCTATTGAATCCATCATTGAAAGAGCTTGCATCTTTAATCCTTCAGGGACCTGCAATGCAATCAATCGGTTATCATTAGATTTGATGGATTCAATTAAATTTTCGAGTTCAAAATCATGTCTATCTAAATCCATCTCTTCACCTCAGTCGTGCAATACTACTTTTGCTCCATCCATATGTAGGTTGACTAGCGATTCAAACTTAGTACTAGGAAACTCTGATTTTAATTGATTCATACCTTCATCTTTCTCAACTACGGTCATAACCACTGATACTACGGCTTTGGTACCAGATAATCCTTTGAGAACCGCTCTCATAGTGCCCCCAGTCGAAATTACATCTTCCATGATAAAGATACGTTCTCCATCTTTGATATCATTGATGTACATCTCTCCCTTTGAATAGCCAGTCGATTGGTCAATCTTCACTTCACCTTCTAACCCATAACTACGTTTCCTTACTACGATTAGGGGCTTATTGACTGCTAATGATAACGGAGCACACAGGGGAAGCCCCATCGCTTCAATACCTATTATAGCATCAATTTCCTGCCAATCGACTCTTTCTACGACTAAATCGATTACTGCTTGTAAGACATCCGGGTCGAGCCGAGGGACACCATCGGTAATCGAGTGAATAAAATATGGATAATCACCTTTCCAAATTATAGGTGCTTTCTCAAGACTGCCCCGAAGTTTTCGTATCGGGTCCATCGAATTATCTCCTTCACAACTCTGCGAGATATTCCACGTATTCATCGGCATCTAGGAGGTTTTCCATGTCCAATTCGTGAGGATTTAGAATCATAATCCAGCCGAGATCATACGGAGAATCATTTACTAAATCTGGCGAAATCTCAACTTCACCATTTACTTCATCAATCATACCACTGAATGGCGATGGGAATACTAGTTTTTCATCTGCTGTCCAAAGAGAGAACATACTCTCATCGGCGTCGATTTCATTTTCCGCTTGTCTAAGAATAACTCTTAGTATTTCACCAAGGTCTTCAGCTAGGAAATCAGAGATCCCTACGACCAATCTTTCGTCCTTTTCTTGATACCAAACATGTTCTTTGGAGTACTTTCTATTATGCGCTACCGAGAATTCCATCACGTCATCTTCCATGTGGCCACCCGAATCGGCGTCATTGAAGTGGTATATGAATCCTCAGTTTTTATCGGAAACCATCTTGACCTACGGCCCTCTGGCTGCATGCGATGCACTTCTTTGAAACAGATGAACAGGCAATGATTAGAGAATTGGTCCGAGATTTTGCTGAAACAGTACTCGCTCCTACCGTAAATGAACGTGATCGTAATCAATCACCTCCAGCCGATGAGTGGCAGGAGTTCCTCGATTTAGGGCTACAAGGAATTACAATTCCGGAGAAATATGGCGGTACGCCAGTTGATGACATATCCGAGTCGATAATCATAGAAGAATTAGCACGAATAGATCCTTCATTTGCAGTTATGTATTGTGTTCATGTTGGCCTTTGTTCGATGACCATAGCCTTACATGGTAATGATGAACAAAAGGAGAATTATTTGCCACGTTTAGTTGCGGGGGAGGTAGGTGCTTACTCACTTTCGGAATCAGGCGCAGGAACTGACGCAGCAGCAATGTCTTGCCGCGCCAAAATTAACGATGCTGGCACTCATTATGTTTTGAATGGTGAGAAAATGTGGGTGACAAATGGTACCCAGGCGAAGATTATTGTCTTATTCGCAAAGGATGTAGATCATCCAGACTTTGGCGAAAAAAAGCATGGGGGTAGTACCGCATTTATCGTTGAAAGTGGATTCCCCGGATTTACTATTGGCAAAAAAGAGGATAAATTGGGCATTAGATCTTCGGATACCTGTACTCTTATTCTTGAGGATTGCATGGTACCTATCGAAAATGTCCTCAAGGGAGCAGGCAAAGGTTTTGCTATTGCTATGAATGCATTAGACAATAGCAGAATTGGGATTGCTGCTCAGGCATTAGGAATCGCTCAAGGAGCTTTTGAGTCTGCATTACGTTATGCACATGAGCGTGAAGCCTTTGGTAAAGTAATAGCACATCATCAGATGATAACGTCATATTTAGCCGATATGTCGACCCAAATAGAAGCGGCACGCATGATGGTCTATAGGGCTTCAGCAGTAAAACAAGAACACTATGAAAACGATGGTCCAAGACATACGAAAGAAGCTAGTATGGCAAAGTTGTTCGCAGGTGATACAGCAATGTGGGTCGCCGAAAGAGCAGTACAAGTTCTGGGAGGATATGGCTATACCACTGATTTCCCAGTAGAACGCTTCTTCAGAGATGCTAAGATAACTCAGATCTATGAAGGTACTCAAGAAGTGCAAAGAATAGTTATCAGTAGAGCGATAAGTCCCTAATCAAGGACTTTCTCAACTGATAATATTACTGATTTAATTGAACTTTTGTAATCTACTACGTTACATAAAACCACTTGGCTAGAGTTTTCCCCTTTAGTTGAAACATATTGGCTATCATCGATATTAAACATAAAATGGGCTGTGAAAGGCCCGCCATCTAGTAGAGACATTGCTGTTTTACCACCTCGGTAGTCTTTTTCTGCCATCAAAGTTCGTTCTATTGAGATTATTTTTAGATGAGTCCGGAACGTTGAATTATTACTTGCAATAATCTTTTCACGTTCTCCTCGAAGTTTAGTGGCATGTAGTTCTTCGATAAGGTGTTCGAATTCACTATTTATTCCGCTATGTGAATCGTCATCGTCATTATCGTCTTCTGCTTTTATTCTCGCATCGTCTTCTGCTTTTATTCTCGCATCGTCTTCTGCTTTTATTCTCGCATCGTCT
>ERZ1046148.453-NODE-453-length-25484-cov-8.500216_pt1 | contig 25484 bp, 27 predicted proteins | sample MGYA00383090_ERZ1046148 | MGnify/ENA primary metagenome ERZ1046148 (study PRJEB29581, sample SAMEA5548360) | metagenome | biome: marine; feature: coastal; material: water | depth 25 m | study: Short-term variability in the microbial, nano- and picoplankton... | reverse complement strand
TTCTAATCCCAAGATTTTGGCATCGTCGTCATCGTCATCGTCATCGTCATCGTCAGCGTCATCGTCAGCAAGTGCTACTGGTGAAATTAATAATAGCAGCAAGAGATAAATCAGCCAACGCTTCATAAATTTAGGGTGAATGGGCTACATTATGTATGTACCTATTCAAGTTGTAAATTATTCACAATACAAACTCACCAAGAATGAAATAGATGCTAAAAGAGATGCGGGGGGCAGGATTCGAACCTGCGAATCAATAAGAAATGGGACCTAAACCCACCGCCGTTGACCAAGCTGGGCGACCCCCGCCCAAACCTGCGTCACATATCACACAAATGAATACAACTGTTCAATAACAAGAAGATAGGGGGGTAAACAATGGCTGAGTTCGAAGCCCTGTCAAAGGTCCTAGTTCCACACCGAAACAAGGTGCACTTAGCCGTTTTCATCCTCACGATCTTGATGATTCCTGGTGTTCTAAAGGCACTAGAACCAATCGATATGGAATCGTATGATATGGAATCGCCAGAACTTACCGCAGAGCGTAAAATCAATGATGAATTTACTACCACTGAAATCATTCTTGGATTTGTTGTAAGCGTACGAGACCCTTCAGCAGTTGGTTCCACGCCAGTCCCAGTACCACTACTAGAAGATGGAACACCAGATTGGTCCAGCCTCCCCCCTGCTGACGAAGCAATTGATGCAGGAAAAGAATGGGTTGGAATTACAGATACCGATGGCGGCATTCTGAATCTTACTATTTTACGAGAAATTCAATCAAAGCATCAGATAGTTCACGACCATGCCCTTGGCAACTATACCAAACCGTTCATCAATGATGTAACCGGTTTACAAACTTCAGGTGTTATGAGTCTTGCAGATATTTTCCGTGGCTTTATGGCCAATGAATCGATTCTAACACATCCCACGATGACCTTAGCAGGACTAGAGCCAGCCCAAACAAATTGGGATGATTGTGGTATACTCGAATGCCTTACATTTGAAGATGAAGATTTGACTCAGGCACATATTGATTTGGCGGCAAGTAGAATGGCGGCAGCAAATGGTTCTGCTTTCTTGAGATGGCTGTCATTGGATAGAGGATTTGTCAAAGCATCGGAAAATGCTGGTATTGTAGGAGGGCCAATCGGTGGTGCTCTGAATGAAGATGGTACTTGGAGGAATGCTGAACCGGGACCTGGTCGTTGGTCTGCATCGGCTTCATGGTTATTGGTTCAACTGGATCGGGCTGCTTTGGAAGAGGCTGGTTGGACCACTATTTGGAAAGATGCTCACTCTGAAAAAGAAATCTCATTCACAGATGATGGTTTGGTGATTGGAGGTTACCGCTTAGCTGGTATGGAATTAGTCCTACAACCTCCCGAATATACCTCGGAATATTGCTTGGGTCTTGACAATATGTGTTCATTGGAGTGGTCTGTAATGCATCTTGAAGGCAGCCTGCGCAGCCATGATAATCATTCGTTAACTCTAGTTGTTGGACAAGCAGTAAATGTAGAAGTCAATCGTGAATTACAAAATTCAGGAGGTCTGATTTTTGGCATGGGGATTGCAATTATTTTTCTATTATATGCATCACTAAGACGATGGTCGGATGTTGCAATTGTGTCTTTATCACTAGGTGGTGCACTATTGTGGATGCAGGGACTAATCGGCCATTCTGCTTCTCTTTTAGGCTGGTTAGGGATTGACTTAATCTCTCGTTCTCAGTTCTCTAATCTTTTGCCAATTCTTGTATTAGCACTTGGAATTGATGATTCATTACATGCCTTACATCGTTACAAAGAAGAACGCTATTTAGGGAATTCTCCGCAAAGTGCAGGCCGCATAACTGTCAACAGAGTTGGGCGGGCAATCATGTTGACTAGCCTTACTACTATGGCGGCATTTGGCGCTAATCTTTTCAGTGATGTTGCAGCTTTGAGGTCGTTCGGACTTGAGGCTGGTCTTGGAATATTAGCAGCGTTCTTATTGACCGGTTTATGGGTGCCATTGCTTCGTATCTCATTTGATGAATGGCTAGAAAAGAAAGGAAAGAATTCTTCTCCTAAAATCAAACGTAGTATCATTCGAACCGACATGTTACAAACGATTGCAATAAAATCAGGCACAGGATCTCGACCAATAATTATTGCAGGAATCTGCCTTCTGTTGACAATTCCTGCCGCCTGGGGTATGATGAATTTAGAAGGGGATTTCTCAGTTGATGATTTCTTAGATGAAGATTCGGATTTCGCTTTTGGAGTCGATATGGTCAATGAACGGTTCTCCGATGAAGGAGAACCTGCTATGCTCTTGATTGAGGGAGATGTTGCCGACCCCGTGGTATTTAGAGCAATAGATGACTTTAGACAAAATGCAGACAAAGGATTAGACGGCGGCATAGATAAACTGACCAGACAGCCTGATGGAAAGGTCGATATTCTTGCCATTGATGAAATTGTAATTTATGCATCGGCGTCGATGATGAGCGATCCTGAGCCTTTTTGGGGACATGGTTTCAATGAATCCGGTTGTGAACAAATCGGTATCCTAAATGCTCCAAACTTAGATGATAGAGATTGTATTGTATTCTTCTATGGGGTTTTGACACTAGATGGAGTTCCAGGCACTGAAATACCTTCATCTCTAATTGATTTGTATATTGCGCCAAGTGAAACTCCAGACCCTGAGCGGGTATGGTTATCTGAAAGTGGGAATAATATTTCTTATGATATGATGCTGATTAGATTTGGAATAACCTCGCCCGATGATTTTCCATCAATGGGTCCTGGTATAGATAAAATCAAGAGTGATTTAGGGCCTCTTCTAAATCTCTCATCTGGTACTTGGGAAGAAGAGGGGGCATCGGAAGATGATAAGCCTTTGACATGGGTAATGCTTACTGGTAAACCGATTACAAGATTCGTTGCGAGTGATAAAATGCAATCTGAAATGCAATCATCTCTATTGCTTGGTTCGTTGTTTGTTCTAATCACACTCTCTATTGGTTTCCGTTCTGTTAAGCAAGCAATAGTGTCCCTAACACCGATTCTATTGGTTGTTGTTTGGCTCTATGGATTGATATATGCATTTGGTTATTCTCTAAATATTGTAACTGTAACCATTGCCACGATATCTCTTGGCGTAGGTATCGATTATTGTATACATGTTACCGAACGGTATCGCGAAGGTAGAGAAAAGGGTGGTAATCATCGTCAAGCCTTACATGGAGTTGGGGGCGCATGTGCTCTTGCTTTAGTTGGTTCAGCGATTTCGGATGTTGCTGGATTTTCAATTATCGCTACTTCATCAATGGGATTATTCAATACCTTTGGATTATTCTCTGCAATGATGATTGTCTTGTCGCTAATCGCATCAATGGTACTAACCACGGCAGCATTAGGGATAATTGAGCCTAAAACAAAATCAACTCAAGAAGAGTGATCATATCCACTTTTTGCGATAGAACCAACTTAGCATCAGTATGCTGAAGAGAGACATCCCAGCCATGATTGTCCAAAACCCACCAAGTTCATCTAACTGAGCTGGTAACTTGGTATTCATTCCAAATATTCCAGCAATCAAGGTTAGGGGCAACATGATTGCACCAATGATTGTGAGTGTTGTCATCACTTCTGTCAATTTTGCATTCGAGAGTGCTAAGTTCATACTTACATGGGAAAGGTAAGTGTCTCTTGTGCTGGTAGCACCTGCTGAATATGCTGAACATCGCTTTACTAGAGTGTTGGCTAGTTGTTGTAAATCTGTAAAGAACGCTAAGGATGATTCGTTAATCAATCTCTCACCAGGTTTTAGCAATCGCAAACATGCTGCTTGTAAGGATTCGATAGATTTGTTCGCTTCACGCAAGAGTCTCTTCAAATCGTGAAGACCCTCTAGTAGTCCTTCATATGATTTCGATGGGTCAAATACCTGATATTCTAAGTCATCCAACTTATTGGAATATTCAGACAAGATAGGTGTCCAATCATCTGCAATTGAGTCGAGTAATTCGTAAAGCAGGAAATCTACACCAATTGCAACTTCGTCATCATCAGCAGTCTTTAGACGGCGACTCAATACATCAAGTGCAGGAATTCGAGTTCCTCTAACTGTAATCATCATATCACCACGGAGAATGATTGCCACTGGCTCTGTATCCAAGCGATTGTCTGCATCACGGGCGCGTACCACGATAAATCGGTGGCCGTGGAATCTTTGAACGGTGTCGCTAGCATGACCGTAAATGTCCTCAATTGCCAGTTCATCAATTCCAATATTCTGTAGCCATTCTTTGACTTCATCATCGGGTTTGAGGATGTCAAGCCAAGCGGTTCCCTTTCCTTTGATAGCCTCTTCTATCCCCTCTAAAGTGAACTCTGACGAGGCAACAACGCCTGCGCCAGTGGTTTGTAAACGAAGTTCGGCCATGTTTGGGCCTCGCCATTTCACTCATATGCGTTTTGGGGCTTCATTCAGACTCTTCCAAGCGTTTTCTATGCCTCATTCCACTCATTACATGACGTTGTTCAACTTCGGCTAATTTAGACTTCAAACGCCATGATAAAAACCATACTGCGGCAATTACCCCTACGATATTTAAAATCCAAACCCATGGTGGAATATCCATATATTCACCTCAAATTGGTGGCAAAATATCGATTTCGACATCGCCTGATGGGACTCCTATACATCCCAGTCTCGCGCCTTCGGAAACAATTTCCTCATCAAGGCCTGGAGTTAGGGGGTCTGGTAGACTAACGTCTCCTGACAAAAGAGTAACCATACAAGAGCCACAATTACCACTGGTGCAATTAGTAGGAATGTCCACATTAGCAGCATGCGCATGCTCTACAAGAGACTTGCCGGGTATCTCATTTGTTTGCCCTAGTAATTTAGCACCACGTAGGAAACGGATGAGGCCCATTTGAGCACCTCAACGATCTTCCCAGCGTGACCAACGTCCAGTTTGCTTGTTGAAGTAAAGTCCTGCTTTCTTCATCCACTTGTTGAACTTAGTTGCTCCAGCACCGGTTCTGAGAATGAAATCTTCTCGGTCTTCTTGTGCCTGAATGTAGCCCTTAGCAGCGAGAGTCTGGTCAATCCAGTCATTAATACTCATCAATCCACTTGTCAAGACTGATTGCTCAGCAGCTTGTGTCATTGAATCTGCATCGACACCGGTTTGTACTAATTCAGCCTTAACCAATTCATTGATTGTGGTAAAGTCCTGAGAGGCTGGCTTTGGAGGTACTGGATTACGAGGGCGTGCATCGGGGTCGATTTCGATTCTTCCGCCATTTTCCATTATCGTGTCTACTGTTAATGATAATCCTGCATTAAATGGAGTCTCACATTCCCAGCAAATGAATGACCAATTTTCCGAATCATCTGGATTCCTGCTTGTACGGGGGTCCATTTCTTCGTTACAATTTGGACATGCATGAAGTATTAGTTCAGGAACTATCTTTCTTCGGAAATCAACAATATCTTGAGGTGTCCCCTCTAGTTCGAGCATTTCATGATCACGTGCTGCTTCAAGACCGCGGGTCTCAAGTTGGTCTCGAATCTTGACTTTCTGGTCATCTTTACCTTCATCATCAAGATTGTTTTCTAACTTAACAATCAACTCAACGGTCTTTCCAAGGCGGTTCATTACTAATTTTTGAGCACGGAATGCTTCTACCTTAGCAAGCTTCAGACGTTCTTTTTGTTCTGCTAATTCAGACAAAACGTCCTTTTGCTTACGCTTGAATTTTAATTCTTCAATCTTATTTTCAGGTTTGCGCTCCGGCGCTAGAACCTTGGAAAGGAACCTTTCCTTTCCATGAGATTGAGGACCTGCAGTGATGATTTCGAGTACACCATCTGCAATGTCGGGTTTTAATCCATAATTTTCTACCAATTGGGATTTATCAATTTTCTTAAGATCTCCAATCTTAATTCCAGCATCTGCCAATTGCATTGCTGTAGTCTCGTCAATTCCTCGACGTAATAGAGCCAGATATGTGTCCTTCTTTGCCATGTGTACCCCTCCCGACGAGACAGGCCGAGCCGGCGGTTAGATGTCAACCCATCGCCGCTCGAGCATCTTCGAGAAGCCTTGCTAATTCTAGCCAATCCTCGATTTCTAAATCTTCAGGTCTTTCATCAATAAACTCGCAATCGATAGACTGCATGGCCTCAACATACACCTTTGCATGCCATCCTCTTACGCGAGCGATTCGTTTTGGAGCCTTTGAAAGAGTATTTCTGATTTTTTTGCGTCTTTGAGAAAATGCTTGCCGAATCAATAATTTTGCCAGTTTAGAATTCTCGGGAGAATCAATTCTAGACATCGTCACTAGACGTGAATGAACTTGGGGTGATGGAGTGAAACAATGAGGTCCGACCCGCATTTCAAATGTACATTCCCAATCCAGCATAGTACACATGCCAAGACTGCCTCTATCACTTTCCCATTCCACAACTAGCCGTTCTGCAAATTCTTCCTGCAACAATAGTACGACTTCCTTGATGGAATTATTGCGTGTGATGATATCGATTAATGGCGATGATATTTGGTAAGGGATATTTGCAACTACCTTGTTTGCATTAGGCCATTTGACTTTGAGTGCATCGCCTTCAATGAGATTAAGACCTGGGAAATTATCTCTAAGAAATTCGCATGCTCCATCATCGAGTTCAATTGCAGTAAGTGAACAATTGGTCTCCAGTAGCCTCTCTGTCAAGACGCCGGGCCCTGGACCAATTTCTATTATATGGTCATCCGGACTTATTTCAGCAAGAGAAATTGTTTCGTCCAATACTTCCTCATTATTCAGAAAGTGTTGGCCTAAAGATTTGATATTGTCCTGACGCATTCGCAGTCGTTCAATCAAAACACGGGCTCCATGGCCCATGGTAATCACTCATCCTGACGCAATAGTAAATCGATTAATCGAGGCTCTAGGCTACGATCCTCGATTTCTGAAACAAACCGCTTAGCAAGAAGTTCTGCAGAATTAATGCCGCAGTCTTCATCCAATTGCGCAAAACTTTCCCATCCTGCACGGCCACGCCTTGTGACCATATCCATCGCTTTCTTGTTTCCTACACCAGCCAATAATTCGAATGCGTGCATCTTCAAAGAAAGGTTTCCTGCACGATTAAAGAATTGTTGAATGAATATCTCTGGGGAGTCTTCTATGACTTGCTGGATAACTACTGGAAGTTCAATTGATGCTGAATTAGAAAGATCGCGGATACGTGCAAAACCGAGAATATCTTGCACTATATCTCTCTTGGAATGGTCTATTCCCATGTATAGGCGAGCTCCTACCATTTGCAAACCAGAACCGGATTTAGGACGAAGTCTAATCACGTGTAAATTTGGTTCTGTGATGACCACTAGAACCCCACCTGATTCGGGGTGTTCAATAACTCGGCACCACTCTACTTTCATCAAAGGGTCTGGCTTTTCAGTACGAGAACTGCTTCTACGTTGCCCACTATGACGTTCATTACGCATATTTGCTCACCGGCCGTCGGTTTCATTTAACGCCAACATGTTGGCGAACGATGTCTAGAACTGCTTCGACATCGCTAGCTTCTATCGAGATACGACGGCTAGCAATAACCGCACGTACATCGTCAGAATGCATTGGCATAAGTTCTGCCAACTTCGCTGCTAGTTCCGGGTATTTCTGGAAGATTTCAATTTCCATGATTGCTGTGAACATATCCGTGAAAACTTTTGGTTCAGTCTTGTAACCGTTTCGATTATCACTAGCGGCCCATTCAGCATGCTGCAGAGCGGCTTTCTGTTCATATGTCAAAAAGCCACGGCGCTTTTGAGCATCTTCAAGCATATCACGCACTGATTGAAAATCTGTGAAAGTTCCTTTGTCAGTCATTAATATCACTCCAATGGACGTAGGTGCTCTGGTCGTGAAACCACAGTCTTTTGCATGTTGCCGTCTTTGACAGCGACAACCCATGCCTTACCTTGGCGCTTCTGGATAAATCCAGTTCGCCCTTGGAATCTGCGGTGAGGCATTCCCATCTGTTGTCCACCGTCTAAAACGATAGCAACACGGTCGCCTTCTTGGTACTCATGCATGATGCGTGAAATGACGACTCGTCCCTTGTCGTGACGTCCTTTACGTAGAATTGATCTGGTGCCTTGGCGCTGGCCCTTGGATTTCTGCATGTTAATCGTACCCCTGCTTCGCGTGTCCTAAGACAGTTGGAAGCAACCTGCCGACCTACCCGGGCCATATAAGCACCGCGATAGCCTTAATCCGCGTGAATATCGGCGACATCGAGCCATTCGACTGTACATTTTGCCTTGACAAGGGAGGCGATTGAGGGTTGAGTTCGCCCGCCATCACCGTGAACTGTTTCTTTGACGTAGGTTCCTGATTCGCATCTTAGACTAAATTCTCCATACATATTTCCATCATCATCTAATCCGATAGCAGGATTAGATGTTTCGAGCACTTTTCTTTTCCGGATTTTGTCTGCACGTCGATGAGCGACCCTTTCTGGTGTTCTTTGAGCGAGGGTGCATCCCTGTAATTTTTCCATTATTTCCATTACATAATCTTGTGATGGTAACGGCAAAGTCTCCTCTTTGAAATTCGCTAGCCTATCGATTAGCACATCTTTTGTTCCACTCTTAGCCAGTCCACGTTCTTCACAAAGCGCTGTTAATTCTGCTTTTTTCAATTGTGAATAATCGATTTCGGGTTCTGGTTCCGTTTTGAGTTCGCGCTTCTTACCTCTGTGATGATCTCGTCGACGACGATTTCTGTCGGCATTATTCTTGGAAATTTCCATGACCTGAGTGATTTGGTCTAACTCCTTCTGAGTTATCGGTTCGATTTTGTAACGAATCGTATAGGACTTTTCGGCAGGAGTATCCTTAACGCGTACAACTTCGCTACGGTTTGAGGCTCGCATGTCACTTACCTCGAGTTGTCCAGATGCAGCTTCATTGATGGTTTTCATCAATGCATCATAGTCAACTTCTCTCTTTACTGGTTGCTTCATCTCAATAACGAATGGACGGCCACGACCTAGGCATCTGACATCGATATCTTCTCTGCCCATTCCATGGAATGCATGTTCTTTACTACCAAACAATTCCAATCCTGGGTCACCGATTAAACCTTGAACAGATGATTGATACTGCATCCCAGTTTGGTCACATCGCTCACAACCTCTTCCCTTACAAGAACGGCATGGCCATTTTGTTTGTGGAATCCCCCGTGCCAGTTTACGATATCTCCCATACACATAGTGGGAGCGTATGTCTAGTTCTACAGTCAGAGTCAGTACGTCGATTAGTGCCAAAATTTCGGGCTTGTCGATTACCAACTTTATTTGGAAACCAATCGATTTCAATTGTCGAGCGATCTCATCGACTAGACTTACCTTCAGTGCAGCAGAGCCGCCTGCGCCAAATCGCTTTCTAATATGGTCTTCCGCTTCGGTTTGGTCTTTGGGTATTCTAGTACCCAATTGCATTCGTGAGCATTCTCTTTCACCCACGGTTTCTTTGATTAATTCAGCAAGAAGTGGTGCCTCATCGAATAGGTTTTCACAAAACGGACATAGCGGCTCGGCTTCTCTAGCCTGCGCCATTGTTTGGTCGCCCTCTACAACATTAGTTCTGATTTCAACTCCGGACTCATGGTTCGATTGCTCAAATCTTTTCTTTCCACCTACGCGCCCTAAACAGTGGTTGCAAGTACCGATTCTTACCAAGTGCTTCAGTCCTGCCGGGCGTGGAGCGGCTGGAATCTCTTCTTCACCAGTATCAAGTTGTAAATCTTCATTTTCCCAATCAGGGTCTGTACTAACTTCCGGTTGAGATTCTGTCTCGTCCCAAAGTGAATAGTCTGTTGAACCAAAACCAGCATTCGCATATGACATCCATTCGTCATCTTCATCGGATTTATCTGCTGAAGTATCCTTGTCTGACACAATAATCACCATTCCAAGAAGGGGCCAACCCCAGACTGGAACGAAGTTGGCGACCGGCCATCTATTGAAAACCTCTTCCTTTACCCAAAGCGATTATTCAAGAACCATGGGCGTTCAAATTGTGGCATGGCGGGCGAACCTGTGGAGGTTGGGCAATTTGTTGCAATGGCTCGCAAGACGCTTGTTAACGAACCATATCTCTCCAATGCTGCAATAATCGGTGAATTGACCAAGTTAACTTTAGCCCGTTCGGGCCATTCTTACTTCACCCTCACAGATAATAGCGGTTCAATCGATTGTGTTTTCTTTGGAGGAAACTCCCACTTTGAATCGCAAGCCATCAAAGTAGGCGACAAAATGGTGGCTCTTGGTGGAATTGATGTTTATGTCAAAACTGGCAGAATGCAATTCAATACTAAGCGCGTTCAGCCAGTAAAGAGTATTGGTGAATTGGAAAAAGCACGACAGGCACTTATTGCAAAATGGCGAACTGATGGTACGATGGAACGCCCGCGCCTAGAAGCCCCTTTGATTCCTAAAAAGTTGCATATTATTACCGGAGGTGGTAGTGCAGCACTTTCCGATATGGAACGACTAATCACAGATAGATGGCCTGGCTTTTCATACACTGTAATTCCAGTTTTAGTGCAAGGTAATGATGCACCCCAACAGATTATTCGTGCAATAGAAATTGCAGGAAGTCGTTCGGATCTGATTATTGTTGGCCGAGGCGGTGGCTCTCCAGAGGATTTGTGGGCATTCAATTTGGAATCGGTTTGTCAAGCGATAATCGATTGTCCCGTCCCGATTGTGAGTGCTGTTGGTCACGAATCTGATTTCATGGTAAGCGATATGATTTCTGACATACGCGCCTCAACACCATCAAATGCAATTGAACGAGTAGTCCCGATTAAAGAGGAATTAATTGCGCTTATTGGACAAGCTACAGATAGACTTGATTTTGCGCTTGACCGTTTATTTATACGGCACAATGACAAATTATCGAATATTATCATTCGATTGAGTGCTGCACCTATGCGGGGAATTTCCAATGCTCGATTGCGACAAACAAATATTGCAAATCAAATGAATTCAGCAATAGAGCGAATGTTTATGCAGCAAAAAAACAGGTTCACTGCTTTCTCTTCGATACTCACTTCCACCAATCCAACACGAGTGTTGGAAAGGGGATATTCAATGGCTATTGACAAAGATGGCTCCCCCGTCACTAGTGTCGCGGGGTTGAAGAGAGGTGACCCTCTCACGGTGGTATTGAAGGACGGCAAAGTGCAAACTGAGGTGCGAGAATGAGTTATACTGAATCGATGAAAAGATTAGAAGAAATTGTGGCTGCTTTGGAAACTGGTGGCCTTGACCTTGATGAAACTCTCAAATTATTCGAAGAAGGCTCCAAACTTCTCAAGGCCTGTCAAACCGAATTGGCAGATGCTGAAGGAAAGGTAGAGAAATTACGCTTGGAGGATGTTGAGTGAGTCGTAAGCATGCTGCCCTTCAAAGAGCAGTTGCTCGCCTAGCTGCTGATTGGCGAGACCCACATGACAAAGTCACCTGGGCCAATCGTGATATTGTACAAAATATCGAAGTTGCCGAGGATGGAGAAGTTAGTATCACAGTGAAGCCTAATCGACCTCATTGCCCTTGTTGCTTACTCGATCTTGATGAGTTTCGTCAGAAATTGTACAAACTCAAAGGAGTAACTTTTGCTACATTAAACGTGGTAGGTGTTCCAGCAAGTGATCGCTGGACTCGGGCTCTTAATCGTTGATTGTGTTCTATCAGACATAAGCACCGACGAGGCTTACCGCTATCATTAGAGGTAGAACTATCATTGGAAGAAGCGGAATCGATTCCGAATATCCTCTAAACTTAGCACCTGCAACAGTCGCAAGAAACAGTGCGAAACCAACAGCCGATGCCACTAACAAAGCAGCCATTGATGCGGAATCATCCATTGTAAAACTGCAAATCAAATTGACAGCAGACATTGCAAGAACCCCCCCTCCTACAGCCATACGTAAAGCATTCATTTCTCCTAGAGCGCTTTCTGGTGCTTCTTTACCAAAAATACTCTCATTGAACCCTTTTGGGTCAATATTCATTTTTACTCCAATTAATAGAGCCATCGCTCCAACTATTTGCATGGCAATTGCTTCATCCATAGTGGGTTGTTTTTTCTGCTGAGTATTTAGTTAAAACCCGAATTAATTGAATTATCTTTGCATTACAGTAGTATCCAACCATATCGATACAGGTTTAGACTTAGAAATTAAGTTGATTATAAACGAATATTTTTGAACAATTAGACAGTGGTATCTCCGTGGAAGAAAACTGGAATGACATCGCCCAAAGCGAAGGTGATGAGCCAAAACTGGTTACTCGGATTATTCTCATTGTAGCTGTTGCAGTTATGGTAATGGTATTCTTCCTAGGGATGTGATTACTCCCATTTATCCCATTGATTGGTAGTTTGGTTTCTGAGGTACCAAACGCCGCTTTGGGAAGGATACTCTAAATATTCGTAACCATCCTCTGGACTTATATTTCCAGTTAGACTTGCATCTGGATTTATTCCAATTTCAGGCACATCATCACTAGCCATCATCGCCAAATTTTGCTCGAGTAATTCTGTTCTTTCTTCGACACCCGTTGTTTCTGCTAGCCCGAAATAGGCCTCACTGTTCGCAATAGATGCAATCTTATCCGCGTCCATAGTTTGCAAATCTTCAATCAATGTCACAATCTTTTCTCTGGTATTTTTATTGATTTCGTTATTGGTATATCTACCGGTCAAATCAGACCTAAGTTGGTCGAGTTCTTCGAATAGTGATTCAACATCATAGTAGTAAGCTTGCACAAGAGATTGAAGGTAATTTAGTTCCTTAATTTCTTCTTTTGAAAGTTTATTCGAGCGACGTAAAACTTGGACCCATCTAAAAGCATCAGGAAGTAAACCTGCTACAAGATTAGTTTGCAGTAGTGCAAGAAGAGCAAGTAATATGGCTCCAAAACCAACCGTTTGAGTAATAGTTTCTGTATTTCCAGAAAGTAGTGAATCTATGTATGATTCTTCTTCAGAATTTGATTCATCTTGTGTTTCTTGTTCAGGTTCTTCTTCGATTACGGCTGACCCATTTGCTTCGTCATATTGATCTGCTATTCCGTCACCGTCTCCATCAGGACAACCAAAGATTCCATCTGCTGTTGAGTTGCCAGAAATTGTAGGACAATGGTCGGCTAATTCTGCATTCTCAATATATTGCCCAGGGAAGTCGATTACCCGTGTAGAATTCCAGGAGGAGTTGCCCCAATTGTCACCATATCCATCTCCATCTGTATCTGCCCATTGCGTAGATACATTCGTGAATTGGTCAGGATTATTTCCTGAAGTATTGTCTCCGTATCCATCGCCATCTGAATCATTTGTTTGAGTTGCATCGCCCGGGAATGCGTCTTGTAAATCTAAGATTCCATCATCATCAGAATCAATGAAATTGTCAACTAAAGGATATTCATCTGCATTATCGCCAATACCGTCACCGTCTGAATCTGTGGATTCATTTGCGTCATCAGGGAAGGCATCTGAATTGTCTCCAACACCATCACCGTCGCTGTCAATTGTTTCATTCGTATCATCGGGGAAAGCATCTGCATTATCACCAACACCATCTCCATCACTATCGAATTGTTCCATGCTATTTACTGGGAACGCGTCGGAGTTGTCGCCAACGCCATCACTATCTGTATCGTGAGTTTCACTGGCATCGAATGGGAATGCATCGAATGTGTTAGAATATCCATCGCCATCAGAATCAAGGCAACCTAGACCAGGGATAGTCGAATTTCCTGCTTCTGATGGGCAATTATCGGAGTTGTTTCCTAGAGGATTATCGCCAAAACCATCACCGTCTGTGTCGTTCCATTGACTAGAATCTGATGGGAAATGGTCAGGATTGTTTCCGCTAAGATTGTCTCCGTAACCGTCTGAGTCAGAATCTGTACATTGTGTTGTATCGTAAGGGAACTCATCAGCATTTACTCCAGTTGGATTATCTCCACAACCATCATTGTCATAATCGCTGTATTGGCTAGAATCATTAGGGAAGGCATCTCCTGAATTGCTGTATCCATCACCATCTGAGTCTGGGCATCCAGTTTGGTCAATTGTGGAATCTCCGTAGGTTTGAGGACAGTCGTCAGAGGTGTTTGGAATGCCATCTCCATCTGAATCATATGTTTCATATTCGAAGCTTACTGGAAGATTGATTTTTGTTCCATTTTCCAACCAAATTGCCAGATCAACTACTTCTCCATCGATATTACCAGGTGGAGAAGAAAATGTGATTGTCTCATCATCTAGTACCGTACCAGTAACATTTCCGTAGCCAACAAACTCGACTTGAACCTCACCAAGAGGGTCGTTCGAATTCACTATGTTTTGTATCATCTTCAGGTTTGAATTTGTATCATCATAGTATGAAATGTAGATATTATCATTGGCGTCGATTGTAAGAGATGGGTGCATTCCGCCAGAGACGTCAATGGTCGAGTAATTCCATGAACTACCATCGTGATATGCATACTTCAATTGTTGATTTCCGTTATCGTAGTACGCTACGTGCAGATTATCTTGAGAATCGATTTCAATTGAGGGGTACTTACCTACATCTCCGGTGCTATCCAAAATTGTGTCCTGCCAAAGGTTCGTTAGAGTGTTGAAATCTGCATACTTCAAATCACCATTATCTTCATCATAGTAGACAATATGCTTGGCATCATTGGAATCTATTGCTATAGATGTACCATCATCAATCTCACCTGAACTTCCTGAATCTACAGTCGGTGTAGTCCACGAACTACCACTCTTGTAACCTATTTCGAGACGGTCGTGTGTTTCAGACACATGAGAAATAAATGGTTTATTGTTTGAATCAAGCGCGATAGAAGTCCATTCTCCCGTGATATATCCCCACTCAACTATTTCATCTGCCCAAGTTCCCCCTGTTGCTGCTGATTTAGTAGCATACTTAAGGTCAGAATTTCGGCCCCAATAAGAAACATGAATCAAATCATTTGAATCAATTTCTAGCGAGGAGTACATGCCCGCCTGGCCAGTGCCTCCATCATCGATTGTGCTTCGACTCCAAGAGCCTGCGACATTTGTCGCATACTTTAGGTCCCAAGAATTTAGATTACCGTAGGATATGTGTACCTTATCGTTAGAATCTACGTCAATTGATGTGTATCTTCCAATGTATCCCCCACCGTTGTCTATTGGATAGTTAGTCCAAGTTCCTCCTGCATTAGATGCGTACTTTAGGTGCCCATTTGTAGCATCGCGATATGCAATGTGAAGTTCGCCATTGGAATCGACTGCGATTGAGGAGAATTTACCTACATCTGCCGAAGAGTCAATTGTGAAATTTTCCCAATTACTTTCTTCAAAATATGATGTAAGTCCTGTAGTGGTTAATGTGAGGTTTGTCCCGCCAGTATGCGTTCCTGTTGTAGGAGATATTGTCCAGGTTGAAAATTCATCGCTTTCCGAGTTATCCATACTATCTTCGAGAATGGGACTTTGCGATGCCAGAGGGGAAAGTGTAACGCTTAGCAATATTGCCACCAATAGGCAAACAACAAGTGGCGCCCTTACCAACTTCTGCATAAATCTCCCCTGGAGAGTTCAAGAATTAACGGTATGGTAACAATGATGTAACTAACAATTGAAATCAGTGATATATGAGCAATGTATCGTAGAGTCGGTTAGATATGGAAATTGAATGCGACCCCATTTACGCCAAGGTTGACGAACTTCTTGAGATTTTGACAAAATCAAAATCTTTACACATTCTTTTGGCACTCCACGAAGCAAGTGATTCACTGAGTTTCACTAAACTAAAATCTAGCGTGGATTCATCGGGGACAACCGTTTCAAGACGATTGAATGAACTTGAAGAATATGGGTTAGTGAAGCGCACGGTAAGTGATTCCAGGTCGATTTCCTATAAATTAACAGAAAAATCAGAATCATTAGCACCGATTATTCAATCGATGTATGACTGGTGTCTAACGAATTAACGATAATCAATTTTGATTGTCTCCACCTGAGATAGGAATAGGCTGGAATTGAGGTTGAAATCACTGCTGAAAACCAACAGATAATAGTGCCAATAAGAATTCCATATTCTGGTAAAGCCCACGGAGCAATCAGTGAATAAACAGCCACTGAAGAGCCACCTAACATCATTGGCCCTGCTGCACCTGTCGGGACATCAGAGCCTTGAGCCATCCATAATGCTACCATTGTAGTCAAGAATATCGCTGGGAAAACTGAAGCCAAACCAGCAATAATTGGCTGGCCCATACTCGATAATTGAACTGCAATTCCAATAGCGGTTGCTGCTGCTAATCCGCGCATAATCAGTACTTTCACAGTTACAGAATTCTTTCCCTTTGGTGCTTTTTGTGGAATCCAGGTCATCCAGATACCAAGTCCAAGTAATGCAACCAATCCCGCAACACCAACCGAGTTCTCTGAAAAATAATTCAGAGCTTCTGTCAAGGATATAGTCATCAGCAATGCAAGAACTGACCAAAACGCTAGTGAGACAAATGTCATTTGGGCCAGAGTGACTCCTTCTTTCATTCTAGGATATACGACCCAAGAGGCCACGAATAGAGCGTTTAGTAACATCCAGAAAGGGATGAGAGACATGCTGGTAGCGAGATCTTCAGAGCCACCCTCAATGTACATCCCTATTGTGGCCGGAACGATAGTTGTGGGAAGAGTACCCAAGATCCCGCCAACGATTCCACCCCATTTCTCAATGGCTACAGTGACTAGAATTGCCACTATACCAGCGAATAGAGCAGCCAGAAGTACAGAGTACACTAATCGCTTCGAAATGCATTACCTGTATTGTTGTTTGTTAACAATTCAAAGGAAACGATTCAGCCTAGTCTGCAAGCGTTCCATGCCGCCTCCAGCCCATTGCTTCTTCATTTCACCATTGACATAGATTGCATTGAATGGCAATACGTCAACATTAGCAACCCAATCATGTGCGATTTTGAATCGACCATATCCTGGCCTATCGAGAAGAATCTTTCCGATTCTTACACCTTGTGGAATCTCATGGTTCTGCAATTCAGCAGTCCACTCTTCACAGGCTGCGCAGTCGGTTTTACCCAACATCAAAACAGCAATTGGCGCAGAAAGAAAATCTTCCCAGTCCTTTGGACCGAGCATCTCCATTTGAATCACCTATTCAAGCAGCGAAATCGTCGCCTTTCTTCCAGTTAGCACCACATAGTCCACCGACTTGTTCAGCCTGGCAGGTACGTAGAACTTCAGCAGGTGATCTTCCTGCATCCATTCCGTTGATTGAATACATTCTGACAACGCCTTCTGGGTCTACAAGAACAGTACCGCGGAATCCACAGCCAAGAGCTGCGTTCATCATGTTGAAATCATTGGTAACTCTGTGTGTAGTGTCACCGATAACTGGATGAGTAACTCCGGCAGGGAATGTTGCAGAGTCTGCGAACCAAGCCTTGTGGCTGAAATATGAATCGGTAGAACATCCAATTACGGTGATTCCGTCGTCTTCAAAGTCTTCCTTTAGTTCTTCAAAACCTACAATTTCTGTTGGGCAGATGAAAGTGAAATCGAAAGGATACCAGTAAATTAGATACCACTTTCCAGCCAAACTTTCGCTTGACATAACTGTCTTTTCGCCATCATCATATACTGTTGCACTCCATTCAGGAGCAGCCTTTCCAATCATGTTACCCATGTTGATTCCTCATTTGGGCCGAAGAGCATCACCAATAAGAAGGTGTGCCCGTGCAATCTACACGGTACATCCCAATTAGTTCTCGATAACTGCATACTTGGCAAAGAGTGATAGCCAAAGTAAAACCAAGATGTATTGTGAATTCCTCAAAGCCTCAAGCTATAGAGATTAATTCGACAACAATGGACGGAGAAATAAGTAGCACTCAAGATTGGCCGGAGACGAATTCTAAATGGTTGATTATACTTGCAATTTTGAGTTGTTGGACAATGGTATTTCTGATGTCTGTTCCGTGTTTGTATTATGCAATCAAAGAGAGGAATATGACTCTGGTACACCCTGGGCATCCAAGCACACAACTTGCGCAAAAAGCAGTTGTTACATGTTGGGTCATCGTTGGATTGCAGGCAGTACTTATGCTATTTTTGATGACCGGAACGGGGAATATGATCCTCGCAATGTTTGGGTGAATTAATTCACTCGAATGGGTCGAGGTGAATCAGTTGTTCAACATCGATTCTCTTGTATCCTCTCTCTTCAGCATCCTTGCCAGCTCGTGCTAGCATCCTTCGTATCCAACCAAGCATCATCAAATCCTTCATCTTGTCTAGTGAATCGATAAACGCTGCTGGATTACTTCCTAGTTGGGCATGTTCACGAATATTCTGTCCTGTTTCATCTACAACTTCGTAATACAATAGGAGGAGTTCTTCAACTGCTGCATCAGTAATCGGCATTCCACCAAAACTACGTGCTAGCTTTCTCAATACCATTGGGGTCAAAGCAGAACCGCTGACTTGACCTTCAAGAAGGTCTTCTTCAACTTCTTCTGGTGGTGCCATTTCACTATTCGTTTCGTTAGTTAATGGAACTGCTGCAGTCTGAATATGACGAGGTTTTATCGTGTTAACTCGATCTTTTGATGCAGCCATTTCAGCATTATTGAGTGTGCGCTTTAGATATGTTTCAAGATGCTCAATTCCGGCTTGAACTGCTTCTGAACCAACGCTTTCGAGATCAGACAACCTCTCTATCATCAATTCTCTAGTACGATTATAATTTAGTCGAGTTCGGTTGGTATCGTCCAATGTCTTCTTGTCGGGAGTTGCTGAAAGAGTTGCAGACTCCATCGCTGGAACCATGCGGTCGATTTCTGCAACAAGCATCTCTACAAGTTGTTCTTTTACGGCACCTGAGAGGCGCATTTCTGTAAAACCAGAGGATACGAATCCGATATGACTTGAAGAATACGGTTTGGCCATGTCACTCCACCAGTCCGTCCTCACGGCCGATGGCTTGTGAGACTTCCCATGCATGGAAACATTCGTGACCACCTAGGAATCCTCCAGCTTCTCTTGCTGGACCGATGAATTCTGAGGCACAATATTGGCAAAATACTTGAACGATAATTTCATTGAAATATGTGCCGTTTGGAGTAACTCTCTTTGCGATTCTTTTTCCTACATCAGACTCATCCCAGTCTGTCATTTTATCTGTGAAATCTTCATCTAAAATTATTTCATTACTCATAATATCACCATTCTGTAATCCAAGGAACAGCCCCATCCATTGTGATTGGACGCATCCCCTCTTCATCTCTAACCCAGGTATCTTCGCTGCCAATACTACCATCCGCATAAACTACCTTAGGCTCGATTGCCATTGTTCCACCTATTGGCAACGGGCGGTCAAACCCTTCTGCGACCACCGGGGATTCATCTAACTGAAGGCCAACTGAATGGCCGAGGAAACGGGATTGGTCTGGTGCCATTCCCATCAGATTTTCACCGTGACCAAACTCTTCTGCCAAAGCAAGCCCTTGCCTCCAGGCTTCTGAACAGTCAAGGCCTTGATCTAGAATATCAACTACAACCTCCTTCACAGCCACCATGTCTTCTAAGCGCTCCTGCCATTGTGAAGAAAGTGAACCTGCAACAAACATTCGCGTTGCATCAACAACATATCCGCGATGCAAATGTACCAAATCGACGAGTACGGGTTCATTCGCTTTGATTGTAGAAAAACCGCTACCCATCGAAGCCATCGGATGTGGCCCAGTTCCTCCAATTGCAGAATCAAAAAATGATGGAATTCCTCCTGCGCGACCTGAAACAATTACCCCTCTATCGCATTGTAATGGGAAACGCCTCATCTGCACATTTCCACCAAATCCAGCGGCTCTACTAACAGCCTCTGCTGCCGCAACTAATTCGATTTCAGATACGCCTTCACCACCGAGAGTTTCTACTGCCTCGAACATTGCTAATTGGATTTCTGCGCCTTCAGCCATCATTTGCAATTCCCAAGCACTTTTGACTTCGCGTTGAGTATGGATTATTGAGGTACAATCTTCTGTTGCTCCCGTTTTCTCAGCAAAATTTGATGCAAAGCCGTGTGGAAGTTCCCCAAATTGCATTGCAGGTGTGCAACCAATTTCTTCTGTGAATTGGGCCATGCGAGGAAATGCTTCTACAGTATGGGGGGAGTCGCTGCCACCTGATTCATACTTCGCTCTTGCTAATGAGCGACGTACAAAGAGTCGTGCATCCCCTTCTGCTGTAACCAGAAGAGTTCCGTTTTGACGGCCGCCTGTGTAGTAGTACAAATCGACTGGTGTTTGAATAAGTGCACCTTTGAGGCCTGATTCTCTCAAACTTGAAGCAAGGCTCGATTGCCTTGTCTGAAGTTCACCGACTGGCACTCGCCAATCTTCGCCCTCAGGACCAACCAGTGTGGGTAGGTCGTCCATCATCAGGCCACCCTGCAGGCAATAGTTCAAAATGACTCGCATTGACGGAGGAATGTGTATAAACTAACACTCATACGGTACAAACATGCATACAGCAACAAAGGTAATGCTTATTTTAGGTGGAGTCACTACAGTAATTGGAATAATAATGTTCGTAGTGGGCGGAATGGGAATGAGTTTCGACCCAATGGAAGACAACCTATACGAAGGCAAGAATGGCTCTTTGAATGGAGACGCCGAAGTTTGGTACGGTGTTTACACTGAAGCGAGTTGTGACTCAGCAGAGGTCACTATAACCAACAGCACCGGCACTGAAGTGGTCACTACAGATGGCTGGATCAGCTACTGTGACGAGGATGAAGAATTAGGAGTAAATTATCTCGGTGGGTGGTATGCTGATAGTTCAGATACTTACACCATTGAATCGAATGTAAACATTGCAATCGCTGATGAAGGCGAATATCTCGAAGAAGCAGTAGGTGGATTCTTTGCAATGATTGGTTCATTTGGAATCTTATGCTGCGGCGGAATATTCCTTCTTCTTGGTGGAATATTTGCTCTAACTCTGAAATCTGGCGGAGGCGAAGTTGTTGTTGTTCAACAACAAATGGCACCAATGATGGGCGCTGCTCCTGCGGCTACTCAAATGGCTGCTCCTCAATACGAGCAACCAGTTCAGTATCAACAACCGCCTCAAGGCGGACTTTGATTACTCTGTTTGAGCAATTACAGGCACATAGGCTTCGGTCATTGCTAGTCTATCTTCAGCGATAGCGCAATACTCTGCAGACAAGTCACAACCAATGTATTTGCGTCCACTCATTTTAGCTGCGACTGCGGTTGTACCCGATCCTAAGAACGGATCTAATACCACGTCACCTGTGAAAGTAAACATCTCGATGCAACGTTTTGGTAATTCAACCGGAAACGGCGCTGGGTGATTGACTCTTTTTGCAGACTCGGTAGGGAACGACCATATCGATTTGGTTTGCTGGATGAATTCGTCACGACCAATAGTATCAATCCTTCCTTCAGCCCTCTCGTTTTTGGTTCGTGGAAGTTTGTAATCTCCTTTGGAGAACAACAAGAGATACTCATGTATATCTCGTAAACATGGATTTGATGCAGACTGGAATGACCCCCATGCGCAAGATGAGCCTGCACTTGCAGATTTATCCCATATCACTTCGCCACGATGCATGAAACCAATTTCGTGCATTATCAGATTAATATGGCTGGATAAGGGAATGTATGGTTTGCGGCCCAAATTAGCCACATTTACTACCATACGCCCACCTGGAGCAAGAACACGGTAGCACTCAGCGAAAACCTCGTGCAACAAACTAAGATATTCTGCCAAAGATAAATCTTCATCATATGCTTTAGATGCATTATAGGGTGGAGATGTTACAACAAGATGAACACAGTTATCTGGAATTGGCATCGACTTTGAATCTCCATTGATTACAAGATTTTCTAATTCTGGTGGGAATTCTACTGTTTCTCCCACGTCTCTTTGAGAAACTAAGTCATCATACATTCTTGCGCCATAGTACACTGATGAATCATGCCCTTCGCGTTTTGATACGCCAAATGAGGAGGTAGTGGTTTTAGCACGTTTACGAGGACCGTCCAAAGGGTTCTCGCGCGCCATGCTTGCCATCGCTCAATATGGGTATATGAGATTTCGCGCTTTGGTTAGGTATAGGACGCGCGTTTGGACCGGTCGTATCAAAAACCGTAAGCGAGTCGGATTGACTGATGGCAAAGGTCCTCAACCTCGATGAGGTCGACCTCGACGGGCGCACTGTATTGGTGCGCGTAGACATCAATTCTCCTATGGATCCTGAAAGAAATGTCTTCCTAGATGATACTAGAATTCGGTTGATTATACCGACATTGAATCGACTTTCTAAATCTAAAGTTGTAATATTGGCACATCAATCTAGGCCTGGTAAAAAGGATTTCACATCCACACTAGGTCATTCAAGAGAGTTAGGGCGCTTGCTTGGTCGAAATGTCAAATGGGTTGATGACATCTATGGTAAGAAGGCCCTTACGGCAATTGAAAGTCTTGAAAATGGCGAGTTGTTAATGCTAAACAATGTACGTATGGACGAGGAAGAAAATAACGCTAAAGGCGATTTTGTTGCACTTTCTGAAACACGTATGGTACAAAATCTATCTCTCGTCGCTGATGCTTTTGTCAATGATGCATTCGCTTGTGCTCATCGTAACACCCCTTCGATTGTAGGATTCACTAATGCTCTTCCTTGTATTGCTGGAGAATTGATGAATCATGAATTATCAAAACTCGGTCAGGCTTTGGAAAATCCAAAGCGCCCTTGTATTGCAGTTCTTGGTGGAATCAAGGTAGATGATTCTGTGATTGTAGCCGATAACATGCTTCGTGGCGATATTTGTGACCATATATGGGTCACTGGCGGAGTTGCAAATCTATTCCTATATCTTTCGGGAATTGATCTTGGAGAAGTAAACATCACCTTCCTAAAAAACGAACTTAAAGATAATTGGGACAGCACAATCGCTACAGCAAGCAAGCTCCTCATAGACTTCCCTGAATGTATAATCATGCCAAGTGATGTCGCACTAAATCTAGAAGGAAGTAGAGCGGATTATTCGCTCGAACAATTGCCGATTGAGGCACCTATCTTCGATTTGGGAATTACCAGCATTCGTGCTCTTTCAAAGGCGATAAAAAGTGCTGGAACAATCATTCTCAATGGACCAGCAGGTGTATTTGAAATGTCAGATTTCGCTTTAGGAACTGTTGAGATGCTAAACGCATGCGCGGAGAGTGAAGGGTATGCCGTAATGGGCGGAGGTCACACTGCAACTCTAGTCAATCAGCGTGGATTAATCGACAAGATGGGCCACGTTTCAACAGGTGGCGGCGCAAGTCTAGAACTTCTTGCTGGAAGAACCCTGCCGGGTCTAGCTTCTCTCGAAGAGTCTGCAAGACAATTTCGCTTCTCTATTTCTAAGCCTTTAGACCACCAATAAACCTACAGTGTGTTACTGTAATGTTAAGCCGAGATTTCCGAGGGGTTTTTCAATACCTCGAGGGGAAAATACTCTCGAAGGGGTATAAATGAATAGAGAACCAAACATACCCGTCACAAAAATAATTTCTGCGGCATGTCGAAATTTTATGGCGTTTGAGGGTTTACATAATTTTGAATTTGATGAAGCGATTAGCACAATTGTTGGTAGAAATTCGGGTGGGAAGACCTCTTTGGTCGTATTAATTAAACAGGCTTTGGACACAGACATTGGCCGAGAGTGGCCTGGAAAATGGCTTGTTGAAAGTCATGACTACACTGAATCATTAATTGAATTGAAATTTGTCGCTGGCGGTAAAATACATTACCTTCGAAGAGTGATTTCAGGCAATACTACGAGAGATCTACACCTATACATCGGCGAAGGAGATAAGGCGGAATTCTTACGCGATAGCGAGGGCTTTGCTTATCTTAAAAAATTAAAGCCGGTTACATTATTTGATACGTTTTGGCGACCATACAAAGATTACACCAAGTTTAATCCATACAATAAAAAATTACATTTTTCCGAAATTGATGATTCCTTATCCTATATTCGGCCATCAGCAGAGTATATTGATGCCTTGAATTTACTTCTATTGGCCGCGGGTAGCAAAATATCAAAACTATCGGTAAGAGGCAATTCCTATGTCATAGAGAATCGAAATGGTACGATTGTGCCTCTCAGTTCTCTTGCCTTAGGGGATAGTAGTATTGTACTAACTCTGGCGAAATTTCTGATGCACGCTATGGCAATTGATGAAGAGGATAATTCGCGTGTGATACTAATCGACGAAATGGAAACTGGGCTTAGTCGAAGTGGCGTCCAAGTGTTATTTGATGGGATTAGAATTCTTGCAAATCGATACAAATGCCAATTTATTTTGACTTCGCGATTTAGTAATGGTAGAATTAATCCAATTACAATCAAGCAACCGAGGGTTCCTAAGGTGTACCGTACCCATAGGCACCTAGTGGTTTCCAATCCTCCGTTTTCATCATTTGGTAAATTGGGGGCTTGGCTATCGAAACTATAAGAAAAATAGTCTCTATTTCTCATGATGGTTTTGGCCACATGTGGTATCCATTTTCTGCTTCATTTGAAGAAAATTGCACCATTATAAGTGCAGAATATTATTTTGAAATTGGCGACTTTCTATCGCTTATACGCGCAATGTTTGCAACCAATAATCATTCACCTGAAATCTTGTCAAAACAAAACGTTCGGTTAACAAAAAAGCATCTAATTGGAAATGACCGCAAAACCCAATGTAGTATTAGATTCGTTACTGATGATAGTGAATTTTTGCTACAAAGATGCTTCATTGGCCCCTATTCTACTGAAGCACGGTTACAAAAAATAGGGAATAGTATTGTCTACAGAAACCATGATGTAATCCAGATGTTAAGTAAATTTGGCAAGCCGATCGTAATTGATGATGGCGGGTTGTTTAACAATAATTCACTTATCTTCAAGCCCATAGATAATCACACTCGGAAAAGCTTGGTTGCCCTTTCAAATAATTGGGCTAGAATGGTTGGATTTGTAGATTCTAGATTAGATATCGATTATGATGGAAGATGGTCGACACGTGGCGATGTCGATGCTTTTGGCAATAGAAGATATTCTGCTAGGAATGGTACGCCGTCTCCGCTGCGGCTATTGGCTAATTTGGCTCAAGCTGTTATGAAAAAGCGAGTGTTTGGAATGTGTACGCCTATTTTTTCACCATTCAATGTTGATTCACTTAATGATTTTGAGGCGATTACCATAATCGATCTCATTAGAAATATCTGTAAAGAAGAGAGTTTGCAATTCATTGTTGCCATCAATACTAATTCCAATACAAACTCTATGATTGGCGCAATTGAGACGCCCAGGCT
>ERZ1046148.452-NODE-452-length-25489-cov-8.297790_pt1 | contig 25489 bp, 45 predicted proteins | sample MGYA00383090_ERZ1046148 | MGnify/ENA primary metagenome ERZ1046148 (study PRJEB29581, sample SAMEA5548360) | metagenome | biome: marine; feature: coastal; material: water | depth 25 m | study: Short-term variability in the microbial, nano- and picoplankton... | reverse complement strand
TTTCAGTTGTAGCAGACACACTGCGAACTGCTGAAGCAAGTGTAGTTGAATCAGAAGACAGCACTTCAGAAAGTGTTGCAGTCTCTGTAAATAACTACACAAGTAATGAACTGTTTAGTGATAACTTTAATACAGAAAGCACAAGCTCTAGTGCTGTGGTTAGTTTTAATAACTCCTCTAGTATTATAGCTTCATCCTCATCAGGTGGAGGGGGCATAAGTACAAGCAGTTCTCCTAGTAGGTCGGACCAATTTGCGTCCTCAACAGCACAGACTCAACAGGTTTTGTCAATGAGTTCTAGTGCTATTACAGATACAGGAGGAAGCTCAAGCAGTATAGGAGGTTCTAGTTCATCTGTATCTATTAACATTACTCCTATGCCCACGGTCGATAACTCGCCACAAGTTGTAATGGCAGAGGTTCAAGTAACTAATATGAATAACCAAATTGATACTGCTGTTTCAGGAGTTATGACGGCTAGTGAAGCAGACCAAGTAGCTGATACAATTATTGCTAACAATATTAAAGAGCAACAACAGGATGCTCAAACAGAACAAGAAGAAACAGGACAGTATGCAGATAGTACAACACTTGTAGCTTACTTAGGCTACGTAGTAGGCTTTGATAACTACAGAGATGCACTAATTCCTAAACAAGATACTTGGTACGAGCCTCGTGCTATCTATGCAGGTGCACGTATCAACGACAACACAAGAGCTTTCAATGGTTTAGCAAACACAAGTTTAAATACTTTAGGAACTATGATTGAAATGCAACCTAATTTATAAGATGGAATATTTACGATACTTAATGGAATTTTGTCAGGCTGAACCATACTGGGCAGGAGCTTTTTTCTTGTGTGGATATGTGGTAGGTGTAATTTATTTTTAAAATTAATTGGAGAATAATATGGAATGGTTTGAAAACAAAACAACACAACTAATAGCTTTAGTAAGCATCGTTGCTACTCTAGCAGGGTTTGGTTATACAGGTGCTACCTATGTGAATAGGTTAGAAAACCTTGAAAAAAAGATAGGTGGGATTGAAGATACTGAAGACGCTCAAAAAATAATAGAAGAAAGATTTATGGCAATAGAAACTTCTGTTGAATACATAAACAAAAGTCTTGATGAAGGTATTAATCCAGCACTTAAAGTAATTGCTGAAACATCTAACAAAACTAGTAGAGCTGTCGCAGCTTTGCAAGCAGAAATAGAGTACCTACAGAATGATGTAGATACTCTTAAAAATAAAAATAATAATCCTTTGGCTAATTAAGTGCTCGTCCTTCTCTTTGAAGGAACTCATGTAGAGGGTCAAGTTTACTCTTAGCTCTTTGAATTAAAGTAGACAATAACAACGCTTCTTCTTTGGTGAATATTCTTTCTATGTCTTTTTCAGGAACATATTTTAATTCTGAAACTATTTGATTTTTTGAATTTAGTAAGAGTTGGAAACTTATTAAATTTGCTTCTTCTTTAGACTTCCGTGTTGTCATTTTTAATCTCCGTAAATGTTATTTTATTTTGTTTTCCTCTAAGCCCTGCTTTCATATACGCAGTAGCTCTCCCTTCAAAAAAGTTTTGGTGTTCAACACCAAGTAATTCATCTAGCCAAGGTAAGGGATTATCCCTCTGATCAAAGTTTGTTTTCAATCCAAGTTGTAGGAGTCTCCTGTCTGCTATGTACCTGTTGTATGCATACATGTCTTTCTTAGTTAGACCGGGCATATCTCCCATTTCAAATACAAGGTCGAGGAACTTATCCTCTAACTCTACCATTTCTCTGCATATCTGATATAGTTCTGCTTTAAAATCATCTGTCCATATATCTATGTTCTCTTGTATGAATTCTCTAAAGAGTTTAGTCATGGCTTCAACATGAAGACTTTCATCTTTTATAGAATATGTAACTATCTGGCCCATGCCCTTCATCTTTCCAAAGCGAGGAAAGTTTAACAAGATTGCAAAGCTACTAAAAAGTTGCAAGCCTTCCGTAAAACCAGAGTAGACTGCTAGTGTCTTAGCTATTTCTTTTTTATTCTTGCGTGTAGGTTTAAAATCTTTTATGTAGTCATGCTTGTTTGCCATTTCTTCATACTCAGAAAAAGCTCTATACTCTACGTCTGGCATACCAACTGTATCAAGAAGTAAACTGTAGGCATGTTGATGTATAGACTCCATGTTTGCAAACGAACACATCATCATTCTTGATTCAGGTTTCTTGAATATTCTCATGTACTTATCTATATAACCTGAACCAACATCTACATCTGACTGTGTAAATAGTCTAAATATTTGCGTAAGTAAATTCTTTTCTGAATCTGGTAACTCTTGCCAGTCTTTAACATCTGTATGTAGGGGTACTGACTCCGGTAGCCAATGCATTTGGTTCTGCTCCACATATTTATCAAACATCCAAGGATGGTCAAAGGGTTTGTAGTAATCTCTATTGCTTAGTAAGCTCATTCTTTTTCTCCACTTGTTCTATTATCCATCACAACAACCATTAAAGGTCTTAGATAACCTGTCTCAGGTTCTATTCCATCGTCTGTTGCAAATTTAAAACCATATAATCCTTTTGGTTTTTCTAAAAATCTAAGTTGTATGTTATCTCTTGATCTAAAGTTTTTAGTATCCCAAAAATATTGATGGAAATAAACAGAGTTTGTCGAAGCAGGTAGCAAGAAAACACATAAACAATTTGATTCATAAGCTTTCTTAATAAAGTTAGGTATGTTTCTATCGTACATTGGATGACAATAAATAATCTCACCATCCCAATCTTGATTCAAGGCATTGTTTTCTTTTGTCCAATACTTATCTACTAAATGATTCTTATCAGAAGCACAAGCATCTACAGTAAAACTAAACTCGCTTGATAATTCTTTCCATATCTCTTTAGGTGTTCTAATATATTCCATTTTTAGTAGAGTATTATTTTTAGAAAGTATATTAAGATGCGTCATTTCTTTTCTCCAATTCTTCAGCATACTTTTCTAGTAGCCACTTGTTATATTTTTTTATGTACTCTGCTTTAGTTAGTTGAACTGCTCCAAACGCAGAGTTTTCATCACAATGGTCTAGCCATAGTCTGCTACAAAACTGACTAAAGGTACTACTCATCCTTCACAACTCAAACATTCCACATCTTCAAGCCTAACTCGTTCTACTTTAACATTTACGTTCTCGGCATTACGAGCAGCATCCGATCTAAAATAATACAGGGATTTTAATTTCTTCATTGCGTACCAATGTACGTCATTTACATATTGTAAGTATTCATCATGCACAGCTTGAGACTCAGTAGCTTTAGGCATAGTGAAAAATAAATTAACACTTTGACTTTGACAAACATACTTTTGTCTCATGTGTGCGTGTTCAACTAAATATATTTGATTTATTTCAGGTGCTGTTTTAAATACTTCTTTTTCTTTCTCTGTAAGCATATCTAAATGTTGAACTGAGCCGTTGTTTCCTGTTATATCTTTCCAAATATTCTCTCTATCTTCTACATTCAATCCTTTTTTCTTAAGGACTTTATCCAAGTGCTTGTTTCTAACTTGGTACGAACCTGATAAAGTTTTGTGCGTATATATGTTAGCACGATACGGTTCAATACTAGGGGAAGTACCATCACATATAATACTGCTACTGGCATTAGGAGCAACAGCCAAAAGATGAGCGTTACGATTGTTACTACCATGTACATCAGGAGCTTCCCCACGTTCTTCCCCCAAATTTTTAGTAGCTTGTACAGCTTTAGTTTTAATGTGCGAAAACATATTATGGTTTGTGCTCGTTGCTCCAAGACTCTGGAAAGGATACCCTTTACTTTGTAAGTACGAATGGAATCCCATTGCTCCAAGACCCAACGACCTTTCTCTGTAAGCAGAGTATCCTGCTTTAACCAACCCTTCTTTTTCTTTTTTAACATAATTTTTAAACCTCTTAAAGTTTGCACTGTAACCACCTAATCCTGAAGTGTCTACGATAGCTTCAATAAAATGTTCTAACACATTGTCTAACATTGTTATTAAGTCATTAATAAACTGCTCATCCTTCTTCCATTTGTCAAAATGTTCTAAGTTGACACTAGACAAACAACATACAGCAGTTCTTTCTTCGTTTGTAGGTAAAACTATTTCAGAACACAAATTACTTTGATTAATTTTTAACCCTAAATCTTTTTGTTGTTGAGGCAAGAACTCATTACACGTATCAATATTTATCATGTATGGTTCTCCTGTCTCTGCTCTAGTATTTAAAATTTGCCACCATAAATCTCTAGCACTAACTATCTTAACAGCTTCTCCACTTTTAGGATCAATTAATCTCCACTCTTCGTCTTCCTTTACAGCTTTTAAGAATTCATTTGTAATATTAACAGCGTTGTGAAGGTTAAGATTTTTCCTATGTATATCTCCTCCTGATTCTTTACGCATGTTAATAAACTCTTCAATCTCAGGATGGGATATATCTGAGTATGCGGCATAACTTCCTCGTCTTGTAGTGCCTTGATTAAAGGCTAACATCTCTGCATCTACTACATGCATAAAAGGGATTGATCCAGTAGAACGAGAACCGTGACGAGTACTAATACCATTACTCCTAATATCTCCCCAAAATCCACCGATGCCTCCACCCGAACTTGCGAGCCATATGTTTTCATCATAGTGATCAGATAGACCACGCCTGCTATCAGGTACATAATTGAGAAAACAACTAATGGGTAGACCACGAGTTGTTCCCCCGTTAGAAAGTATAGGAGTGCTAAACATAAACCAACAATCGGAACTGTAGTCATAAAGCCTCTGGGCAAGACTGAAATCAGTCTCTCCTTTATACGTTGCCCCAAAGACCGAGGCTCTTGCGAATGCTTCTTGTGCATGTGTTTCTTTCTCCCAAAAATATCTATCCTTTAATGTATCTAAACTAAACCTGTTTAATTTTTTTTCTTTGTCATAGTCTATAACTATTCCTAAGTAAGGCTTCTTACCTACTTTATCTTCAACCATTTTTATTTTCTCCTAAGTGATATTTTTTATCTTGTAAAGCTATAGCTATAATTGCATAGTGTATTATTTTAAGTAGGTCTAGTTCTGGATCACCACCATCTTTCTTACCACACCTCATAGCATACTTCATAATGTTGCCCATACAGAATCCTTCTCCATGTCCTGCATCTATAATCATATCAGTTGCTTGATACTTTCCTTGTGCGTAATGTCTTTCGTATGTTTTATCTACATATCTTTGCACTTGTTGTATTATATTTTCTTCGTTAAATTTATAGTCCATATTTATTTTATCCATTCTTCAGGTAGTGTTAGTTCAGAGAACCACCTAAAATTATTTTTTTCTGCCCACTCTGCATGGCTACGTTTAGTTCCGTCTTTTCTTTTTTTAGAAGCAGGCATAGGTGCTGATGGATTTAAAAATAAGAATACTAGTTCTTGATTCTTTTTTAAAATTTTTCTAATCCAAATGTATTTACTGTATTCTGCGTGATCCCAAAATCTTCCTTTGGCTTCTAATAAATACTCCGTGCCCTTGATAATTTTACGAAAGTCAGGTTCATATGTATGCTCTATAGTATAGCATACTTTGTCTCCATGATGCAACCATTTTTTTAAGGTTTGCTGATGTAGATTGTACTCCCAATTAGAATCATATCCTTTAGGTAAATCTTTTTCTATTGGTCTAACCTTTCTTGGTTTTCTGAATCCTTTTTTATTTTTCATTAGTGTAGTTGTGTATTAGTGGGAATACCTGTTTGTCTGTGTTCGTATTCTTCCTTGATTAAATAATGTAGTTTATTAATAACATCAGTATCAATTGATTCTAAACTATTACCTCCATATATATAACTACCCACAACCATTATTAATTCTGTTAAATCAACAGAGTCTAGTTCCCAAGTTATAGTACTAAAATCTTTTTCATCCCCCATGTTCTATCTCCTTAAATGAAATTGTTTTAAAATCTTTCCTTCCGTTGTTCACAATTTTTTTAATACCTTTGACAAACCACCGTAAAGTATACGAAGAAATACGCAATTGAGAGTTAGCATAAAAATGTGTTTGGTTTGGAACATACTCCAATACATTATTAATATTTACTTTTTCTTTTTCTTCTTCAGGCACAACAGTTACTAACCAATCAACCATTAGTTTTTTTGCGTGTTGTCTTATTAGTTTTTCTTTTTTTGAATTCATTTGTAATTTCCTTGACGTTTGGTTTTTTTATAATTTTAGTTAAATAAGTAAGACCTTTAGCATACTCAAAAATACGAAGACCTTTACCTTCATTAGCATCTTTGTGACATTCAATTTTATGAGGACAATAAATACATCCTCTAGGAAGTTTCATGTTACCACTCATACCATCAGAAACAGGAGTGTAACAGAATTCAGGAGGAGTTTTTCTTCGTATAGCTTTCTTTACTATATCTATTCTACTCTCTATATTAGGTTTGTCAAGGTCTTCAGGAATATAAAGTGCAAGTTCTCCGCTTTCTTTATTCATAGTTAAAAATCCTCCATGCTTTGTACCGTGCCCAGCTTCGTATCCTGCAATCTGTGCAAGATATCCGAAAGGATCATCGTTACCTAACGTACCATCTTTAAATTTCTTAAAGGCGTACCCCGATGCAGTCTTAACATCTATAACTTCTCCATCTATAACACAGTCCATGTGTCCTTCAATACCTTTAACCTTGACTTTCTTTTGTTCATCTGTAACTTCATGCCCTGCAAGACGTACTAACAATAGCACTACTTCTTCAAGCATATGACCATACAAAAATTTAATAAACGTAGAAGGCTGTAACTTTTCTCCTTCGTCTTTTGATTTCATATCATACCATAGTTGCCTTGCAGGTTTGCCGATGTTTGACATACGAAGAGTTTTAAAGTCTCGTGGTTTAGGATTGGCCCAATCACGCATGACATTTTTCATAGACTCTCCAAAATTATCTATGTCTTCCTCTGATAATTCTAAAGACTTACCATCTGAAAGTAAAGATAGTTGGCTATAGATATCGTCTACTAATGTGTTTAATTTTTTCATAATTTTATACCTTTAATAATTTTAACAGCTTTAGTCTTAGGTAATTTAAACCATTCTTTACAAGACTCAGTACTTTCTTGTCGAAGTAGACCGTGAGCTATTGTTTCTGATTGGCTTTTATTTTTGAATTTTTTACTATAATACATTTCATAATCTCTGTAAGGACTAGAAGTTTGGAATATGTTACATCTATCTGAAGGGTCAACAGCCATTCCTACTTTAACCCAACCTTCCCAAGCGGGGTTAATCATGACATATACGTAACCTTCAATCTGTTTATCACATAACTCTCCAAATTCAATATTAGTTTTTCTAGTAATATGCTTCCATAAACCTGCGTGGCTCAGATATCTATTAGATTTTTTTGATAGCCATTTAGATACCCTACGAGTTGACAATCCTTTTTTAATTTTAGATTCTGCTTGTTTTAAAAGTTTAAGTTCAGATGGGATCGGTTCTAAATACCCTTCAATGTTACTTAATTTATAACCAAAATTAATTGTAGAAGTTTTTCTTTTTATATAGTCTATGGGAATATTAGTGTGTTCCATATTATCTTCCTTCGTCTAATTCCATACCATCTTTTGAAATCCACATGCCTTCTGTCCAATAAACACAAGACTTACCATTTATAAATCTACGACTATCATATCCACCATCGTAAGTATCAAATAATTCTTCCCAAAAGTTATCTGAGTCAACCGCATCCCTAAAATACCAACCAAAATGTTTACCTTCAGGATTAGATAGTTCAATAAGTTCTAAAGGAACTACCTCATCTTCTCCAGTTAATGTTAGATTAGTGTATGATTTTAAATACTGTGCACGAACCATTACTTCTAGTGGTACTTTTCGTTCACTATTACATATTATATCTACAACTACCAAAGGTGTTCTACCTTTAGGTAATCTAAATAAAACAGTATCTTTTTGTAGCCTAACTTTATTGTAACCAGCACTATCATTATTGCTCCATATTACTAGGTCTTTTATTTTAACAGTTTCAATGTGTTTCACTCCAATTATCTCCTACTTTGTATTCACCATCCATAGGACAGCGAAGATTAAAATGTTCTCCTGCTTTTATAATACTATTTACTGCTATCTGACCCACGTGTTCTGCTATACTTTCACGAGCCTCTATTTGCCACTCGTCATGTATGTTGGCTACAAACTTAGCATCAAGATTTTGAAGTTTGAATAAATTATTAAGAAGAACTAAACCTTGTTTCATTAAGATAGCTCCTGCTCCTTGTAGCAATGTATTAAGAGAAGCATGAGGGTGTCGAATAAGAATTCGTCTTCCGTCTAGTCCTTTAACGTATCCTCTTGTAGACGCTCGTTGTACCTTGTCTTTAAGATTTTTAAATGATGGTGTATTATTAATAAATTGTTCTCGTAATCGTTTACCATCTTTTCTACTTCCTCCAACCACTTCCCCAAGTCTTTTATCTCCAGCACCGTAAATGTTGGCATAGATAAAAGTTTTTGCCTGATCTCTTGATTCAAGTCCTGCAGCTTTTTGATTAGCTGTGTGGATATCTCCATTGATAATTTCATTTATGTACTCCTTATCTTTCATGTAATGTGCTAACATTCTTAACTCTAATTGAGAAGCATCAACACCTACTAATTTATATCCCTCATTGACAGTCCAACAAGCACGACAATCCTTACCATAAGGACTGTATATGCCCGGAACTTGAGCCATGTTAGGACTTCTGTGACTCATTCTACCTGTGATAGCTCCTGTAGATATAACAAACCCATGTACTCTTTCATCTTCTTCAACTGCTTCAATCCAAGAGTCAACTTGAGCAATCCGTTTTTGTAGTAATAAAAACTCTGCTATTAATAAAGCTTGAGGTATTGTTTTAATCTTAGATAGAACAGCTTCGTCTACTATGGGCTGACCTGTGGGTGTAAAAGACTTAGGCTTCCACCCAAACTCTTGTAGATATTCTCCTATTTGTTTACGACTACCAAGATTAAACTCTTGAAAAGACTTTCTCATAAAAGGTTTCATGTCACCTGTTAATTTTATTTCTGCATATTCATATTCAGTTAATCCTGATTTAGAAAGTGTTCCATCTTTTTTAAGTTTAGGTGTAACAAGCTTTTCATCAACCCAACGAGGTTTAAATACTTTATGTACTTCATCTTCAACTTCTTTCATACGTGCTTGAAGCTGAGATAAAAGCATAACGCCTTTCTCCATATCAAATTTAAATCCAACTCGTTCTTGATCGTGTAATATCTTAGCTACAGAAGTTTCTAACTCTATGCTTTCAGCAGAGAATCCCTCAGAATATTTCTGTAGTATTTCGTATACTTTTTTATTTAGCTGAACATCTTTTATACAATACTCTAGCATGTCTTCTGTAAAGATATCCCATTCAGGTTGGTCAGACTTATGAAACTTCAAACGATAACCCCACATTTCTAAACTGTGTCCACCTTCTCGTGTTGGTTTTAATAACCTTGATATTAATAAAGTGTCAATAACATCAGCAGATTCTGTAAGGTCTACACCTGTCAATTTTTTAACAGCAGGAATATCAAAGCCAACAATATTATGTCCTATAAGAGTGTCAGCTTTTTGTAAAAACTCAACACCCTTATCTATTTCGTGTGGTCTAAAAGAGTACACGTTATCGTACTCGTCTATAGCTACGATACAATGTATTGTTGTAGGATTTAAGCCGTTTGTTTCTATATCAAATACTAATTTCATTAGAAGGGTACTCCGTCTTTATCATCTAATAAATCTGAGTAATCTTCTTCGTTCATTCTACCTGTAACAGGATCATAAATTAAAGAAGTAGCTAACCCTACGTCTCCTGTGTATCTTGATTTAAGTACACGAAGACGTGTTGTTCTAGACTCCAGATCATCTTCTGATTGTTGGTTTCTTTCCAAGGCTATAACGCAGTCACTTAGTTGAGCTATTGCATTGCTACCTCTAAGATGAGAAAGACTTACGGTAACTCCATTTTCGTGACCTCTATCTCCACTAACTCTACGAAGATGCGACACCAGTATTATACCTGCACCTGTCTCTTCAACTAAACTTCTAAGTCTAGTCATAATAGAATCAATAGCTCTTCGTTCATCTCCTTCTGATGTAGCTGACACTAACATATGTAAGTGATCAACTACCACCCACTTACAATCACACCCTACAATTAAGTAACGTAGCTTAGAAAAAATATCATCAATACTATTAGTTCCAAAGTGAGCGTGAACAAAAACTCTATCGTCCCTAAACACTTTGTTATACATATCTTTAAGAGTATCTGTATTAAAACTTTCTCTTATATCGTCAATGTAAAGTCGAGCATCAGCCTCGATAGCAAGAATACCATCAACAGTACGTTGCCATGACTCTTCAAGAGCAATGACACCTATATTATCTTTAGTTTTCTTAACAAGCCAATGCTCAATCTCTCTTGTAAAAGAAGACTTACCTAACCCTGTGCCACCACAGATAGTTAAGAGTTCTCTTTGACGCAAACCAAACAGTTTTTTATTGAGTCCTTCATAGGGATATGGAACACTATCAAGTTTTTCTCGATTAAAAAACTCATGTTCCTTTTCGGAGACTCGTATGATTCCGCTTGGTGTGTATAACTTTGCATCCCACCACGCTCTTGTAAATTCTTGAAATTGATTTTTACGTAGCATGTCATTAGCATCTTTATATCCTTCAGGTAAAGTAATTATTCTAGCTTTGCCCGGCTTTATAATAGATGCTACTTTTTTAGAAGCTTCTATACCTGCTTTGTCTTGATCAAAACAAATAGCAATGTTGTCAAAACTTTCTAAGTATTCTAGACTTTCTTTTACATCTTTAACAGCAGAGGAAGCCCCACGTTTTATAGATACTACGGGCCACTTTGATCCTAAAAGTTCAAACGCTGACATTGCATCGCATTCTCCTTCTACTAAAGTAATGTACTTTCCACCTGCTTTAAATTCATTCTCTCCAAATAGTCCTGTACCTGTAAAAGAACCTGTAACTGAAAACTTTTTATCTCTAATGTACCTAATTTTATTAGCAGTAATTTCATGGTTAATATGATATGGATAAATATGTTGAGCAATTGCTCCGTCACTTCCGTATATAACTTTAACACCATATTTCTGTGCTGTTTCTTTTTTGATAGACCTGTCTGTTAAGGGAGCAAACAAGCCCCCATGTGCGTTCAACGCTGTTGTGTTTTCTGTTATCATTTTGTCACCTACAATGTTATCATCATATTTTATATACCACGTGTCACAACTAAAACATTTAGCTGATCCATCTTCATTAACAGATACAGCGTCACTACTATCACAGGCTGTACAGGGTAACTGATGTTTTATAAATTTACTTTGTTCCATTATCTTTCCTCTTCTTTAAAGAAAAAAAGAGAGCAGATTTCTCCACTCTCTCTTTATTAGGCACACTACTCTGAATCGTCAGACTCAGATAGTTCTTTTACAACATCAGCTTCTTCAGCTTTAGTTGCATCTTCTTCCCCATTTACAATAACAACGATACGATTAGAAAAGAAATTAATACCTGCTTGTAACTCTTCCAAGTCCAAAGTTAGATTTACTTTCTTTTGATTTAATCGTTGCAGTCTACCGAAAACTCCTTGTCCTTCTTCGGGCAAGTCTTCTACGTTTATCTGCACATCATTAATAGTAACAAATGGTTTGGTATCTTCTTCAGGATTAACTGACATTAGAACTCACTCCCATCTTCGGTATCTTCATACCCCAACTCTGCACCGTCAGGTGTTCTACCCTCAAAACTAACAAGTTCTAATACTTGCATAGCTTGAAAATCTAAACTTCTTCCTGACTTACCTGCATACTCCCAATCAAAAGGATTGAATTGAACTCTAACTTTAGAGCCATTTCCTACCAATTCATCAAGAGGTTTCTTGTCTTTATCAAACAATTTAGGGGCGTTACGAACCATACCGTTAGGTCCGTTAACTTTTCTTTTGATCACTAGAGCAGGTCCTTCTTCCATTTCACGAATAGAACAACCTTCTGATCTAAATTTTTCTGCTGTGTCTCTGTCTACTACTAGATTAGTTTGATACACAGGTTCAAATTTTGTATTGGGGGTCTTTGCACTTGTCCAATACGCCAAGCCTTCTTGTATTGCCATATTATATTTACTCCTATATTTTATGGTTTGTTGTTGTTGTGAGTACACATTGTACCACACAGAACAGAAGTCTGTCAAGCTTCTGTAGTAAGATTAATTAAAAATTTATTTATATCTGACTGTTCATTTCTTTGAACATAAACTAAGTATGTTTGATCTTCTCTTTCATACACATTCATAAAAGAATCTTTATTCTCATACATTTCTTGGGTGTTATCTAAACAAAAAGTACACCATTTTTCAAATTGATTTTTGTTTAATTTATATATATTTTCTATATCCATTTTACTCTCTCTTTTGTATTAATTTTTTACCCTTCCAAACTTCCATTGTTCCATCAGCATATCTTACTTGTAATACGCCATTGTCTGCATACAAAGATGTAACTTGATCTTTGTTTATTCTTTTTTGATAAGCAGGGAACACATCATACTGTGTCATATGTCTATCTCCACTTCATCAAAGTCTTCATTATAAAATGTTTCTTTTTCTGCCCATTTATAATCTATATCTCCCATGTCAAAGTTAGATTCATATTCTTTTATCCGACCATCTTTGTATGTTATATGTAGTGTACCATACTTAATATAGTAATCCTCTATTTCATTAGCATCAATGTTCAAGTCTTCTAAATCCCATTCAAGAGATGTTATGTATTCAGCTATTAATTGAATAGGTTTATCCTTAATTATTTCTTTATATTCTTTTAAGTTTGTTACATTACTCATTATTTATCCCCTACTTGTGGTTTAAGTGTATACATAATAGGCTCGGCACTATCCAGTAGTTCGTGTAGTTTCTCTGTTACTTCCTTGTCAGTAGGATACCCACTCATCTCTAGTTCTACATAGACTTTGTACTGTACTGGTATGCCTAGCCACTCGTCTACCTTGTCAAGTCTAAACTTTCTGTACTCTCCGTCTTTTTCTTCTGTGTCAGTCAGTCCACCGAAGCCGTCAAAGTCTCCGAAGAATTCTTTGGGTAACATCTCCCTGATAGTATCCTTTCCACCATACATAAACTGCACAGTCTGATTAGTTTTAATAGCTTCGATAACATCCAATGTCATTTGACTAACATCAGGTCTTGCGTATTGTTTTAAATTGTTTGCACTTACCATATTACTTCTCCTCCTTTATGTATCTATGCTTGTCTCTGTCCCACTCAAGACCTAACAAGTCTGTTAGTCTCCACCTTAAAGTTTCTAGCCTACCTAGATCACTCATAAACATATCTTGACACTCATGTAGAGTACTTATAGTACTGTCTAAATGATTCACACAAGCTATATATTTATCTACCTCCCTAAGTTCTAGTTCAATTTTTGTTTTTGTTTTTAAATGTTTTATTCTCATTTTCCTTGCCCTCTATATTTTTTATAGGTTTGTTTCTTTCTCTTCGGCATGGTTGAGTAACCTACATTACCTCTACCTATATGCGTCTTCTTACCTCTTGAACCTGACGTAGATTCATGTTTAGTAATTCCTTTAGTTGTTCTTAATGCCATGATGTTACCCTTATGCTTGGGCTAATCTCAAAGCCCTCAGGTAAAAAGGTAACTGCTTTCTTTACATCTTCTAAAGTAAGACTAGGAGAAGTTGTTTCTCCTTCTTCATCTACTCCTAAGATTAAACCGTTACCTGCTAAACTCACGCTGTCTGTAGTTCCTGTGTATTTAAAATACAGTTGGTCTTGAACAAACAATCCTTCATCGTCTATGTAAATAGAATTTACATCGTCTATTCTAACTACATCAAAAGTTCCGCAGTTTACATGAGTATATATACTTGCTAAAGTATCGTCATGCTCTACCTCTTTTACTTCTTGTTTAATAACATCTATTAATATTGATTTCATATTTTCTCCTCGTAATTTAAAATGCAATGTCCTAAAAATTCAGGTATCTGTGGCACTACAGAGTTACCTAATTGTTTAAGTCTGTGTATCCTATTGGGTATCCCATAAGCCACTCGACCCACATCGGGTTCAATTGCCCATTTGGTTTTGGCATATTCTGTAAAGAGTTCGAGTCCTTCTCGTTTGACAATTGTGTCAGGCTCTCCTCTAAAGCTACTCGATTGGGAAGCTGACCTAATTGTGCTCTCTTTCCTTCTTGTGTCTTGTTCATCATAGTCTGTACTGAATTTGCTCCCTTGTAATCCCTTGCTGTCGGAGTCGGAAACAGATTGCTTGGATATAGTTCTTCGTGTACTTGTTCCCTTAGATTTGAAGGTCTTGTCCTTCCCTTCCTTACTCCCTCGAATTGTTTCTTCATAGACTCTTGACTCTTCGGTGGTAGATGATCCATAGTGTTTGGAGTTGCCCACATCTCCCTGAGAGCCACTTCTGTTTCTAATCTTCTTTTCGGATTGCCCTTCCTCACTTCGTTCATGCTGATCCCTTTGGCTGAACTCACTCTTGGAGTGGGCCACATTAAATCTTGATGTGCTACTTGATCGTTCAAGCTGATCGGTAATCCTTCCTGCAATTTTTTCAGCATACGTTTCCTTGATGATGCTCCCCTGTCTGAGTGAGCATCTGGAGTTCTCCATAGGGTATGCGATGATCCAGATGCGATCTCTTCTGTGTAACCCACCAATTGCACTACAGGGTATGCAATGCCACTCTGCATTGTACCCGATCTCGCTGAGATTTTGTAAGACCAAGGCAAGTCCTTTAGATCGAAGGGCTGATACATTTTCAATAATTGCCCACGTTGGCTGTACATCTTTGATGAGCCTGAAGTACTCCGACCATAAAGATGATCGTTCTCCAACGATTCCTTTTTGTTTTCCTGCGACTGATATGTCTTGACATGGGAATCCTCCTGTGAGGACTGTAGGTTTAATTCCATCTGCTTGTAATTGTTCATATGTTAATTCTCTTATATCTTTGTATTGTTTAATCCCCTTCCAATATTTTGAAAGAACTTTTCTTGCGTGTTCATCGAACTCACAAAAGGCTACTGTCTCAAAGCCTCCTGTTTCTTCTAGTCCTTTTGAGAACCCACCGATGCCACTAAATAAATCTAAAACTTGATGCAAGTTATACTCCTTCTATCTCTATGTTACAATTATCTTCTGTAAATAAATTTAATGTAAGTGGTTCGTCTTTCTTTTTTCCATTAATAACAATCTCAATAGTTTTATAAGATGGGTTACCATCATAATCATATCTTTGTTTGCTGTGTAATTTTACATTTGTAATGTAATGTTTGTTTATATCCATAGTGTGTTACCTCGTTAATAAATTAAATTGTTTCATAGCGTAGTGATACGCAAAATGTTCCAATGCCTCACAGTTTAACCCACGAGCCATACCCCTGTCAAGTCCTTCTTCATACAAAGATTCTTTTAATACTTCATTCTCATGACAACTCATTTTTTCTCTCCCTTGCCATATAGTTTAAGTCTTGTGATGATACTGCATCTCTACATAAATTAGATAAAAACTTAACAACTAAATAAGCTAAGTAATCATTGTCATAATCATCTCCCCATTGACTTACTATAAAATCAACACAGTCTTTTTCTAAATCTGGTCTGCTTTCTAATTGCCACAGGTGTTTAACTTCTTCCTCTACATATAAAACTGTTTCATTTTTATCCATCATCTTTCTCCTTTACTTTTAAGCCCATAATATATTTTCTTTGATATGTATTCACAAAACAAACTGCAAGAATTACACCAAACATCTGTATGTTTTGTATCTATATCAACAACATTATCGTTCTCATCTATGTAAGCTGACCACATTATATCATCACTACCACAAGACTTGCAACAGTAATCTTTTTCTAAAGTTTGTATAGGTTCTAAATCATCTTGTAATTTTTCTGATTCAGATTTTCTATCGTACTTAGTCTTAACTTTATGTGTTTTACTTTTAGCGTGACTGGGTGTTTTCTTTCTGACTTTTATTTTATCCATTAGACACCTTCCCATTTAAAATCTATAGCATCTAATTTATTTGTTAGTTCATCTAATTTATTTTGTAATTCTATAACCTCATATTTTAAATCACTAATCTCCTTATCTGCATTATCAACTCGGTAGTCTACGTCCCTTGTATCGTCATACGCATCTTGTCTTATTTGTTCAAGTTCATCATCTTTGAATTCATTAAGAGCATCATTAATTAAATCTCTTATTAAATCTTCTATACTATTACTCATACTATTTTACCTCACTAATTAAATCATCAACCATAGTAACTTCTGCAAAGAACTCTCTAGTTCCTGTGCCTTCTGGAAGGCTAGGTCTATTACAACCTGCAAAAGTTCCATTGCTTTTATATTCTTCTCCAAAGAAAGAAGTCTCGGTAAACTTTAATCGGTTACCTATATTTTCTTTCAGTTCTTTTTTACTTTCGTAATTTAGTATCATCATACTATTGCCCTCGCTTCTATTTTATTATCAATTACAAAACCAGAATAATCTTTTCTAGCTTTGCCCTTTGCTTTTAGTCCAACAACCACGTTGTCTTCATCTAAAAATCTCATGTCATGTGTGTCTCCATCTATAACCTTCAAGCCTTTGAACATTGAAGGTAAAGTTTTTCTAAACACAACTGCTTTATTGTTCGGTACTGTCTTAAATAATTTAGCATATTTATTATTAGCTTCGGAGTAACTCCATGTTAAGTGGTAGTTGGGTATATGATCAACCTTTCTTGTTGGTATTTTAGTATAGTCATAGAATTTTATATCCGGGAACATACTAAATATGTTGTTGCCATTACAAGTGATAGTTTCCCATTGAATATCTGATGTCCCGTTTAATCTAAGAGCAGGTAGTTTATCTAACTCTTTACACTCTTTAATAAATTTAAAAATGTCTTGAATTAATTGGGTCATGAATGTTTCTCTGTCATTTAAAAATAATAAAGTCTTTTTAATTCTGGATTTCTGAACCTTAGGATAGTAACCATTTCCTGACAAATTTAAACATGGCCCACTACATCTAGCAATCTTAGCATAAGGACATACAGTACGCTTACCATCAGCTAAATCATCAGGTGCTAAATACATAACTCTACTAAAGTATTTGTTCTGTAGTTTATTACCTTTATCTATTTTAATACTACCACTAGAAAGTAATTTATATGTTGGCATCACTCACTCCTGTTATATGTTTCACCATACTCTTCTTCATATAATTTAATAGATTGTTCAAGGTTATTTCTAGACTCTTGTCTCCATCGTTTAAGTTTTTCTTCTTCAAGAAATACTTCTACAGCTTTCTTAAAACCTTTCCTTTCTTCAATATAAACAGCCACTCTCTCTGATCTATCAAGTGGAAGGTCTTGGTCGTAACCTCTAGCTCTACCCATATCTTCAAGAGATGGTTTAGTTCTAGCACCTCTACCTCTTGCTCTCCAAGAGTATCTAGCACTATTTAAATATGTTCTAACTTTATTTACAAACTCTTTATCTTCTTCCGTAACATATGGGAATAGAAACAAATTGTTTGCAGGTATGTCTGATCTTTTATTTATTTTCATAATAGTTTTTTATTAAATTAATACAAGTGTATGTAGCCTCATGTTGACGACTTGCCGAAGCGTTGGTGACCTATGAAACTACACACAAAACTGTGCTAGTTTTTAGAGAGACTAGCAACTCTTGGTCGTCACTAGACTTAGTTCCAAGTGTAGATTTAATATTATTATTAGAGTTTGTTATTAGCGTTTCCAACTTATGCCGAATTCAATTGTCTCATAAAGACCTTCACATCATAACATATTAATAACTGCTCTTGTATCTTTGTCCTTGATAAAAACTAAGTACGAAGTAACTTGACAAACTAAATTTCAGGTACTTCTAAAACTTGCATTGAAGGATTATGCAATCCTCTTACAGGTCTTTTAAGTTCTTTGAATACAGATATTTTACCAAAGTGATACCCTCTAAAGGTATCTCCTGTAGTAATTTCATATCTATTTTGAATAGCTCTCTGTCTAACTATATTAAAACCAAATAGATTTCCTAGTGTCCATAAGATTTTATGTTTAGTTGATGAAAATTCTATGGGAAGAGTAGTTTTACTACCATTTTTACTGAATGTTACAGCCATAATAAACTCCTTAGATTTATTAATTATTAAACAAAAAACAATATAAAGAATAAAAGATAAATAAATAAATTAAATAATTTATATTGTTTAAATTAAGATAAAGTAAATAACTAATGTAACTTACTCCCTCTGTGGAGACATTGTACCAACCGACACAGCACCTTGTCAACCCACTTAAACAAGTTACTATACATGTATATATTAAAAGTCTCCTTCTGCTACTTGAAAACAAGTTAGACCTCTTGCTCTCCACATATCTACAACAGACTGTCTATCATCAAAGATAATTGTATCCTCATGTAATATATTAATTGAATCATATAAATCTGATTTAAGTTCTGCATCAGGTCTGTAATCATCATCAGGTCGCATTAATAAAATTTCATCATAATGACCACCACTATAATATAACCTTTCGTAATCATCTTTAGGTTTCAAGTCTCCTTGATTTTGATGCTCATATCCACAATCTTTAATCTGTTCAATAGTAATACTTCTTTCAGACTCATTCCTTCCTGTTAAAAAATATATATTGTTATCATAATTATTTAAATTTCTCATAACATCAGCAACAGGTGGATTAGGAATATCATATTTTATATTAGCTACAAAACTTTTCCAATCTTTAGTAACTCCTTCTACAAAATGTCTCCTATGATTTATATCCATAAGAGTTCCGTCTATATCAAAGATTATATTCATGATTTTATACCTTTTTTAGTAGGTATAATTTTAATATTACCTTTGTCATCTTCAACAACTCTTTCATGTCTAGTTTTAGAAAAGCCTTCTGCTTTATAGATAGACATTTGAGCTACAGTTTTACCATTTTTTATAGTAGATGATACTACTGTTTTATTATACTCCATACTTATCTCCAATTTAAATGTTTATAATTAATAAAATAATTTCTAGGTTGTTGTTCAAAACCAAACTCTTTATACCATTCTCTTTTTCTTTTTTTATTAGGTACAAAAGTAACTGACTCACAATCTCTACGCCATTGAACAAACGCTTTAGTTATAAAAGCATCTAAAGATATTCTAGCTCTATGATTATTAGATCGCAGGGTTACCCACTTACGACCTATCTTAATCTCATATAGGCGGTGACCAAACTTACCCATAAAGAAAGTTTTAAAGTGGTCAGACATTAAAGGATTTAATAATCTTTCTTGTCTTTCAGGACTTATAGTATCTATTAAGAGTTCCATTGTTCTACCCACATTTTAAGATCATCATTACTTAGTAACTCTTCTTCTTCTTCTGAGATACAATAGATATCGTCCCAAACACTACGTCTAATAGGCTGAGATTCTTTAACTTTAATTAAAGCTCTAGGTTTTATATGTCCCCAAGTTAAACATCTAGTATTTCTATATCCATTAGGTTCTATTTTTGTAACTTGAGAAATCCAAGTGTCTTCGATGTCATCTTTATTATATTGTTCTGCTTTTAAGATAACATGGTTAAAGGATCGGTTCTTTAGAACATCAACACACTCTATATCTGCTGACATTTTATATTTATATGTGACTTCTATAGTCATATAGTCTCTCCATTTAAGTTAATAGTCGAACACCTTTGCCGACTTGCCCAACCATAGTACCTTGCCAACTTTTCTGTGTCAACACTCTTAGTCTGATTTTAAACATGTTTATAATAGATATTTAAAATGCTAAACATATAAGATAACAGCTAACATTTTATATAGGGTTACCGACATCGGTTCTTTAGTGCTATACTATGTTGATACACTAGCCCACTACTGTGCTAACACACCAGTACACTAGTGTTGTAGTTGGGTAGTACACTAACTCACTAACTCACCGACATCGGTAGTAAAAATACATCTTAAATAAATATCTAACTAAGTAAGTGAATACTATCGTTGAAACCTATATAAGATGGGCCAGGTCCACTTAAATATTCTATACATATTGGGTCGAAGACATAAATTTAACGGGCCAGACATTTAAAGTTAGATGCTAAAAATTTTAAAAATCTTGGAAATTTGACCGAGTTTTAATTTTTTGATACCTTTGGCACTAGATCGAAAATTATTTTGGTCTATTACGAGAGTTTACATCTAAGAAATTAAACTCTTCTTTAATATGAAAATATTGAAAACTGAAAATCAGAAACCTGAGGAATTTATTTTAGATTCCAGTAGTTCTGATAGATCGGCAAGTTATGGTCAAATCCAATTAGCTTGTATGTCATTATCTAAAAATGAAAATTTAAATCAGGGAACTTTAAGAGAACTTTTAAATTCTTTGGTTTTTGACTTTGATTTAATAAATGATGGTGCGAAGTGGAACCAAGCAATCAGAAAAGATTTTAAATTATCTTCTTTAGATTGTGACCGCTTGATCAATTCTAAATGCGGAACTTACACTTCCACTCTTCCCAAATCTTTTAAGAAACCTTACGAGGATTTACTAAAATCTAAGAAGACTTCTAAAAAGAAAACTTCTAGCAAAGTAGCACCTAAGAAAGCTTCTAAAAAAGAAGAAATAGATGATATCCTTGATCTTCTTGGTATCACTAGAGATGATGTTTTAAAAATCAAGGCTAACGCTAAGAAAACAACATCTAAGAAGAGGGTCTAAAAATGGGCACACTAAAAAACCTATTAATTGAGATTCAAGAAACTGAGAGATTAGAAAACTTAAGCCTTGAGATTCAATGGATCAATTACGCTTCTTACGTTAGAAGGCAACGAGCTTGGCAAAGTCCTTGCGTAACCTTTGAAGAATATTTAGGAGGTCAGTTATAAGATAAAAAATAATAAAAATTAATTTTAGAGGGAGGTTTAAAACGCCTCCCTTTTTTTATGTCTGAAACACAACATCTTGTGTTGGTTTAGATCCCGCTTTCAACCATAGACACAACATCTTGTGTTTAGCACTCAATAGACCTTCAAAATTATCCTATTTAAAGCTCCATAGGCGTCTTTTAAGACCCTTTTCGTGGTCTGTTGGTAGTTGGGTCAAGGTAAGCATCTTTTAACGTCCGTTATGAACTCCCAAGAACTTTAAATAATAGTAGTCATTATCTTCTAGGTGCTTGCTGTTAGTTTCGCTAGGTCTTTGATTGTTCTTTAGATTGTGAAAATCTGTGTAGTCCTTTGAATTAATATTAGAAGACCTACATCGACCATTTGAATTTGTAAGTCTCTAAAGCTTCCATCAAATAAGGCCCTTTTAAATGTCAAAATCTTTGAAGTCTTCTTAGATATTCAAAAATCTACCCGGAAAAAGATCTGAAGGTGTGTTGGTCAACTAATACACCTAACTAATTTTAAAGGTTTTGAAAATTGACGGCCGCCTAAGAATCCTTAATTTATGTAGGTTTGCGAAGACTTTTTATTAGGTGTGCTGGTGTGCTACAACACCCCCACGCGGAAGCCCCTGCCACCCCCTCCCCTATATATACTAAACCACATACATTTTCACAGGTTTTCAAGTGTTAGGTAAACAGGATAGGTCGGCATTATCTTAGACCTACATAGGTCTACATAGAGGAAGATAGATAAATAAAGTATAAAGAAATAGGTGGGGTGTCTATGGGTTTACGGAGGGGCGTAACAAGTACATTGTACAGTTGAAATTCACTTTTGTCAAGTTTATTTTATTTTATTTTTATTGACAAATGTTAAAACTACCTCTATAATAGTAATTACATATGATTACAGCACTTCAAAAAACAAATAGAAAACTTACAGATAAACAACAATCTTTTCTGGATAATTTAATTCAGACAGGAGGTGATCCAAAACAAGCAGCCGAGCTTGCAGGATACTCAGGCAATCACTACCAAGTAATACAAACCTTAAGGGAAGAAATAGTTGATTTAGCCTCGGACGTACTCGCTCGTTCTGCTCCTCAAGCGGCGTTTAAACTTGTCGAAGTTATGACATCTGACGATGCGATACCACAAGTAGCAACAAAGCTTCAAGCAGCACAGACTATATTGGATAGAGTTGGTGTATCTAAAAAAGAAAGACTAGACATTAATCATAATGTCAGTGGTGGTATATTTATACTACCTGAAAAAGCACCTATAGAAGTAAAAGCTGAAGAGGTTGTATATACAAACGCTGAAGAAGGAGAAGAAGAGTAATGGCACACGAAAATAGAAAAGCATCTTTAATTAAAAAGCATAGCCTTAAAGGAGTTAATAAGCCTAAAAGAACTCCTAGTCATAAAACTAAATCTCATATGGTTCTTGCTCAAGAAGGACACACTTTAAAGCTTATACGCTTTGGACAACAAGGTGTTAGTGGTGCAGGTAAAAGTCCTACGTCTGCTTCTGAGAAAGCACGTAAGAAATCTTTTAAAGCTAGACATGCTAAGAATATTTCTAAAGGTAAGATGAGTGCAGCATATTGGGCTGATAAAGTAAAATGGTAAAGAAGGGTACTCAAATAGGAAGCGATGAAGCTCCTGTAACTTTTAGAAAAACAATAGCAGGTAAAGGCTCTAGAGCTAGACCCGGAGTGTACAGTCAAGAGTATCGTGATAACTTTGATAAGATTTTTGCTAAAGATAAAAAGTAATGGCATACTCACAGAAAGTACTAGACAGGTTTCACAGTGTCTTAGACGATCCAAAGAAACATTCAGTTGGACGCTTTGACCCCAAAGACCCCAACGTAGCCACAGGTATGACAGGAGCACCTGCATGTGGTGATGTTATGCGTTTGCAATTAAAACTAGACGGAGACTTAATAGAAGATGTTAAGTTTAAAACTTATGGTTGTGGTAGTGCTATAGCTTCATCTACTATGTTTGTGGACATGCTTAAAGGTAAAACTGTAGCAGAAGCTAAAAAGATTAAAGATAAAGATATAGCAGAGGCTTTAGAGTTACCACCAATAAAACTACATTGTAGTGTTCTAGCAGAAGAAAGTATATGTAAAGCTATAGAAGACTGGGAATCAAAGCATGATTCCTAAAGATTATATTAAAAAGAAAGGTAAGTCTATTCCTTTTGGTTACGAGATAAGTGAAATAGATAAATATCTTAAACCAATACCTCAAGAATTAGAAGTTTTAGAAACCTACATAAATTATATAATTGAAAAAAAATATTCTTTACGAGAAGCTTCTGTCCTTATTGAAGAAGAAACAGGAAGAAAACTAAATCATGTATCTTTAAAAGCATACGTTGATAAACACTTAAGCTCGTTAGGAATAGAAACTAAAAAGAAAACATACGGTAAACAATACAGAAGAAAATTAGCACTAGATAAGAAAGAGCGTGAATTACAAAAAGCTAAAAAAAGTTTACAAGCTAAAGAAACTAAATTAAAACAAGAACAAGAAGTCTTATCTAAAACTGTAACACCTAAAAAAGCTAGTAAAGATGGGCAAGTTATAACAGAAGATAAACTTGAAACTTTAACGTCTGCTGTTCAAGAAGAAATTTTAAATCAGAATGTTATCTTTCATCCTAATGAAGGACCGCAAACAGACTTCTTAGCAGCAGATGAAAAGGATGTTCTTTATGGTGGAGCTGCTGGTGGTGGTAAAAGTTATGCGATGCTTGTAGACCCATTAAGATACGCACATCGCAAAGCACATAGAGCTTTGATACTTAGAAGGTCTATGCCAGAACTACGAGAACTTATAGATAAGTCTCGTGAACTTTATCCACAAGCATTTCCCGGTTGTAAATTTAAAGAAGTAGAAAAAGTTTGGAACTTTCCAAGTGGAGCTAAAATAGAGTTTGGATTTTTAGAAAGGGACGCTGATGTATACAGATACCAAGGACAAGCCTACAGTTGGATTGGTTTTGATGAAATCACTCATCTACCTACAGAATTCTCATGGAACTATTTAGCCTCTCGTTTAAGAACAACTGACTCTGAAATAAAAACTTATTTACGATGTACTGCAAACCCCGGTGGTGTAGGTGCTCACTGGGTTAAAAAACGGTATGTTGATTCTACAATCCCTAATAAATCACAACTAGGTAAAGATGGACTAACAAGAAAGTTTATACCTGCTCGTTTACTCGATAATCCTTATCTAGCAAAAGACGGAGTTTATGAACAGATGCTTATGTCTTTACCTCCTGTTCAACGTAAACAATTACTTGAAGGAAACTGGGATGTAAACGAAGGAGCAGCTTTTGTAGAGTTTGATCCTAAAGTACATATTGTTACACCTTTTCAAATTCCTATATCATGGGAAAGAATAAAAGGTATTGACTATGGCTATGCTTCCGAAAGTGCTTGTATTTGGGGTACAGTAGATAAATCAGACGGAACTTTAATAATTTATCGAGAATTATACAAAAAAGGCTTGACAGGTGTGGATTTAGGCTCTATAATAACAGAGATGGAATATGACGATCCTATGTCTGTTCCCGGAGTACTAGATACATCTGCATGGGCACGTACAGGTACAACAGGACCGACAGTAGGAGAGTCACTCGTCAAGCAAGGACACAAGCTAAGACGAGCAGATAAAAATAGAATACAAGGTAAAATTCAGATTCACGAATATTTAAAAGTACAACCAAGTAGTAGACCTAAGTTACAGATATTTAATACATGTCCTAACTTAATTAGAGAACTACAAAACATACCATTAGATACTCGTAACCCTGAAGATGTAGATACACACGCTGCGGATCATGCTTATGATGCGTTGCGTTATCTTATTATGAGTAGACCAAGAATAAATAATCCTATGGATAATCTTCGTCAATATCATAGAGAGTCTGTGTATAGACCGGTAGATGATACATTTGGTTATTAATATATGGTAGAACAAGACAATACATTTTTAAATGCTGATCACATCTACGAAGAAGTAGAAGGTGAGCAAGGTAAAACTTTAAAATTAGAAGACGATCAAAAATTAAACTTAGTAGGTTTAATAAACAGTAGATTTCAAATTGCTGAAGATTCTAGACGAGTACACGAAACTAAATGGTTGACTGCTTATCAAAACTACAGAGGTTTGTACGGTAAGAAAATTAGATTTAGAGAATCTGAAAAGTCAAGAGTATTTGTCAAAGTTACTAAAACTAAAGTACTAGCTGCTTTTGGACAATTAATTGATGTAATATTTGGAACAGGTAAGTTTCCTATTGGTATTAGAGAAACTAAAATGCCAGAAGGTGAAGTATCTCATGCTTACTTAGATTCACAAAATCCAGTTCCCGGAA
>ERZ1046148.449-NODE-449-length-25599-cov-64.664775_pt1 | contig 25599 bp, 27 predicted proteins | sample MGYA00383090_ERZ1046148 | MGnify/ENA primary metagenome ERZ1046148 (study PRJEB29581, sample SAMEA5548360) | metagenome | biome: marine; feature: coastal; material: water | depth 25 m | study: Short-term variability in the microbial, nano- and picoplankton... | reverse complement strand
ACGCGGGTACGTTCTCTATTACTTTTAGTGCTACAGACGGTGTTAATGGTGCTGTCAATGCAGTAAGTGCATTTACATTAGCATTTGGATTCGATTGGACTGCTACTGCTCAACAAGCTAAAGTAGTATCATCTGATTTAGCAGCGGGCGATACTTTTGGAAGCTCAGCAGCAATATCAGGTGACACAACTGTTTGGGGTGCTAAACGACAGGATACTGAAGGGACCGAGGCAGGTGCAGTATATGTCTTTACCCGTTCTGGAACCACTTGGTCTCAACAACAGAAACTAACAGCATCTGATGGGGCTGCTAAAGATTGGTTTGGAGGAGCAGTAGATATAGATGGAGATACACTTGCTGTAGGTGCTCGGCTGGAAAATGGACCTTCATATACTTATAGAGGTGCAGTATATGTCTTTACTCGTTCCGGGACTACCTGGTCTCAACAGCAAAAAATACAAAGTTCTGATATTGCTGATAATGATTATTTTGGAAGTGGTGAAGGCGGCAGTGTAGTAATAGAGGGTAATACCCTTATTGTTGGTGCACAATATGAAGATGCTACAGCAACCGGTGCGGGTTCAGTATATATCTTTACTCGTTCTGGAACTACTTGGTCTCAGCAACAAAAGATACAAGCATCTGATGCAGCAGCTAATGATAATTTTGGATTTTCAGTAGATATAGATGGTGACACAGCTATTATAGGTGCTAAGAATGAAGATGCTGGAGGAAGTAATGCAGGAGCAGCATATATCTTTACTCGTTCCGGTACTACTTGGTCTCAACAAGCAAAAATACAAGCATCTGATGCAGAGGCTAGTGATTTATTTGGACAGTCTGTTGCAGTAGACGGTAATTATGCTGTTGTAGGTGCCTACTCTGAAGATGCAGGAGGATCTGCTGCGGGTGCAGCATATGTCTTTATTCGTTCTGGCACTTCTTGGACTCAACAACAAAAGCTAGCTTCATCAGATATAGCAGCGGGAGATTGGTTTGGATATGATGTAGACATAGAGGGCGATGTGATTGTCGTAGGCGCTGGAGCGGAAGCCGCTGGAGGAACTGCTGCTGGTGCAGCATATATCTTTACTCGTGATGGAACCACTTGGTCTCAACAGAAAAAAATAGTAGCATCTGATGCATCCACTAGTGCTTATTTTGGATTTTCAGGCATATCTATAGAAGAGGACACAGTCACTGTAGGTGCCACGTATGAAGATGGTGGAGGTACCAACTCAGGTGCAGGATACATCTTCCTAGCAGGAGAATAAAATTATGACAAACAGAAACAGTAAGGAGAAAAACAATGACAGCAATTGATTTAACTAATTCAAATACTGCTACTGTAGATGGTCGTACGTATACTTATAATTCTACTACTAACAGGTGGGATATTACCACGGGTAATAGTGCCGGCTTAACAACAGAGCAAGTACAAGATGCCATAGCTGCTCAATTAGTTACTAACGGTTCTCACACAGGTATTTCGTTTGCGTATGATGATAGCGGAGATGGAGCCATAGATGCTACTATAGGCACTCTAAATCAAAATACTACAGGAACCGCTGCTACATTAACTACTCCTAGAAGTATAGGAGGGCCTTCATTTGATGGCTCCGCGGATATTAATCTACCTGGTGTTAATACTACAGGAAATCAAAATACTAGTGGTACTGCTGCTACCTTAACTACTCCTAGAGAGATAAATGGAGTTGCATTTAACGGGTCTGCAGATATTACCATACCGGGAGGTGATCCTACAATTTATGCAACTATGGCACTTTTAGTAGCTGCTACGGGAATGTCTGCTGGTGATATGGCATTTGTAACTGCAAATAATAATCTCTATCTATATACAGGCAGCGGTTGGTTTAAAGTAGCCACTGTGGAAAATAATTCTCCTACTGCTATTACCGGAGTTGCTGCTGCTACTGCTTTAGCTAGTGACGGTACTGCTACAGTTATTACAGCGGTCTCTACAGACCCAGAAGGTTTTCCACTTACATGGTCTTATTCTGTTACTACGGGTTCTTTGACGAATGGAGGAGGGGCGAGCGCTACAGTCTCTCAGGCTGATAACGTATTTACTATCACTCCTACAACTACCGCAGCTTACGCGGGAACTTTTTCTATTACTTTTAGTGCTACTGATGGAACTAATGCTGTTACCGCTGCGAGTGCTTTTACATTAACTTTTGAGACCGATTGGAGTACTGCTACTCAACAACAAGAACTAATAGCATCAGATGCAGCAGCGGGTGATAATTTTGGAAGCTCAGCAGCAATAGATGGAGATACAGCTGTTTTTGGTGCTTTTCTCGAAGGAACTGGGGGTTCCGCATATGTCTTTACTCGTTCCGGTACTACTTGGACTCAGCAAGCCAAATTAACAGGTAGTACTGTAGTCTCTGGTGATGAATTTGGTTATTCAGTAGCAATATCAGGTGATACTATTGTTGTTGGTGCGCGGGCTGAATCTAGTACTGATGATGCTTATAACGGTGATGCTTATGTCTTTACTCGTTCTGGAACTTCTTGGTCTCAACAAGCTAAATTCTCGGATACTCTCTCGTCTGGTAATAGCCATTTTGGCTACAGTGTTGATATAGATGGAAATACAATTGTTGTAGGCGCCCCAATGGATTCTCCAGGAACAAGTGATCATAGAGGAAGGTGTCATATTTATACCCGTTCCGGAACTTCTTGGTCTCTACAGCAAAGTCTAGCGTCTAGTACTGGTGATGATTACGCTTATTTTGGAAAGGATGTAGCAATAGATGGTGATACAGTTGTTGTAGGTTCATCGGTAGAGGATTCTTCTGGCAATAATAATTGTGGTGCAGCATATATCTTTACTCGTTCCGGAACTTCTTGGTCCCAACAAGAAAGATTTGCCCCAACAACAGCAACTAATGCTTTTTTTGGCAATGCAGTCGACATATCAGGTGATACAGCTATTATAGGTGCTTATGGGGAAAGTAATACCGGTTACGGGGTTGTCAGAATCTATACCCGTTCCGGAACTTCTTGGTCTCTAGAGCAAACACTATTATCTAGAACAGGCACCAACGAAATGTTTGGAATGCCCGTAGACATAGAAGATGATGTATGCGTCATAGGTCAGCAAACTAATTATGGTGGTGCATATGTTTATAGTCGTACTGGAACTACCTGGACTTACGAGAAAACAATTATTCCTACAAGTGCTTCTAACACTGTAGGCTGGATATATCACGCCCAACTGGGACTATCGGACAATACAATTGTTTCTGGTGTTCTTGGTACAGATAGTGAAGGAACTAATACCGGTGCCGGTTATGTCTGGACGGCATGATAAAATTATTAAAAACAAGCAAAGGAGTAAAAAATGACAGCAATTAATTTAACAAATTCACCCTCTAATGGAGACACTGCTACTGTAGGAAGTCTTACATATACTTATAATTCTACTACTAGCAGGTGGGAACTTGGCAGTCCCAGCGGTAGTGGGGCGTTATCTAATGAACAAGTGCAGGACTTAGCAGGAGCTCAATTAGCTACTAACGGTTCTCACACAGGTATTTCGTTCGCGTATGATGACAGCGGAGACGGAGCTATAGATGCTACTGTAGGAACTCTAAATCAAAATACTACAGGATCTGCAGCTACTCTAACTACTCCTAGAAATATAGGTGGAGTAGCTTTTGATGGCTCCGCGGATATTAATCTACCTGGTGTTAATACTACAGGAAATCAAAATACTAGTGGTACTGCTGCTACCTTAACTACTCCTAGAGAGATAAATGGAGTTGCATTTAACGGGTCTGCAGATATTACGGTACCTGCAGGTGGAGTAACAGTCTATGCAACTATGGCACTTTTAATAGCTGTTACTGGTATGTCTGCAGGAAATATGGCATATGTAACTGCGAACAATAATTTGTATATGTATACAGGTACAGGTTGGTTTAAAGTAGCTACGGTTCAAAACAACTCTCCTAGTGCTATTACTGGAGTAGGGGCTACAACTACCTTAGCTACTGATGGTACTGCTACAGTTATTACAGCGGTCTCTACAGACCCAGAAGGTTTTCCACTTACATGGTCTTATTCTGTTACTACGGGTTCTTTGACGAATGGAGGAGGGGCGAGCGCTACAGTCTCTCAGGCTGATAACGTATTTACTATTACTCCTACAACTACCGAAGCATATGCGGGAACTTTTTCTATTACTTTTAGTGCTACTGATGGAACTAATGCTGTTACTGCTGCGAGTGCTTTTACATTAGCATTTGCATATGATTGGACTACTACTACTCAACAACAAAAAATACAAGCATCAGATGCAGAGGCATATGATGCGTTTGGAGAAGCTGTAGACATAGATGGAGATACAGTAGTAGTAGGAGCCTACGCAGAGGATACAGAGGCTCACGGCGCGGGTGCAGCATATATCTTTACTCGTTCTGGTACTACTTGGTCTCAGCAACAAAAAATAGTAGCATCAGATGCAGAGCAATCTGATTATTTTGGAAAAAGCTCAGCTATATCGGGAGATACAGTAGTAGTAGGAGCGAAGAGTGAAGATACAGGAGCCTCAAATGCGGGTGCAGCATATATCTTTACTCGTTCTGGTACTACTTGGTCTCAGCAACAAAAAATACAAGCATCAGATGCACAGGCATCTGATTATTTTGGAAGCCGATCAAGCATAGATGGAGATACAGTAGTAGTAGGAGCCTACGCAGAAGATGCAGGAGGCTCAAATGCGGGTGCAGCATATGTCTTTACTCGCTCTGGTACTACATGGTCTCAGCAAGCGAAATTAACGGCATCAGATGCAGCGGCTGATGATAATTTTGGCTGGGACACAGGCATAGACGGAGATACAGTAGTAGTAGGAGCCCAAAGAGAAGCTGCAGGAGGAACCGATGCGGGTGCAGCATATATCTTTACTCGCTCTGGTACTACATGGTCTCAGCAAGCGAAATTAACGGCATCAGATGCACAGGCAGGTGATTATTTTGGAAGAAGCTCAGCTATATCGGGAGATACAGTAGTAGTAGGAGCCTACACAGAAGATGCAGGAGGCTCAAATGCGGGTGCAGCATATATCTTTACTCGCTCTGGTACTACATGGTCTCAGCAAGCGAAATTAACGGCATCAGATGCACAGGCAGCTGATATGTTTGGAGAAACTGTAGACATAGATGGAGATACAGTAGTAGTAGGAGCCTTCGGAGAGGATACAGAAGGAGCTGCTGCGGGTGCAGCATATATATTTACTCGCTCTGGAACTACTTGGACTCAGGATAAAAAAATAGTAGCATCAGATGCGCAGGCTAGTGATTTCTTTGGGTATATGGTAGTCATAGATGGAGATACAGTAGTAGTAGGCGCTCAAAATGAAGATACAGTAGGAAGCAATGCGGGTGCGGCATATATCTTTACAGCAGGATAACAAGTTTAAAAACAAGCAAAGGAGAGAAAAAGACCCCCGAAAAAGGGGGTCTTTTAGAGGTTACTCTTCTTCTACAGGCTCAAATTCAGGTTCTTCAGGCTTTTCAAAGTCTTCTACCAACATATTAACAAATGCTTCTTTTGCAACTTTAATTTGATGTAATTTAGCATTGTGTTGTTTTTCTTGGCTTTCTAAATCTTGAATCTGTGCAACGTAGTACTTTTGTGTAGCATTAAGTTCTGCTATAGGTTTTTGTACTCCGTTTATAGAAACTGAAGGTTCTTCCTGTTCAGTAGTATTTTCTGTCGTCATTATAATGTCCTTGTATTATACAATTTCACACGCCCCGCCTACACAGGCGAGTTCTTGTGATCCGGTTGTGTTGTCTTCTTTTTCAAATTGAGAGAGCTCTTCCCAATTCACGTTTTGTGGCATAGCCGCCACTAGCTTTTCATATTGACTTTCGTCAATATCTTCATAAGGTGCTTGCTGGTATACATGATCACTTGTCGGAAGAAGACTAATGCCCGAACATAGATCAAAATTATCCCAAATCCATTGTGCCACCTTAAAATACTCACTATCAGTGTAGTATACGGTTACGCTTGGCTTGTGTTCACACCAATGATTCTGATATGTTTTCCACAAAGCTAACTGTTCCATAGCTCCCACTTCTTTCACACAAGTACTAGACTCGGGTGACTTCACTGGAAAACTAAACACTACGGTACTATCATTCATTACATCTTTTTCTACTGGGAATCCTGCTTGTTCCATATAGACTGCAAGTGGATCTTTTTTGTCTGAACGTACTCTGCGAATGTAATGCTTAGAAAAGCGAGGGTGAATGCCGGAAGCAGAGTCAACAAGCTGAGAAACAGTCCCACTAGGCTTAACACAAGTAATAGCTGCAGAAGCATTAACCCCAAGTTTTTCAGCCCACTCTTTATTAGTTTGAATACTAACATTTCGCATCTCCTCTAACCATGCTGCAAGTTCGGGATTGTTAGCATCTCCCAAAACTGCATGATCCATAATACCTGTTAAACTTACGCCTAACAGAGCCTCTTCTTCAGTATTACGCTTCCAGCGCACCCGCAGATACCTAAAATCAGTAAGAGTAGACTGTAGAGTACCAATAATGGTAGCTTTACGAACTTTCTCTTTTAAAGTTTCAAGAGTATCATCTGCACGCACAACTACTTCTGATAGATTACAAAACTCATTACTTCGTAGAATAATTTCGGAACAAGGGTTTGTACCAAAATCATGTTCTGCGTCTCTACGACCGTTTCGTCCTGCAATCTTTTGTGCCGCAACACGACTAAACAATCCACGTTCTCCAGATTTAGACTCATATAGATTCTTCATCTCAGTTAAAAACGCTTCAAAGTCAGGCTTCTCTGTATATGCTACAGAATTATTAGCCAGTCGTCTTTGGCCTTGGTCTACCCACCACTGACCTGATTTAGCTTTTGACATACGCTGGTCTGAAAGATTAGAAAGACTAATCAATGCAGAACGACGTACGCCGCCTACTACTACGATGTCTGCAATTTTACAGCATACATCATGGCATTCGATACTAGTTAACTTACGTCCTGCTGCTTTTTGGAATACTCCAACACAGAATTGAAACAAATCAACCAAAGGTTCGGGTCCACTTGCTCTACCGCCAAAAGTTTTAAGTCTAGCACCTGCGGGTCTTACTCGGCTCATGTCCCACTCTGGTAATTTACCTGCATATAGCATAGCAATTAACTCACGGAAAGCACTCGCCCATCCTAGTTTACTATCACTTACTACGATAGTAGAACTTGTTTTGTGGAAGGTTTCAGCTACTTCTGGTAGTTTAGCAATAAAATTACGTTCTACACTAAAGCCTACTCCCGTTCCACACATCAACACATACATAAGCTCGTCAAAAGCTCGTGGATGGTCGATATGTAAATAACTACAGTTAAAACCTGCTACGTTATCACGCTTTAGTGCTTCTCCTGCGGTCATCATACATCTCATGGAAGGCATAACTTCCATACTGTGTATAGCATTAAATAACTCTAATGCTTCCTTTTCGTTCAACTGTTCTCTTTCTACAAAGAAGTCAATATAACGATTTATTGTTTCTTCCCAGGTCTCTCTACGACCTTCGCTATCTAGCCATCTTGCATACCGGCTTTTATGAATAAAACTTTGATACTGATCCATTAAACCATTCTCTCCTGTATTTCGGATATGTTATCCGCGCCTATCGCATCATCGCAATATGTTATTAAATCCATCAGCTCATAGTTCTTTAGTAAAACTTCTGCATTTTGATTTAGTTCTTGTATATACTTATACTTACCATCTATAGGTATGTTATCGTATATAGTCATTGCATCGCCGTAATCTCGTATAAGCTGTTCTGCTCTCTTCGGGCCAATACCGTTAATACCTGGAACATTGTCACCTTTATCTCCTGTAAGACACTTGAAAGAGATATACTCTTCAGGTGTTACATTATAGTGCTCACTCCAGTTATCTATTGTTACTTCTTTACGAGTAACATAAGAAAATCTACTTACTCCTTCCTGAATCAATAAATCCCAATCTCGGTCACTGGAAACCAACCATATATTATTTAATTTATATAGCTCTTTTTGTTTTACGAGGTGGGCAGCAAGATCATCTGCCTCTACACCTTGAAAACGAAATACTTTGTAGTCTTCAGAGAGTAGTTCTAATGTTTCTTCGTACTCTTCGAAAAAATCTGCAAAGGCTTGTTTCTCTTCTTCAGTTTGTTCAGCATATTTATCTTTTCGATTTTGTTTGTACTCTGGAGATATATTCTTTCTATAACTCGAAGAGCCCCAATCTGCGGTAATAAGTACAGTGCCACAATGATAAGAATTTGCTAAAGATTTTACTGTTTCTACATACTGCTCTCGAAAATCTGTTCTGCCTTGATGTTTCCACCGAAAAGCTAAATTTAACGCGTCTACTATGAGTACTCCGTCTAGGTTACGTTCATTGAATTTAAAAGCCACTTATATAAACTCCACGTCTTCTTGTTTTAACCACTCCTCTGCTAGCATGACGTAACAATCTAGCCATTCTATTCTCATGAAATGATCTGTATTTATAGGTAGTATACTACTTACAACAAACACTGCTGATCTATTGTATTTAAAAAACAAAAGAGCTTCTTGATCCCCTCCAGCAGCTTGTTGCAGTACTTTTACCCACCATTTTATTAAATTATTCGTTTTAGGTGCTGTAAATATTTTGTCAGAAAGAGGAGAGTTTTCGTAATTTTTTACTTCTATACAAAACCTATTTTTCTCATGAGGGACATATAAGTCCCCCTTTAAGTATTCCAAGGCTCCTGAATTAGGAACCCTTTCAAATTGAAGTCCTGTAAAATCTCTTAACATATCTCTAACTAAATATTCACCTCTTGCACCTTTTGCTCTAGAATCTACCATTATTGCTCCAAACCACTCACATTCCCTTGCTTGACTACTTCTATCTTTTCTAGCAAAGGGTGTGTCCATCCATGGGAAACTACATAGGTATTTAAGTCTTCTCCTAATAATACTTCTACTAGTTTTTCCCTTCCACTGTCGTCAAGAACATTGATTACTTCGTCTAAAAATAATATATTTATTCTTGATTTTGAAATACTACTCATTAATCTGCGAATCGCAATAAGAGTAGCGGTGTTTACTCTAGCGAGCTCTCCAGAGGAAAGGGCTAGAATATCAACTATGTTTTCATTATCAGTAATTTGTATATTTAATTTATCATTAGACACTACAAACTCTAAAGTAAAACGACCATCAGACAATTCGGCTAAGTACTCATTGGCTAACTCTTCAAGTTCTCCAACTAAGTTTTCAATCTTATATGCAAGTAAACCATTAGTGCTAAAAGACTTCTTTAGGACATCAAGCTCTGATTCGAGCTTTTGGTTTCCTGCAAGTTTGCCGTCGTACTCTTCTTGTTGCTCAACAAACTCCGCTGTCTGCTCTTGTATAACTTGTATACGAGTGTTTAGCTTTGTTCGTCTTTCGTTTTCTGCCGCATTTTCTGCGAGTTTTTTCTTTGCGTAGCGTAATCTGTTCTGAACACTCTGTAACTGATCTTCAAGCTGTTCTTTATCCAAGACAGACGTAGGAAGAGTTCTGTCGAAAGAGCGTAGCAAATCCTCAAGATCTCTACTAGTTTTTTCATTGAGTTCGAGTTCTGCATTGTTCTCTTTAATCTGTATAATTCGAGGTTTAATCCCATCAATCTTCTCCTGTGCAGATAGAAGTTTATCCTTCTCGCCTGTAATCATAGCCTTCTCTGCCGAGACATCAATAGGCTGCTTGCAAGTTGGACATTCTTCTTTTAATTGTTCTAATTTTTTCAGAGTCCGTTGAGCACCCGTAGCGGCTGCTTGTAAAGACCCTAATTCAGACTGTAAATCATCATAGGACTCATATTGAGTTTCTTCGTTTTCAAAAAATATTGAAGTATCTATTTGATCAAGTAGTTTCTTATACTGATTATTCGTATTTATTTTTTTATTTTTTTCTGAAATATTTTCAATTTCTACCATGAGAGAGCTCAAAACCTTCTCATCATCAGATGTGTCAATTTGTAAATCCAACATGGGTAGTATGAATGTATCACTTAATTTATTATCTTTTAACCACTTTTCTACCGTCGCTAAATTTCCTGTGACTATAGCAGCTTTGTTAGAGGCGTCCTTTGATGCATTTTTAAATACTTCAAATAAATTTACATAAGCATCCAAATGTAATAAGTCTATTAAAAACTTTTTCCTATTAGTATCTGTGGCGGTTAAAAACTGCAAACTAGCATTTGTATTTTGATATACTAGTTGTGAGAATGTTTTAAAATCAATACCTAATATTTCTTGCAAAGACTTATACGTATTTGTAGCAGTATGACTAGAGATATCTTCTTCGTTTTTTTCAAGCACCACTTTAATATTAGTCTTTCTATCAACTATTACGTTATAATCGTTTCCATCCTTTTCAAAATTTAAAGAGATATTATATCCTTTGTTTATGTACCTATTAGGTATATCTGCTTTTTTAATACCCTTTGAATTTTTATTGTAAAGAACTTCTTCGATAATTAATGGTATGGAAGACTTTCCCATACCATTTGTACCAATTATTTGAGTTACTGTATTGTCGTCTAAATCCAACTCGTTATTGGGGCCATAACTAAAACAGTTACTCCATTTGAGCTTTTTTAGCGTAATCATTGTATGTCCCTATTATATTACTAATTTGTGAATCTGGTATTTCAAGAATGAACCTTAAATACTCTATAAGCTCTTCTTCTAAAGTCATATCTTTATCTATAATAAGAGTGGCTTCAGAGTTTCTTTTTACTACTTTTTTATCTAGTAGCTCAGAGTTTTTTACACTTGCTAACTCTTGTATGTCCCCTTCAATCTCATATATGGTATGGTGATAATCTGTGGGCACCATATCACTACTACTTGTAACCGTTTTTCTTATTAATTGCGGTAGTTCAAAAGGCTCCCACATCCATTCCCAGTTTTCAGGATTAATAAGAATATATCCTGTTGTCACCTCATTTCTATGAAATGAAGTAGTCATAGGACTGCCTGGGTATACGATATTTTTTTGCGTATTACTATGGGCATGAAGATCCCCTGCAAAAACTACAGGAAAATCTTCAAACCTATCTAACTCCACCTCTGGCTTAACATGAGGAGGTATTTCTCCCCTTACATGTGTAAATAAAGGTTTAGAAGTATCAAATTTTTCAATACTACCTTTTCTATGCAGATCTGCATAAGGAAGAACTCCAAAACCTAAATTACTATCAACATACGATATATCTACTATATGCACTAAAGGATTTATATCTCTAGTTACTTGTTTTAATTGAGTAAAAAATGTTCTATTCTTCTTTGTAGCCTCATGATTTCCGTCATAAATAAGAGTTGAAATTTTTACATTTCTAATAAAAGAAAAATAAAGCTCTAACTCCTCCATGTTTGGAAGACGATCAAAAAGATCGCCTCCGATAATGTGCATACTACACTGCTTTTCAATAGAGTGAATTTGATTGAAAAACTTTGTGTACCTATTTAAAGCCCAGTCAACTGGGACATTTTTTTGTCCCAGCTTTATGTGCCAGTCTGCGGTGAATAAAATCATGATACTTTGAATTCGTCTTCAATACTCTCATCCATAGCATCTTCGCTATTAGCATTATGAATTTTATCAAGCAATTCTTTTTGAGCATCTGGCGTAGGACGAGACATAACGTCATCCATGGATTTTAAGTCAGCAATAACTGTCATTTCAGCTTCGCTAAGTGCGCGAGGCTTGCACTTGAGGGCTTGTAGCTGATACTCTACATTGTAAGGAAGAGGTCCGGTTTTTATTCGCTTGAAGCAAATATCCCAACCAGTTTCAGGATCTGTAGGGTCGCCTAAGTCTTCGGCAGCAGTAATAATTTGCTCCCAAAGTTTCTTCTTCAGGTTTACTACTTTAATCTCTCCGTTATCAATGCACTGAGTAGCATAACTCCAACCACACTTAAGGTCTGGATAAAAGTCACGAACCCAATCTTTTTCTAAATTGTTGAAAGACTCTGTATTTCTATCAAAAGATAGACATTCAAGAGGAATATTTTTATCGTTCTCTCCTTTAATCCAGTAAACGTAGCGAGCAAGAATGTCACCAACGATACGCATTTTGTTATCGCCGTCTTTGTACTGAAAGGATGAGATTGAGGATTTTTGGGCAGAGCCCTTTGATTTGTTAAATGATAATGCCATTAATGTATCTCCATTTTAGGGACTTCTTCGTATAAAAAATGAACTCTGTCATCTTCTATCATAAGTAGCCTATTATTGTTTATAATTGTTTCCGGCTCCAAACCTGGTACTAATATTAGATCTAAAGCCGTATCTTGTGTGTTAATAAAATCCATAGCCGATCGAAAAGAGCATAGCGAAATATACTGAGCTATCTCTCGAGGGTTGTACTTATAAGAGTGGTATAGAAGTATATCGGGGTGCAGCATGAAGCCAACCCCTGAAAAGTCTTTATGTGAATATTTATAAATAGGATCGTTACGATTTTTAGGTACTTGCTTCTCAACAAGCATCCTAAATATTCGTACTATCTCGCGCACATTTCCCTGCGACGCATTATAAATTTTCATCCAATCAAATAAGAACATATATTATACCTAAGTTTAACCTTGTTGTCAAGAACTATTTTTTTATAGCTGTTTGATTTGATATCCCTGTTTCATGTAGTGTCCCATACGTGTAGAAGCTTGTCTTCTTGCAGTATTACCCTTGAGATGTATATCAATAATCACCGGGTCTTTTTTATTTTCTTCTTTTCGTATGACACGCCCAATCAACTGGGTCAGTAAGGGTTCGTTATTAATAGGTGTACCCAAAATGAGGCAACTTAAACTATTTAAGGAGATGCCCTCTGAAAAAATAGCTTGAGTACCAAAAAGGATCTTCTTTTTGCCACTTGTTATAAGAGACATACGCTCTTCTCTTTCCTCGTATGATAATTCACCTGTAACACTAGTTGCAATGTCTCCTGCTAGTTCGGCACAGGCTTTCATAAAGTGAACTCTGTCGCTCACAACTAATACTTTATGCCCTTTTGCGGCGTAGGCCGCCGCCAACATAGCAACTGTGTGTCGATATTCTTCATTATTAGTAAGAGCATTAACTCTGTTAGCCCAAGGAGTTTTAGCCCCATCCATAAAACGAACATCGCTACTCAATACATGAATAGTAGGAGGCATAAAGTTTTCTTTAGGTGGTTTGAAGATTTTACTTCCAAAATAGTCTCGGAACACCACATGTTTACCATCTTTTCTTTCTATAGTGCCAGATAAACCTAGCTTATATCTAGCGTGATTACTATCAATTATCTTAGAAAACGTAGGAGATGAAACATGATGCATTTCATCCAAAATGATTGTTCCAAAACTCTTTTGTACTTTATCAATGTTTCGGTATAAAGTTTGAGTGTTCCCAATTACAATAGAAGGTTCAAGATCAAACTGACCACTGCCTATTATGCCCGGTTTAAATCCATAGACTTTTTCTACCTCTTTTGCCCATTGATTTCTTAGAGGTACAGTATGAGTAACAACAAGTGTTTTTTGCCCGAGTTTGCCTGCAATAGCTAAACCTGTAAAAGTCTTTCCCCAACTTACCCATGCGTTAATTATAGCGTTGTCTTCGATTTCCTCAAAAACACTTTGCTGGCTTTCTCGCAAAGGGAACTTAAATTCAGGAAAGCTCTCAGGCAATATTAATCTTTTATCGACTATTTCATAGTCGTCTGGGATTAAGTCTACCCTTCCTACAGGTATACTTACTAAATTCGCTCTAATACGAGTCATAGTTTTTATAATCTGAGGAGGATCTTTGGGATTATATGTAGGTATAGAATAAGTAAGTTCTTTGTTAAGAACCTCTTTATATTCCTGCGTTACCTCTAAATAAATCCTATTACTTATAACTGCTTTCATAGATTTAAAGAATTCTTTGCAATAATGTATTGTTTAACGAAATTTGACCTTACTATATCTTCTACTTCAAACTCTATAAAAGTAAAAAGATGCATACGCTGAAGTACTCTGAAAAAGTCTTTTATTCCGTTTGCTCTTAAATCTGCTTGTCTAAAGTCTCCACAAAAAATCACTCTACAATTCTCACCCATACGAGTAATAATTGAGTCTAACTCATGAAAAGACATATTCTGACACTCATCGATTAAGATTACTGCATCTCTGAGTGTTATTCCTCTTATAAATGAAGTAGTCATAAACTCTACTATGTTTTTCTGTTTGAGTATTTCGTAGGCATCGCCTCTACTAAACAGATCATTAGAGATATCTTTATATGGTTCTTCATATACTGAGGACTTCTCTTTTTCCGTACCTGGAAGAAAACCTATGTCCCTTGTTGGTACGGCACTTCGAATAATTACTAGCTTTTGAAAATCTCCTTTTGCCATATCATCAAATGCTAGGTAAGATGATATGAATGTTTTTCCTGTTCCTGCAAGTCCATGCAATACTAAGTGGTTTGTTGTCTCAAATGCTTTAAGTTGGTTACGTGTTAAAGGTTCTATCTCTCGCAGTTCAAAATTTACTCCTGCAAGAGTTCTTTTCTTTTTAGCCATATTTATACTTTTCTTATAGTGTCTTTGAGTTTCATTTCTGAATACTCGTACAACATCCAAGGGATACCCCTACGATGCAAAATTCCCGCCCATTGAAGATCATTCATAGGAGGGCGAGGTATCTTAAAAGGGAGATTAAGCCCTTTCACCCATAAAACAGAAGCTCTTTCTTTCTGTTCTATTTTACGAATTTTATAATATTTTAAGGAAAAATTTTTTGTTTTTTCATAAATAAAAGGCTCTCCTTTACTATCTATAAAAGTTTTTTTCTTTTGTTTAATAATACCTAAGAGACTCCCTAGCGAAAGTTTTAAAGGATATAAGTCTCTAAAAGGAGTTTGCAGCCTTCTTATTCCTAGGGTGTCTCCTGACATATTTTTATCGTCCAGTAATCTATTTTCAACAAACAGTAAGCCATCTTCTTCGTGCCAATTTGAAGAGTCTAATATATATACAGGAAAAGTTACCTTATTAATTTTTTTATATGTAATTACCATACATTTTCTCGAATTTACCACCAGAATAGTCTTCATGGATAATTTCAAAGTCACAACCAACAGGAGTACCTGGAATAGATACGCCTCTATCCATTTGCACATAAGATGCGAGTTTTTTCATATACTCATCTACTTCTTCATCCGGCACTTCCGCCAAAATGGAGTCATGTACTAGTGCAAAGATACGAGCTTTTTTATTGTTAGCTTTAACCCAAGCATTCATGTCTATAGCACCTAATAAGTTAATATCAGAAGCAGCAGACTGCACTAGAAAGTTAAGACCAGACCTAACACTACTAGCTGCAATACCTCTATCTGTTGATGCAACATTTGGTAACCGTCTTTTTCTGCCAAAGTAACTGTAAATAAATCCGTTTTGTTGGATGTATTTTTGGTTATCTTCAATCCACTCTTTTAACTTGTGGAACTCCTTAAAGTAGTCATCAATAACCTCTTGTGCTTCTTGTTTGCTAAAATAAGTTCCTGAGTCCTTTGTAACTTGTTCACTAATTTTATTGGCACCTGCTCCATACATAATACCAAAGGTTACAGCTTTTGCTGCCTGTCTCTGCATACTGTATAGCTCTGCTACTTCTCCTACTTCACAAGGTAGTTTAAATACTCTATGTGCAATCGCGGAGTGAAAGTTGCCTCCTGAACGAAATACGTCCATAAGTGCTTTGTCTTTTGCAAGGACTGCTGCAACATACACTTCTGCAGTTGTTAAGTCCATTGCAACGATTTTGTGTCCTGGTGCTGCTTTGATACAACCTTTTACAATAGGGTTATCCCTAGGAAGTTGTTGCATATTGAGTTTACCAGAAGAACTAAGCCTGCCGCTAGTAGTACTGTGGAGGTTAAAACCTGTACGTAGTCTACTATCGCGATCCAACTGCGGTAAGATCTTGTCCAGATAAGTATTTTTAATCTTGGACTTTTGTCTGATTTGTAGAATGAGTTCTGGGATGTGCGATTGTTTTGTAAGCTCTCCAAGAACTTCCGCGTCTGTACTATGTGCTCCAGTGCCAGTCTTTTTACCAGTTGGATTGAGGCCAACGAAGTCAAACAACAAACTACGAAGTTGCACAGTAGAATTAGGATTAAAGTCTTTTCCATTTATTTCTTCAAATTTACGAATGGCAGGGTCTTTATACATCTCCGCTACAGCTTCGTCTATCTGTTCTTGCATAAGAGACTGAGACTTTACTAAACGCAGTTTGTCGAAAGGTACACCATTGTCTTGAATGTCAGTCAAAAACCTGCATCCGGGAATTAATATGTTATCGTATACCTTAGCTAAACGTTTGTTCTGCTTAATCTTTACGAACTTCTCATAAAGAAGAAACGTACAAGCAGCGTCCATGCCCGCATATAATTTCATAATGTCAAAGGGAATATCTCCCCAATTAAAATCACCTTTAAGAATACCATGCTGTTTACGATAGTTGTCTATCCAATCGTACATGGGTTTCTCGTAATCCCCGTAGATTGTATACTTCATTGCTAGCTGTTTCAGACCATGAGTACCTGGATTCTCATCAATCAAATAGTGCAGTAACATAGTATCTTCAAAACTAGGAAACTTAAAATTAAAGTGGTACTCAAAGAATGCCATATCAAACTTTGCATTATGAAATACTACTGTTTTTTCGTTAAACAACTGTTGCAGCAGTGACTCTGTTTCTTCATCGAAACAGTCCGTATCTATATAAGCTCCGCGATCAGCCTCATAGCTAAGACTAATACCAAGCATGTGTCCATCGCGTGGATATAATCCGGTTGTCTCCGAGTCAAGAGCAACATAAGGCAGAGGGGCAGAAATAGCAGCACGAATAAAGTCATTTGCTTCCTCCGTATCTTGTATACCCCAAGCATTGTACTCTGTAATTACTGTGTCTTGTTTATTGCCAGTTATGTACTCTACTATGCTTTGCTTGGAGTCGTCCCATGTGCGCTGAGCCTCTGGCTTAAACGCTAACATGGCAGGGTTAATTACAGGCAAGAACTTTTCCTCTACTTTCTTGCCGGAGTATTCTGTTACCGAATTAATCGGTGTAAAGTATTTCAAAGCATCACTACCTACAAGGATTACCCAGTCGTAGTCGTCTGTATTGATTTCGATATCACAGTCTCGTTTTAATACTTTTTTAAGGCTTGGATCGGAGCAGAGCTGATATTGATCAAACTCGAACTCATCCTCAAACTCTTTCTTAAAATTTGTTCTACTTGGTTTAGTTTCTACTAATGCAACTTTAGGCATATATTTTACTCTTTAGTGTTTGTACTGATTTTAGGGGTAGAGCTCCGGGATCTGTGTCCTTTAACGCTACATTTTTACTTGACAGACCTACTTTGTCTGCCATCTCTTTTACTTCTTTTGCGGCGCTCTGTCCCGCGTCGTCTCCATCGAAGAAAACTATTACTTCTTCTACACTTTGTATAGAAAGCATACGTAGCTTATCTTCATTAATACTTTTTGTACCAAAACAACAAATTGCGTTGGTTAGCCCTTTATCGTGAAGGTTTATCATATCAAATATACCTTCTACTAGAATAACAGAGCCTTGTATCGGCTCTACTACAGGGAATAAAGGTAGCTTAGACCCTGAAGGAGAAAATTTATATTTGGGCAGCCCTCCAGTGGTATGACGTCCTTGAAAAGCTACTATACGATCTGATATATCTCGTATTGGAAATACTATTCTTCCGACGTAATCAGGATCATGATGTTGAAAAGCTTCAAATTTTTTATATGTTTCTGGTCTAATATTTCTCCAGTTACCTTGATAAAAAATAGCGTTTCGGGGAAAAGACAAACCGACACTTTCAGACCTTTTCTCTCTAATATTTTTTTTGAGTAATTCTCGTCTTACTTGTAAGTGGTTTGCCTTTTCCCCGAAATGACTGAAAATGCTTCCTTTAAAACCACAAGAGAAACATTGAAATATCCCTGTTATACGATCAATACGCATACTAGGATTACGGTCAGGGTGCTCAGGATTAAGACAGCTAACTAAGCAGTCTCCGCCCTTAGGTATAAAATATATTTGTTTAGAAATTAATAGTTCTTCTACTGTCACCGATCAATGTCCTTATGCTTTTCTCTATTAAAGTATTTCTATATTATACGCAAAAGAAGCTAAGATGTCAAGAACTATTTTTAAAGATCATTAATTTCTTCGCCCGTTTTATGCGAAGAATCTTCTCTTTCTTTAGGAGTCATAGCAGATTCAGGGCCAATTTTCAGGCTATCCCAATCTACTGTGGAAGTGAAAGACTTCATGGAGGCTGATCGCATCTTTACACAGTTCAGCGTAATACACGCATCTTCGTGATCCCAGGTTTCTAATGAGTATGCAGCATCTGCCGCATCGAGAATACCTTTAGCGAATCTAGCTTCACCACTTGCGTCTGTTTGATAGGGTGAAAATACCGTACAATCATACTCTTGTGCCATAGATTTCAGTGCTTTACTTACTTCAATCTGTTCTGTCCAGTCATACTGCCCTCCACGAGAGGGAAGACTCGACCGCTTTACCTGATTAATATAGTCTACGATAATGACACCAACATTCAAGGGCTTAACTTTTTTGTCAAGCTCTGCGCGAATCTTGGATAAAGTAAGTGCAGGGTCATACACTACGTCCAGCTGCTGAGTCGGGAGAAGCTCATGCTGCGTCTTTAGTGATGTATGCAACTTATTAAAGTCACGATGTGTATTATATTCCTTCAAGCGGTCTTGCCCATCAACATAACGAGCTGCCCACCAAGTTGCTACTTTCTCCCACTCGGTAATACTCAGGTTCTGAGTACGTAGACGAGCAAAGGGAACTTCAGTAGCGATGGAACAGCATCTTTGTAAGATAGAACGACTATCCATTTCAATAGTGAAATACATAGCCGACTTACCACTGGCATACACTGCATTAGCAATGTTTGCACAGATAACAGATTTACCAGCACCTCGGCGACCACCAACCATAACAAGATCTCGGGGGGAGAACTGTATTTCGTAATCATACTCTTCGTTGAGTCCGAGTTTCATGTACTTAGCTAAATCTTCTTCTGGCTCAAACAGTTCAATACGTTGCATACTTTCCTGCGGATCTTCCAGATCAACCTTGTCTTCGACATCAAGTACGATTTGGTGAAGATGATTTACAGAATCCTGGGCGCTTTCAAACGCAACAGAGTTCTCTACATAATCTTCTAGTGAGTCCAGAATTTCTTTTTGAGCATATTCGTTCTTCAGGTACTCTAAAAGCATGTATGGATCTGCATCCACTTCTACGCTTTCAATAGCGTATAACTTTTCACGAGTACCTGAGTCCCGAATCTCAAACTTTAAATCTTCAATCGTGGGCATTTTATGAAAATCTTCGCAGTGCTTATCGATAACCTTGTATAGGCTATGATACTCACTCGGCAAATAATGCCTATGCGTGACACTCCAAGTCTGAAAGTCTTGGAGTGCGAGCACTTGCTTTATCAACGCACTTGCGATGTTCAAAAAAATTCCCCCGAATTCAAAGATTTAGACAGACCCCGTGGAGCCTGTCTTTCAAAAACTAATAAAGATTAAGCAGATGCTTTTTCTTTCTTAGCCGCGCCATCATAGTCGGCAGCAACAAGGCCACGACGAGTTAGCATAGTTTTAACACCACGAGCAGTTTTGCCTATAGTTTCAGCGATAGCTTCTACAGTCATGTCAGAAATATCACCAAGATCTGCTAAAGGATCTTCTTTAGCGGAACCTTTAGTGTGTTCTTGACGTGGGATAGCATCAATATCTCCAGAACGAAGCAGGCTGAGAGCCTTACCACGTACAGAATTTACAGAGCGATCAAGCGCATCAGCAATAGCTTCTACGAAAGCGCCATCTTGTACCATAGATACAAAAGTTTCTTCCTCTTCTACAGAGTAAGTTCTGACGGTTTCTACTTTAGGAGCAGGCTTAACGTGGCTGGTTAGTTCCATAGATAGGATCTTACCTTGAATTGACTTAGCAGAAAAAGCTGCGCCATCAAAGTGTTCAGCGATTTGAGCGTAGGTATACTCACCACTGTTGTCCTGTACGAAAGAAGACAAAGTGTCCTCTTGTTCAGGAGAGAAAGTTCTAACAGAAGATGCTGATGCAAGTTCTACGTCAAAACCCATTTTTCGCAGTTTACTAGAAACTGATCGAGTTGAAGTCTCGAGCTGGGCTGCTGCTTCTGCAACAGTTGCTTGAGAGATAGGTGCTTCGTCACCAACAAAGTTGGTTAGTTCAGCAGTACGTTCTTCAGTCCATTTTGGCAATGCCATATATTATTCTCCGATTAAATCTAATAGATTTTCAATTATTGTTATGCCAGATTTTCTGGCTTGATTTGTTTTAGCGGACTCTACACCGCTTTCATTTACTAGTATCGTAACGTCTTTGGTCAAGCTTGATTTTACAATATATCCTTTATTCAACAAGGCAGCAGTAGCCAATGCTTTAGTTTTATAACTTTTAAGTTTACCACTAATACAAACTGTACCTAGTGTCTCTACAAGAGAGGCTTTTTCAAACTTGAAATCAAAAGGTAAGCAGCCATCATAAAAACTATAGAAATCTTTATGTAACCACTTTAATAAGTTTTCAGTTGCCTTTGGACCTAGTCCCGCTGCTTTACAATTACTCTCATTTATTTCAGTAATATCAGTAATTATTTTAGAGAGTTTATCACTAGCAGTTTTTCCGATTAAAGGTATGCTGAATGCAGCTAAAACCGTGTTAAAAGGTGCGGCTTCCGAATTTTTAATTTCTGCATATAACTTTTTAGCCAACTTCTCAGATGACAATCCTTCAGAAATATCTTCTTCTGTAAGAGAGTAGATCTCATCGATATCTGTCAAGCCAAGTTTATTGATAGCACTAGGGCCTAGTCCTTTTATTTTAAGGGTTTTGGCAAAGTGTTCGATTTTCTTTTGCTTTTGAGAGACACATGAGTTACTTCTACAGTAAAGAAGATCATTTGACCACTCAAGTAACGAACCGCAGCTAGGGCAGTTGGTGGGGGCTTGAATAGTTTGCACTAAAGTATTCTCCGTGAAATTGAAAGTATATTATACGAGATTTTAAGGTTTCTGTCAAGAACTATTTTTTAATAGGTGCACTTAATCTACACGTCGTAAAATTCGAGGTATGATCTCACCGCTACGAATGACCTCTACGTTACAGCCTATTTTAAGATCAAGACTGCGTATGTAATCTATATTATGTAAAGTGGCTCGAGATACAATAGCTCCTTCTATATCCACAGGATCTAAAATAGCTACAGGGCTTACTACACCGCTCTTGCCTACCTGCCATACTACATCTAATAGCGTGGTGATCTGACCCTCTTTCTGTTCTTTTAGAGCAACAGAGCCTCTAGGGTGGTGTGCTGTATAGCCCATTCTATCAAACTTGTCTCGACTATTCAACCTATATACAGTACCGTCGGTAGGATAGTTACTTATATCAAACGTACTGACCTCAGACATACCAAAGTCTCTAAGAGCTTTTAGTGTGTGTTCTTTGTAAAAGCGCCCCTCCTGTTTAACTGTATAGTTAATATCGTAACCTACAAAAGTTATACTTCGCTGTTTGAACTCTTCTATATCTTTGAGATTTAGAGCACCTGAAGCATAGTTCCTGGCATTAGGGATATTTTTAGAAGCAACTACCTCTCCAGTAATTTGGATACTTTCTTTTACAGAAATTTCGTTAGGGACTAAAACTTTCATTTTATCAGTTATATCCCGTCCAACATTTCCGTCACCTCTTGTAAGGCTCAAAGCTAATAACCCATTAACATATAGAATAGATACTGCAGCTCCATCAAGTTTAGGAGTGCATACATAATCTTGCAAATTCAAAGGTAATTCTAGTTCTGAAAATACTTTCTGTAAAGAGTACATTTTATAAAGGTGAGGTATCCCATCTGTCACAGTGTAGCCTACAGAGTTATAGTCGTATTTCGATGCAAGAGAGTCAAACTCTTCATCTGAAATAAGAGGTGTACCTTGATAATAATGTTTACTTGCTTTATCTAAAAATTTTTTCATAAAAACTCTCACTGGAATATGTACATTATACAGACAGAACCAGCAAAAGTCAAGAACTATTTATAGATTTCGTCTATATAATCTTTAAAATGTTCTTCTATGATGTCTTTTGATTCTGCCAACGATAGTATTTCTAACAAACCTGAAAAAAGCTGCCGAGAATTGTTAAAATCCAATTCCATAGCTACACCCTCAGGAGAGGGCTTCCATTCTTCGGTAAAGTCTAGATAATACTTTCTGACATGTAAGTACTCTATACCTCTAAAGGTATTGATAGTAAGCCTTACTTGTATCTCTTTATCCTCATTATAATGTATGATTTTTTCATATAGAGCTGGTGCTTCATATAATTGCATATCATACCTCGTTTCTAAGAATAGACGAGAGAGGTACCACACTTGTTACGTTTTCGGGTTTGAGAAGTCGATATGAATCTGTGTCCCAACAAAAAAGCAAAAGAGTCCTGTCAGATTCTTTTGCCCTATTTTTCTTGCCCGCTACATAAGGGGTGGTAAAGTCTAAAGTACAAACATTATACTTTAGTTTTTTGGAATTTTCACTTCGATAGGTGATTACAGCATCACCATACTCAGTTACTAACGATGCTAGTTCCTCTTTTTTCACAAAATCTCCTTTTATTAGGTTAGCAAAATCTTTTGCTGTACTATATATTTGGAGAGCGGAAGGTTAAAGGCTTGTAACCGTTTTTAAAAAATGCCCGCCGAGCGCATTGTTAAGAGGCGCGGCGGGACTTTAAGGTACTTTACGCTTCGTTTATTGTTGTAATTATTGAAGTAAAGTATTGCGCGGCTTTACCAGTCAATTTAGAAATAATCTCTTCGTCAACAGATTGACCTGCATCACTTAAAGCAGCAGCAAGGGCTTCTTGAGCTGCTGCTTTAGAGACACGAGTGCCGCCTCCAGTTGTACCGCCGCTAGACTTAGCAGCGGGGGTTTTCTTAACATAAACGCCAGCTTTTGTTAAGATCATACGAACACCGTTAGGTGACTCGTCTAATTCTTCTGCAATATCTTTTACAATCTCCATGCTGGTCTCTGGAGTTGGTTCTGCTTCTTCGTACATTGCTACTGCTTGTGCTTTTTTATCATCATCCCAAGCCATTCTTCTTTTCCTTCTGTTAGTGTTTTTAAGTCCAGGTGCAAAACCTGTTCGTTCTAGTTGTTGCTGATAAAATCGGTCGCCCATTTGCTTCCATCACTTTATAAAAACATATTATATGTGAAATTAACCTTGAAGTCAAGAACTTTTTTTGTTACGCCAGTAATAATATTCCATATACTGAGGCCATCTTAAGTACTGCTTTAAAGGATAAGCCCAATAAAGTCCTTGATATACTTTTTCTACTTTTTCTGTAACATCGCACCAGTTACAAGGATGCCCAACTTCTGTACCTATTACAGTTTCTTTAGGGGCACAAAAGTGGTTCCACATTTTTATTTCCTTATCCATTCTTCTATCGTCCTTTTTTCTATATCTTCGTAAGTGTTAGAAGCACAATGAAGTACTATTAACTTATCGCTTTTTGAATTTTGAGGTAAATTTACCCCCTGCAGAGTATAATCGTCGGTTATTTTTCTACCCGACGTTAGACTTTTAAAAGTAATAGTTACCCTACCTACTTTTAGTGCTTTTATCATATTTTCTATCATAATTGCTTATTTAAATCAATACCTAGCTTTGCTAGATGATTGAGCTTGCCCAAATCATGGGCACAGCTAGAGGCATAAAAGCCTCCTTTACCTGCGGTAGATACAAAGTCTAGTTCTTCAACTTCTTTCTCAAATATATAAATTTGATACGCTTCACTACCATACTTTTCTAAGTATGTAGGGTTTTCGTGTTTTTTATCTACAACTGCAGGGGCATGGTATTTTGCAGACCATACCATTTCTCCAACCTGAAAACTTTCAGATACACACTCATCTGGAAAGTAATGTGGAGTTAGTCTTTCTTCTTTGTTGCTCGGTCTTGACGGGACGCCAACTCTTTCGAGAATAGATCGTACAAAGGATGGACTTCTGAAGAGCCGCTTTGAGATATCTGAAATAGTATCTCCTCCGAGGAAGCTCGAGCACGCCTCAGCGATTTCGCCATCACTCGCCGGACGACCTCGCAGACCTGCTTTACGTTTTTTAGTATAGTCTTTCCTTTCGTCATGCTCTTCAATAATTTTTTGCAAGCGTGTTGTATTATACGAGATATTTAGAATACTGCATGCTTCTTTCTTAGTTATAGGCTTTTCACTAGCGGAGCCAGGGTTCGACCCGATGGCGGAGCCAGGGTTTAGAAGCGATTTCACTTTCTCGATGTTCTTCGCCGTTAGATTCTCGTGATCCTTCTTTTTTACATTCTTCCGCATATTCTAGCTCCAATAGTAATTCGCAATAGTGTATAATCTTTTTTATATCTTCTACACCGTTCTTATTTCGATGTCGAGTTGCATACTTAATAATATTGCCTTCGATATACCCTAGCTGATTCGCATGAATATATTCAAGGGGTTGTATAGGCAAGTCGTAGTGAGAGCCTCCCTCTTGCTTGTCTAACGCATTGGCTGGACGCATTTTAGGCATTTCTCCACTAGGGGCCTCGTTAATATACTTTTTATTCATTATTTAAAGCCTCCGCTATATCAGGAAAATGCCCTGCTATAATATCCCAGCACTGATCTGCAATGTCTATATGTTCTTTTTGTGTGCCATGACCCCGCCTCAATTCGCAATAATGAAGCCAAGAGCGCAAGGTGCCTGCCATATACAAAGTAGTTTCGGTCAAGCCCTCGGGTAAAAGCGCTCTGGCTTGTTCTTTAGCAATACCTGAGTTAAGAGCCATTTCATAATAGTCTTTTGCTACTCTCGCAACCTCACTCTGCATATCATTAAATACTTCTTGAGCTTTATCCTGTCTTTCAGAGTTTTCATCTACCATGCTCAATTGCCTATTTGTAGCGTGCTGTTTTCTAGCTTCTCTTTTAGTGCTGAAAGTTTCACTTACTGCATAGCGTTGAGAAAATTCTTGAAAGGAAAAGGATCTATGCCTTAAGATCTGTCTAGAAATGTCTCTGGTAGTTGTTATCTCCATAGTTATTGAAACCATCTCAAAAGGAGACCAATGGCCCTCTTTGATTAAATAACGAAGTAACTTTGAAGCAGTCTTTTTATTATTTTGATTCATAGGGTTACTTACCCTAGCAGCATAAGCAATTAAATCTCCTGCCGTATGACACCCCGAAGAGGCACTAGGAGATGTCATTCCTACTAATTTTACTTTACTTGCCATTTTAACTCCTACTTATTCTTTGCTCATAGTCGGCTAGATCTTCGTTCCACCAAGTCGGCTTCTCTCTACTTTTCCAAC
>ERZ1046148.448-NODE-448-length-25605-cov-7.217065_pt1 | contig 25605 bp, 6 predicted proteins | sample MGYA00383090_ERZ1046148 | MGnify/ENA primary metagenome ERZ1046148 (study PRJEB29581, sample SAMEA5548360) | metagenome | biome: marine; feature: coastal; material: water | depth 25 m | study: Short-term variability in the microbial, nano- and picoplankton dynamics... | reverse complement strand
CACTTTGTAATAACAAGTCTCGTGGTGGATATCCGGAAACCACCAACTCGGTAGATACCGCCAGATTAGCGCCCCTAGAAGCCGCAGCATTGCCAAGGGTTGCCACCAGTGAGGCATTTGCAGCCAAATCACCAACGGTGGGGTCCGCCTGCAATAATGCAATGATTCTCGCCAGTGAACTCCCCTCTGGTATTGAACAAAAGGTCGTGGCAATTCAGGCTTTCTAATTTGCATAGTTGCAAATGCCAAACTATTATTCCAGTAACACTTCCTCTCCCACATCTAATCTAGTTTAATTTCACCCCTCAAAACAACCAAAGTTCGGTATTCCAATATTAATGTGAATAAATCCAGCAGCTGTAATTTTCAATTTGGATTTGTCTTCTGCCCAAGAAGGACTTGTTGAAATCCATTCACTTGCATCAGCAGGATAGCCCCAACCATCATATCCTTTATCACAGAACATTATTGTGCCAAATGTTGGATCTACTTTCCATCCTTTTTGCCCACCAATTTGAACTGCCCACACAACTTTATTTATCGTCAAATCCAAATCAATACCAACATGGAAGAACCATACTTTAAAGTGAGCCGAAGCAGTGAAATGTAAGAAGAATGAAATGTCCACTGTAGACTTACATGGTGTCCCATCACATTCAATAACAACATGTATTGTAATTCCTATTTCAAAGCCTAGCGAAAAGTCACCATCGAAATTAACCCATTTTGCACTCTTAAACATCTTCCAATATTTTTCAGATTCATTAAATGATTTTTCAACACTGCTTAATTTATTTTGCAATGCCTCACTTGATTTAGTTGCATGCTTAAGTTTGTTATTAGAAGATCCCATTCGTTTCGCATAATCATCATTCAAGCTCTTTCTAGTTTCGAAATTGTTTTCTTTACTATGCTCTTTTTCAACCCACTTATGTTTCTTACTTTCAGCATCCTCTGCACTTATTTTCGCAGCATGAGCTTCCTCTCCATAGATCACCTTTTCATTATTTTTCACAACTACTTGCCCGGTTAGGTCTTTGTAGATATGACCTATTCTGAAGTTCATAGTAAATTCAAATGAAAGTCTAACACCTAAACTAAATTCTACTCTCAAACCTACAGATTCAATATGATCACACGGATATATCATATCAGAGTATAACTGTTTTTGACCTGCTCCACTCTTGAAATATTCATATAAATGCCAATTACCATAAGCAGCGAAAACATACGCTTCATACATATATCCATCTCTGATATGAGATGGAATATCACTAAGCTTCAAATCTGCATCAAAGGCTTCTTTCTTAAGTTCACATAAGTTTTTGTTATAAACATCAACTTTAACTTCGATGTTGATATATATTTCAAGTTTTATTTCGAAGAAGGTTTTTCCATCAACTTCAACTTCAATATCTATTGGTTCACCCCAAATATATCTGCCGATTGGTATCTCAATGCCGAGATCAAATTCTACATTGAAAGCCACATATTCTCCCATGTGAGGAATCGACTCAATCAGGTTATCACATATGTAAATGAGTTGACCTTTATGACATTCAGCGAGGGCGAAGAATTGATGCATTAAGATTACATCAACCGTCAATGAATAGGTAACTACAACCCCAGTTTCCTCTAATTCTACTTCACCAGATAAACTCATTCTTAATCTCAAATTACTTTCCATAGGTGTGCCGTCTGCATCATCACTATCCCATTCTTCGACCCAATCAATACTGGCGCTAACAGCAGCAAAACTACCGAAACTATGTTCAAAGCTAGGACCTGATGAATCTGCATTAGCACCAAATAATGGTATGTGAACCATTTTAGTCAATTCATCCAAAATATTTGGTCCACCTGCTGGTAAAGAAGAGGCGGTTGCACCTGTTGGACCTAAGGCGGAGGTTCCTACAGAATTACTTTGACTCTTGTCGTGATCATGCCCATGACTTGGAGGTGGCCGTACACAATCAGTAACACCAACTTTTTCTAATGCATTAATTCTGGCATTTGCTTCCGCAGAAGAGTAACCAATTCCAGGACATCCTTCTTTAGACTCTATGTCTAATTGCGCAATTTTTTGGAACTTTAACAACTTGAAACTGGTTAAAGCATTTGTCACATTTACAGGGTCCATGTCACAAGGAATTCCTGTCTGAGTTCCTTTACAATCAGTCAATATTAGGAAATAATAATTTCCAGGGTACAATGGAAGAGTTACAGGATTGTTCCCATGCATTTCCGTAGAGAATTTAACCTTCGATTTATCATCCCAATCAGCATCCGTGATTTCAATGGCTCTAGGCTCATCTACATTATTTCCAACATTTCTAGTACCATCTGGAACAATAGAGTTTGAGTCCCAATAAGAGTCAGAAAGTATAACCAATTTATGATTAGCAACTGTACTTCCAGTTAATTGCAATTTGTAATATCCTTTTTCCGAAATATCTAGTGAAAATCCTTTTCCAAGATATCCGTGCCATTTGTTATCTTGATTCATATCATGTATCGAAGCTGCTCTAACAACAAACCTTAGACTATTAGGTAACTCATCATAATGCCTGTCAAAAGTATTTGTAGCACCATATGCAGACATGTCGCCAGTGAAGGTATGTGTCGCAATAGTGAAATAAGGCTCAGTTGATATAGAAATCGATGAATTATCTAAAAGTGCATAATGTGACACCCGATAACTGCTGCCGTCAGAACTAAATGATTGAGTAACCATTTTGTTAGAAGTTTCATTTATTGATACCTCGGTTTCAATAGCGTAGGTAAGTCTCAATGCGGTAGGAGTACTAGTCGAATAGCGCATTTCAATGAAATTGTCTGATTCACTTGTTATTTCATGGAAATGAGAACTAAAATTGTAATTAGTATAATTATCATGTAATTTATTTTTAGCTTGTGTCCGTCCTTCAGATTGACAGTTACTGCAAGTGGAAATAGTTTCCAAAATAACCCCTGTGACGATAACATTTGTTTCCCAATAATTTGTTAGAGTACTTGAATCAACTATGTATTCTTGTGAAATACCCCACCAATTGTCATCTCTTTGATGGAATATTTCTATATCGGATGAAGGTAAAATGAAATCAGATACTTTCATTATTTGTAGAGATGAAATATCTTTTTGTGTTGATAATTTATAATTTCTACCAACGTACGTCCACGCATTATCATCATCGAATTTATATTTCCACAAAGCATCAACGTTAGGGAAAATTACTTCGAATTCAGGTAATAACTCTATTTCGAAATGATCTAAATCAATAATTGCAGGTGTCCTAATGTATGACGGATGTCCATCGGTTACTTCTGATGATTCAGTGATATATTTCGAAACTGCATCTTCAATAAACACCTTACCAGTAAAGGTTCCAATGTTGAAACTTTGATTATGATAATTCTGTGCAGCAGGATCCCAGAAAATATCCATTTTACAATGAGAGGATGATTCACATGTATTTGTAAACTCATCCGACCAATACATATGCTTATTTTCAGCAGTAAAGATTGCTTGCCCGAGTATCTCAGTTTCAACATACATATTATTTCTCAAATCAATATTAATTTCAACCTCATCAAAAATCCCTGTTGTTACCTTGCGATTGATACTAAGAATTTGAACGTCAGATATGACACTAACTCCAATTTTATCTTCAATATTTTGGCCGTAGGTATCAATATACTTGTTGGTATCAGTATTGATTACATCAAATGAGAATGTATAAGCTCCAATTTTTGTATTTTCATGTATGTTCCATGCTAATGTCAGAGTGGTATTCTGATTAATAAGCATAGGTTCTGCATTTTTATGAGTTACAATACGCTCTGAAACAGCACCTCCAGCTAAGGATTTTGCATTCATGTAAACAGACACATTAAGGAAATCTCCATAATCCCTACTCATGAAATTGTTTAATTGTACTTCTATGAAAATTGTTTGACCTTTAGAATACTCTCCAGCACGATTATTGATTATTTGATTTCTGCTATTTACGAATTCTGAAGCCATATCCATGGCTGTAGTTATACTTGAATTACCTGAATGTATTACAGAACCATGCCCTAATCTAATCCAAGCATGTGAAGAATAATGTTGATTTTGTACAGCAGTCAAATCCGCAGATGAATACGGTACAACATCCTTATCATTATCCTGAATCCAAAGTGTAGTAGATCCACCGGCAGCACCTGTTGGAATAGGATCTAATGTCAAATTTTCTATGCCATTAGAATCTAAGTGATTTGACCTATTCTCTATCTCAGCAAGACTAATGTCCCACACTAAATGATGTGCATCAGTCCTTGGTTCAAGGAATTCACTCCAGCCATAAGAATTGAGACTTACTTGAGTTTTTTTGTCATTTTGGTCGTAAACATCAATATATTCAAATGGCATTTGGGAGGATTCTAGATGTCCATAGTAAGCATGGCCATTTCGAGAGATAAATGATGAAAGATCGCTGATATAATCTCCAACATAACTCATGAAATCATGCGACTGAATAATGGTTTTAGAATCATCATATCCAACACTTGCAGATGCAAGCCCATGATATGGTTTTATTCCTAAAACATCTGACGAAATATTATTCACCAAACTCTCAGAAATATATGTAACAGTATTATTCGCTCTGACAATATTTACATTAGAAATTGTAGCTTCCCAATGCCCATGCATATGGTCATTTCCAAATGTAAGCGCCCAATTAACAACCCTAATCATTTGATTGCTACTCATGCACGCCCTTATTTCCGTATTTTTGATTTCATTAGCATCATTAAATGATTCAGATAGAATGGAAGAACTCAATGATTCACCTCTAATTCTAGACGTTAGAATACCTAATTCAGCACTATCGACCCGAGAGTGAGTACATGCCGGCGCAGATTTATCTGTGAGGGAATATCTAAACTTACTTGATTCTGATGCAGCCTTGGTTATACCGACTGAGTTAGAACCTATATAGGATTCAAACGCATTTAAGCCACAGGTTTGTTGCCCATCCAACTGTATTAATTCATATTCAAGTTCAAGGTAAACTTGTGGCCGCATATCATCATTAGTAGTGGTATCCAGATACTGATTATAACTGCTAAAAGGAGTACTCATTGAGTATTTTAATTCATCCTCATTACATAAATAAGCAGGGGCATCACTAAAAATGGCAGAATGTATACGGTTTGCCGTATATTTGTTTGAAGGCTCATATGAAGGGTCGCTAGATACTGCCATTGTTATTGCATCATGGATTAAATCATTTTCAAATAATTCATTAGGCATTGGAAGAGTATTACCCTGTTGATTAAATACAATATTTCCATCTGAATGAGTTTCAAGCATTTGTAAAATCATATCTCCATCAACACCAACATCTACTTCATGGTAATATGTACTTTCACCCGTTGGATAAGTTATTGTTTGCGGCGAAGCACCTAAATTATACAAAAGTCTTGGATTTTCATTTCTACACCAGGAACCCATTGCTTCTACCAATGAAGAATCACCAGTAGTAGATGAAATAATACAACCAGATCCTACAGGAATTACACCCTCAATAAGATAGTGTCCTCCAGCATTATTATCATGAATTAATGGTATTGCGAATGTCATTTCATTGGGTGTCCATAACGTCCCATGAGCTCCACTCGAAAAAGAGAATTCGAGTGTCCCACCTACTTGGAAATCGAAGGAAGTTGGATGCGCAAGAACTCTACCACCTGGCATTCCTACCATCTCACCCCATCTTCCATCTGTATGCGTTACATACTGTGGCCAAATTTTCATTGGTATTTCTTCTGAAGAACCTCCATCAGGAGTAGTGTATTTCACTGAGATTCCAGAACCTTGAGGCCTCCCTGCCTCATTGTAACAATCTGGATTAATCGACCAATAATTACTATATCCCTGGCTCGAAAATGGGTCCTCAGTGTATTGAATTTCACAAGACACTCCCACATTAGAAATTGTAATATCCAATTCAGATCTAACACCTTGATCGATAATGGCATCTACTTCACTGTGAGTGTTATGCCTGTATATATCGGGTAAGTATTCAGAAAAGGCATAGGATAATCCAGAATTCATAATTTCATAATCTGATGTGTAAAAGTCGAATCCATGCACCCACTTCCTATCAAGATTAATCATTGGCTCTCCAGATTCAGCAGTGGTACAATCCTCACCCGAATCAGCAAGTACCATTATACGAGTTTCTTCATACGAGTTCATTTGTTCTGTAATAATAATCCCACCATTATCTGATACACAAACAGAATTTGCGGTAGTCCAAACTCCTTGATTTGTATCAAATGCATAGAATACAAACGATTGTTGCCAAATCCCCATCGGGTTAGTACATGTTTCAGTATTAGGGAAAATCAAGGAAGAAAGATTTTCACCTGCTAAAACAGGTATATTTTCATGCCCTCCTGCATAATGGTTAGTATAAGAATTTGAAACTAGGTTTGCCACACAATATGGAATTGTACCTTCAAATTGTTCATCAAATACATTTAATTTATGCGTTGAATCAATCTTATTTTCCACAGCAAATTGATCACTTGTATGACAATAACCTTGATTCTGCCAATCTTTTACTAGAAGAGTTCTAGATTGCGATGATAATGAATCTCGCATAACCACTGACCCATCACTATTTCGTTCAACATTTGCTGGGAACCTCGCATTATATACACAAATTTCCGTTGTCAAAGACTCTTCTGTACTGAATAAGGGCAATATTCTACCAGTTGTGTCTATTCCTTGTGCTCTAGACAATTGTGCTCCACCGATATCAAGAAGAGTATTACCACTGTGAATCAACTGTCCAAACTGTTCCAACCAAGAGATATAATCAACTGATTCACGTGCAATTTCATCCTGTGAAATCATATTTGATACACTGATGTGTTCGATTCCAACGGGTATATTATTGCTGGTACCAAATAGTAAAGATGTTTCTATTGGATATATATTTGGAGTTGCAATTTCTATTGATTCAACTAACAGACTATTTACATAGAAAGAATATTTATTGTCGTGAGACTTACTTATCGTCAGATGATTCCATCCGCTTTCTACACCAGAAGCAACTATCAAATCATTTCCAACGACAAAATGAATCTCTAGTTTTGAATCATCAGATGAATCCGATTGAACATGTACTGAAGGTAAACCATTGCTTTCCGAGTGTGATGCTCCTCCCTCTGAAAGTGATCTGTACCAACAACTATCCATACAAGTTGAGGTTTGATAAACAGTGGTCAAAATATTGGTGCCAGAACTAACATCTGGAATATCATTCGAATCGATATCCACCATGAAATCAATTGTAAATGATTCTTTAAGATCGGTTGGAGATGTTAGGATTGAATCACCATTGGTCCCACTGAAATATCTTTCTCCGATTGGAGCAGTTAAATCATTAACTAACTCTCCTGTATTTGAACTCCCAAGTGTCATAGTCAGAGTGGAGATTCCATCTGAAATAGATTGGCTATGGAAATTGCCTTGATGGACCAGACGTGCATCTGCATTATTTCCGGAACGGTCATAAATATGATTAGAGATTTCTCCTATACTACTTAACTCGAAATCATAAAGGAATTTATGTCCTGTTAATGGCTTAATTCCGGTGAAATAATCACTGTGTATTGGCAAATTATCTCCATGTGAATTAAGTATGTAAGCTCCTTTTACATTTGAATGCATTAAATGATTAAGTTGGTCAATGGAATTAACTGGCATCACAATAGCGTTATTAGAGAATTTGCTTACTATCTCGATACTATTACAATCATAAGCCAAACTAATATCGTGATTTTCACAAAAGTTTTCCATTGTAAGTAAATTCGGTGAATCTGAATAAATAGGTAAATCATCAAATACTCCATCACGGTTCTGCGTCTTCACTAATACTCTCAATGTTTTAACATCATAATCCTCAATATTATTTGCCCAAGTCCAATCAGGACTAGGATGTTGAACTCCATTTACATCTAAGCGATTACCAATTCCCAGATCTGGATTTGATGTTGCCCAACCTGAATAAGAAAACATTGTAACGGATGCTTCTGATGAATGCACCTGCATGCTTCCATAACCGTTCAAATTGCTGGTATCGGGGTAATCATTTACATCATAACTACCATCTCCAATCTTATTGCCTTGGTAATGACCTCCAGAATCTGTATTAGATCCCCCATAATTATTTGTCCAGAATTCTAAACTCGCTATGGAAGTTCCAGAATATGTATTTGTACCCAAATTAGAATCTTCGACAGTGACGGCTCCATCGGTTAGTTGCTGACGTAGATTTAAATCATTAGAGGCGAAATTCATTCTAATTGATTCATCCTTATTTCTGTAATCATTGCCTACTGAAGGTGCAGTTGAAGATTTATACTGCCAAGTATGGGAATTTGGAATTCCAAGATCACTGAAAGATTCATATCCCTGATAACTAGGAGTGTTTTTCCAATCTGGATTTACTGGTATTGAGACATAAACAAATGTTCTTTCTTCACCTGGTTTTTTAAGTTCAAGGTGATATGCTACTCTTTCGACTTCGTCTAGATTCAAGTGCTCACTATAATCACGATCATAAATAATTTCATTAAAACCAAATATACCACTGCCAAGATTTAATTCATATAACAAGGCATAATCATTTGCATCAGAAACTTCACTTGTAACTACTGATCTTGAACTTTGATATTCGTAAGATGATGCTCCTTCTTCATGCAAAGTATTACCAAATTGAGAATATGAAAAACCATCTACATCAATGTGATAAATAACCTCTGGACGTTCTTGCAATAATGGTTCAATGTAATCCCAGATAAATGGTAAGGTTTCTTCATAGTATGCTTTCCAATCATTTACATTGACATCTAATTCATCTAACACTGAAGTCAGATTTGGATCGGTAATGATTTTTTCTTCAAGAGTAGAAGGTACATGCCAATTAGATCCTGCATGAACAAAATTATGCAGTGTATTAGGTTCATAAGTCCAGATCTTTCCATCAGCTTTAGATTCTTCTCTAACTACATAGATTAGTTTTGCTGGATGATTACAATTTCCTGGCGTGTTAACAGCATCAATCCAATACCAATTACCTTGGAAATAAATCTTATTTCCTGGCTCAAAGGCATCCATATTTGCTTCATAATCTTCGTTGGAAATACCGACATAATTGTCACTCCAACCTTGTAAATTACAAGTTCCTCCGGGCACTACTTTTCCACTTGATGACTTATGACCGACTAATTCGATATCTAAATGATAGCCAATAGATCCTAGCGCATCGACACAATTAGCAATAGCATTACAAACATCATCTCCGATCAAATCCAACTGATTTTCTACCCCTCCGTGATAAAATAAACCTCCAGTTTGAACCGGATGATAAAATGTGAGTGAATCCCTTCCTAGATTCTCTAAACTCGATGAACTAAGATATTCATGAGACAAAATGTCAACCATTCCTATATTCGTTCTCACTGTATGCCCAGTTAAATTTCCATTGAAATATTCGCCAACAGAATCTTGACCTTGATTCAAGAATTTGGTTAAATCCCAGTTTAAACCGTCTACGAAATTATCTGAATTAGGATTACCAAAATGAGAAATTACTTTTGTGAATTTAGTATCTGTTTGCAGATGAAGGGTATCTGATGAGACATTCTCATAGAATCTCTCTTGTCCGAGATCATCGGTACAATACCACATGGTTTCTGATGCATTACTCTGATTAGTGCCAATTTCACAATAATACCACCAATCATCAAACATATTATACGTTGAAACATTAATTATTGCATTTTGATCACCACCTGGAATCGTCAAATTCTCTCTGTAGTCATAATTACTTCCGCCATAATTAATTTCTACAGATTGAATTTCTCCACCCTGGTTAATAGTGCTATTAACATAAAAAGTTGCAAGTTCATGGCTATGATGTAAAACCTCACATTTCTTCAGTGAACCGTAATCAGGATCTCCGAATACACTATTACTACATATTACATCATCTGTCATATATTTGTAAGTCCAATTGTGAAAATCCTCATTATGTATACCATACCTTACTAATTTAGTTCCTGTAAAATAACAGGTTTCATGTTCATGCGCTATACTATTTTCATAACCACAATCAACCCAATATTGCTGGGTCTGATGTTTTTGATCTAAAATACCTATAAAATCACCAACTTGGTATCCTGAACCAGGGTTGTCAATTGTTATATTAGATACATGACCACCTGTCGAATATATTGATTCAACTATAATTGTAAAATTACTAGGTATATTATAACTATTTTGAGAAACATTGAACTGATCAGATACAGAATAGTTTTGTCCTACATCATTCACTTCCAAAGAAATAATTTCTCCTCCTAATGATTTAATCTCAGTTACATTGATTGATGCATCATTATTCCCAGTGTTAATATTAATCACATCATCAACAGAATAACCACTTCCATTATCATTAATCGTTATGTTGGTAATTTCACCTCCAGTCGAGATAATAGATGTGACATCATAATGTGCATTCCAATTCCCATTCGCAATCAAAATAGATGAATCAACATGATATCCCGAACCGGATTGATTAACAGAAATACTCGAGATAGAACCAGCGAGCACTTCTATATCTACAGTCAAACCACTTCCCCTGCCGGTCGTATCATGTGTGGTGACATTTGTACTATCTTGGTAACCAGTTCCAGCATCTGATACAGCTAAAGTATCGACAACCCCTTGAAGGTATTGCGTTGCTACAATATCTACTGTTAGACCAGTTCCCTGTCCTACTGATGTAGTAGCTACTCCGGCTGTAGTTGTATATCCGGTTCCATTATTGAGATTACCAAAGTTACTTACCATATCCTGAATATATGGTGTTGCCGTGAGATTAACTGTAAATGGATGGTTCTGGTCCTTATTATCGACAACAATGTTTGATTCTGTCATGAAGACTCCGCCTGGAGCCCCGAAATCAGTTGTAAATGTATCCACTTTGCCATGGAATATTTCTGAAGCCTTGAAACTGACAGTCAATCCCTTACCGGTACCACCAAAATTATGTGTTGAGATTTGAGATTCATGGTTCTTATTATAATGTGAACCACGGTGATCTTGGTCTGACAATATTTGTTCAACCATGTTATGAGTAATGTCAGATGCCGTGATATCAATCATCAATCCCTTACCATCACTTGTATCTGAATCCAATGAAATTCCAGTAGCGTTGAGATATCCACTTCCATCTACAACGATATTAAGTTCATCAACGATGTTAGTTTCACTTGTCATATCATCCATACAGTACCATCGAAGTCCTCCTGCGAAATGACTTCCTTCCCACTCACAATATTCATAATTATTCCACGAAATTGGGTCGTCATTATCATCGATTACTATATCTTCTGTAGTTCCTGCTCCAAATCTTTCCATGAATGTTTCCAAACCTTGTACCCCGATTTCAATCTTATCGTCATCCCATCCAACTTCCGTATTAGAAATAGTAGAGAATGCCAATCCAGTAGGTTGCACCCATATTCCGGATTCTTCCGCCATCCAATGGCCTATTCTGCCAACCCAATTCTTAGAATTTGTAATATCAACACTGGTAACACTTCTACTGGCCTCTGGTTTTGATGGTTTATTAGATATCCAAAGATTATCAATTAACATATTAATTTCAGAATCTGCTATTTCGAATCCTGTGATACTCGATTTTTTAACCTGATTTAAATGTTCAACATTTTTCCAATATGCTGTTTGTGATGCTTTTTCCGCATTCAAATATATTGTCACTCCTAACTCATCAAATACTAGGTCTAATTTATACCAAAGATCCTCACTTACATTAGAAACAGTCAATGCAGGGCTACCTTCCTCATGTTCAAAGAATGATGAAAATAAGTATAATTCTTGCTGTGATGCATCATATTTCAACTCCCAAAAAGATTCCTTGTCTGCCAGATTCGACAATTCACCATAATTCATCACCGATAATGATCCTGAATCATGTGGTGCTAAAAACTTCAAATCTAAACTGACCCTATAATTCTCAACTGGATACAATGATTTGGAACTTACATTTTGAGCATCATCTCCTGTTTTGTAACATCTAGAAGTTTGTATATTAGGCTCTTTACCATCATCTGAAATACAGTAAACCAAGACACCTGTTGCATTAATCAATTCATAAACTATTGAAGATCCAGAATCTCTAATAGTCACCGAACTTGTTTCATTTAGGAAAAGTGACATCGCACCTTGAGTTGAATCATAAGATCTGATACCATTAATCAATTCTCCATTATTTAGATAGGAAGATTGGTCTACAATTGTGCCATTGACAAATGGTTCAAAGTTCCATTCTCCAAGTAAGCCATTTTCTTTTTGATTGTCAGTAAAATATGATGTAGGAGCCGGTAATATTGGACCATGAGTGTTGATGATCATTGCATTCTCGATGTCAGAATTTATCAACATCTCCAATTCAGAAGTGGAATTCAAATACGAATAATCGACATTACTAAATTCAAGTTTCTTTGAAAAATAATCTGTTGAATAATATCTGTTACCTACTCCATCCCAAACAGAATCTTCGGCATTTAAAATAAATACCTTTGTAGATTCTGAAACCTTCAGATGTTCATAAGTGGGCAAGATAATCTCTGCGTCCGTTACTACAGGACCTGGTTGAATCACGAATAAAGAGCCAAACAATTCTTCGCGGATAAGATGTTTGCCATCATCAGTCACACCCCACTTGCCAAGAGCATATTCATTTCCATCTGACATCGTTAAATTTTCAGCGGCATACGTAACGACAATTGCATATTGTCCATATGGCCAAAATACTGGATTTTGAGGGTCAGGTCTTGTTTCATCATCAGGTAGGGGATAATACCAATCTGATGGCTTAAATGAAAATGATATATTTGATTCCTCATTGGTCAGTGCTTTAGCATATTCTTTCTGCAATTCTTCCCCAGATACTGTTTCTCTAGCGATTACACCCAGCGCTTTTTGAGTATCAAGGTTGACAACAGTAGCTTCAAAAGTTAATGAGTCTATACCTTGGTATGTTGGTTGGATTCTTATGTCAAATTCTAAAGTTTGATCCTTATCAACAAGTCTATTACCATTCTTGTCGCTATTATGATTTAATAATACAGAGGAAATTTGTGGAGCAGGTAGCTCATACTCAAAAGACAGATATTGCTGTGAATAACGACTATCATAGGTACCAACTAGCCAATCAGACTCTACAAATGGTGATGAACTTGCAGAGGTTGAACTTGAATCTAATTCACCACCTGCTGGGCATAAAAAGCCACCATCACCACATTCTTGCCAACCGGACGAGGGCATAGAATTGTCTCCTTGAGCAGTCGGAGAATTAAACCATTTGTAATTTTCATATTCTTTAATTATAATATCAAAATTAGTATCATTCTGGATTGTTGCATCCATCTCATTCAATTGTGATTCAGTAAGGTTTGCAGTCACTTCAGATGCAATAGTGTAATTGTAAGTAGGTTCGGCCTCTGTAGGGAAACTTGCAACTGGGAACCTATGCACACTGCCAACTAAATCGACTATATCGCCATTAACAACTTTAGAGGAAGATAAAGTATTACCTGAATCGAAATATTCTTTGTAGGTAATTGGAATCAAAGATGAATTTAATTCAGAAGGAATTAGTTGTTGACCAATTGTCTTGATTACTAAAGATGCGGAATAAGATGGATTATCAAATCCTAGGATAGGAGACGCGATATAGAGATTAGCATCTCCTGTTGATCGGGATAAGAAGGACCCTTCGCTTTGCAAATCCAACTCTACATGTTGCCACTTTCCGGTAATCCCTCCAAGGATACTTGATAGATTATAATATTCAATTTTACCATTATCTTTATCTTGGAAAATGACAAATGGATATGAATCTACAGAACCTTTAATCTCAAAATTCATGTTTACCCATCTGTCATAACTCAATTCTTGTTTGAGAATCTCTAATTCCCATAACCTTTGGTCACAATGGTCCCAACAATTTGGAAATTTAGCTAACGCTTGAGGTGGATTAGAATATTCCTTAGATGTTAATGTTGTTTCAATTAAATTATCCTCTGTCACTTGTACCGGCCAAGTTAAATTGAAATCTTGATTAGGATAAATGTCCCAATCATAGATCTCTTTTTCTACTAAAAATGGACTGTTAACTTCTTCAGCACGGGTGTTCTCTATCATAGCAGTAAATGACATCAAAATCATAATTCCTACCATTGAAATAGCTTTTGGAGCTGATGAATGTGATTTTTTGTCTTTATGTTTCTTAAACCCGATTGCAGAAAAAATGCACACTGCCAAAACTAATAATATGGCTAACCAATATCCATCAGATTCATCTTCTACCATGCTAGATGATTCTGATTTTATTATGCCAGAATAATTTCCTTCTGATAATTCCTCTAGAGGTTGGAATTGATTTTCATTGCTATCTACAGTATGGAAATCAACGCCTACTTTTTTCATTCCCGCATTTGTTTCAATAGTGATTACTCCGTGATAATCATCTAAAGGATCTAAATTAGCAGAGAGTTGTATGGACATTGAGTCTCCTGGATAAAGTTCAATCAGATGGTGTGATATTGTCAATCCATTTGTAGATTCAATATCTCCTCTTAGAACAAAATCACCATCGTTAGTGATGGTAATTTCTTTGTGTATTCTTGTTGGCTTGTCAATATGTATCTCCTCATTAAATGAGTTATCAGAAAGTGAAAACGATTTCTCAAATGATTCTAACATAGGTAATGAATTATCATTACTAGAGGTGTGGGTCATGTGAATTTGCTCGTTTTCCTCCCATACTACAACTACACCTAAGTCATCGACATAAGCAATATTTGGTGATGATTTATGTATCTCTTGGATTGAAATACATGCTGGCTCAGTCCAATCCTGATTCAATAGTGCTGAATACCAAAGATTAGTTCCCCCATGACCCATTCCTTCTCCTTCTAACGATGTATCAAATGAACGATCAGAATCCCATACCACGACAGGATTATTGTTTATAGTTGAGAGAGATGGGTTTTCATCATTTCCAAATTGATTTGCAATCGGTTGTGGCTCACTCCATTCGTAAGCATCACTTCTTTGCGAGAATACAAGAGTTTTTTCAACATCACTACCCATGAATTCATGATTGTCAAATTTATCACTTGTCCAGACTAATGTTTCTGTTCCATCAATGTATACAGATGTCGGGTGTGACTCTTGTGATGAATATGTACCTTCTGGAAATACAAGTTTACCTCTTTCACCACCAGTGTAAGTATCCCATCCAACTAAGTCTAGCGAAGAGGATGAAAATATTGAATTATGTAAACCAAAAGGTTGGTCCCAATATAATGTCCAATAGGGTCCTGTTTTAGTTAGCCAAGGGTTGTTCATTGGATCATTTTGCGAGTCAGTAATCCAAGATTTATTTTCCCAATCTGCACCATTTGGTGAGGTGAATATGATAATTCCCTGAATATTATTTTCTGTTTCACCTTCAGCAACGATAATATGTTCTCCATTAACTATTGAATAATGGTGTTCCGACAGATGCATTCCATCGGAAATTGCACTTACTGTCTTGAAAAATGAATCTTGGTTTTGTTTTGCCACATGAATAATACCTGAGTTCGAATAGGATAGCCACAAAATTCCTGATTCATCTACAGCTAATGATGGATTATCATAAATCGAGTCTAGAGAAGACAAATAATCATCGATAGCAACACCAGTATGAGTTTCATTCGTGGTATGCTCAATATGAACTAGCCCAGACTCTACCCAATGTTCTTCAATTGGATTATATCCATCTGCTGCTGAACCCACAAAAGGGATGCTAATCAGGCTAAAACTAATTAAAACTAAAAAAGTCAATGCTCGATAATTTTTACAATCTACACTACTCATAATTAGTGCCTAAAGACCTGAAACTATAGTTATTATGGCGGTTTCGAAACAAAACTAGGGATTAGATAAGTTTTAGATTCGGGTTTTGCCATGATAATGGCCAGGGTTTGCTAATAATTTTCATTCGAAGAAGAATGTTTTGAAAATCATCGATTGGGAAGCCTTGATTGGCTAATCCACATGCGATTCTTATGGCCCGTTGTGTTTCTATTACCAAAGCAGGTTCGCCTTCAGTCCTCAAGATAATTCAGATATCTGAACCAGTGCCAAAATCCGATGAAGTTTGTATTGAAGTTCATTATGCAGGAATCAATTTTGCAGATACTTTGATGCGCTTGGGATTATATCAGCCACGCCCAGAATATCCATTTACCCCAGGCTATGAATTGAGTGGCGTAATTCATTCACTTGGTGAAGATGTTTCGGGATTCGAAGTTGGGCAGCGTGTCGTGGCTGCAATGCCAACGGGGGCTCAATCAAGCCATGTAACCGTCAAAACCTCTCGAGTGATTCCAGTCCCTGATGAAATGGGTTTGGATGCGGCTGCGGCAATGCCAGTAACCTATCTTACAGCACATCACATGTTACACTATTTGGGCCACTTGAAGAAAGGTGAAACCGTACTTATCCATGGAGGGGCTGGTGGTGTTGGTACTGCTGCTTTACAGATTTGTCAATGGGCCGGTATTGAGAATGTTTGGGCTACCGCTTCTGGTTCGAAATCAGGTATTATCAAATCATTTGGAGGAATACCTATTGACAGACATAGCCAAGACTTTGCAGAAATAATCAAACAGGCAACCGATGGAAGAGGAGTAGATCATATTCTCGACCCCATTGGTGGAGATAACTTGCGGCGTAGTCTATCGGTTTTAGCAGAAGGTGGTAAATTATACACGTATGGAATGTCGGCAGCAGCTCCTACCTCGAAGCGTTCGTTAATTCGTTCATTCTTGGCATGGAGGAAAACACCAAAATTCGACCCTCTAAGATTGATGACTAGAAATCGAGGAGTATTTGGTGTCCACATGGGAACTTGGAAAGATGAAGAGGCGATGTCAGAACAATTACATCGAATAATGGAAGGTATAAAATTAGGAAAATTATCTCCGGTTATTGATTCGATATTTGATGCTGAGCAGGTTGCAGAAGCTCACCAACATCTGCATGATGCCAAAAACATAGGCAAGGTTTTGCTTCGTTTCAAAAAATAATAATCAAATAGTCTCATCTTTTAAACAAAGTAAACCTCACACCATTCAAACCCGTTTTCAATCCTGACGATATTTTGTAAACAATGGAGATGATGTTATTAAGGAACTCAAGGCTATTGATTCTCCAGCATTCGCATGGGTCAATCCAACTGGGAAATGGCCTATGAGGCTAAACATTACAGCGATTGTCGTGACTGTAATTTCAATACTAATGGGGTCATATTCATTTTTTCTAATAGATGTGCCTGAAACATCTTCTATACCCGAAATGCAAGTATTACCCGAACAGTCAGGTAATTACTTCAAGATGGAAACAACAGTGGAAAATAGTATAATTGCCAATGTGGAATGTCATATGAGTAAAGATCAAGATACAGGCAAAAAAACATATTACAAAAGTTACTCTCAATATGACGATGAATTGATTACTTTGAGAAATAACAATGGTCAGATTTTCACAGTAGAATGGGATACTTCATCCGGCGGTGATATGGCTATGTCGTTTGGGGGTTCATGCCATTCTGGTACTGTTGGTAGAGTTTGGAATGCCGATAATGGTTACTCGGTTTCGATTCTTGCACTAAGTGAATCTGGAGGTCCACATATACTTCTTGCTGCTTCGGATGATATTGAAGATATGCCGGAGGTTACTAAATTTGAAAGTTGGCAACGTTGGGCTATGCTAATTTTTGCCACAGGTATTGGCTTTATCGGATTGATGACACCAACTTATCTTTCACAGCAAATAAAAAAGTTTGACAATGATAAATTTTCTCGTTTCAAAACCAATTTTTTAACGAGAGGAAAAGATAACAGAGGGGTAAATTATTCACAGATGTTGAAGATGAATTTGATTGAAATTGCAAAATCTCGTGGTATAAATCCAATGAGATTGAAACGAGAAATAATCGATCAACTTCTTGAAAGTGACAAACAAATGGCAAGGGATAATGCCGCTGCAAATAAGAACGTGATAAACATCAGTGAAACCACTACATCAAGACCGAAATGGGATGATAAGAGTTGGATTATGGAACCTAAATCAATCGATACATGGAATGAAAATAATCTCTATGCTCCCGACCTTGATGATAAAATAATGAAAGAACACCCAGAAAATATAGGTTCACCAAATCCTCCGATGTTCACAAATAGTTCTTTATTGATAGCGCTTTCAATCATTACATTTTCGTGGTTAGCCAGTGACTTAATCGGAAGACATCACGGTGGTTTTGCTTTCGCCTTTGGCATTCTTCTTCGTATTATTTCGGTAGGCGTGTCATCAATTTGGCTATTCATCTCGTTTTGGAGATGGCTGATTCTGCATTCCGTTATTGATACACCGACTCAGTTAATTCGTTCAGCGGCAGTCGGAGGTGCCGAAATATGTGGTCAAATTAGGCCTAGCAATGACAATACTATCTCACTAAAACTAGGACGCAGAACGGTTGATGGTTTGGTAGCACACTATTGGATAGAAGAAAAAAAGACAACTTACAGGGACAAGTCTGGAAACATTCAGGAAGCATGGACTCGATCGGATTCTGGCAAGGGACACGTAAATTCATTCATTGTTCATGATGGTACTGCAGGGATAAAAATAGACTCCTCATCATGGTTTAGTAAGCATGGAAATGTGTTGGTAATAGAGAAACCAAAAACATGGCATTCTGTATTGTTGGGTTTTATCGCAGTATTTGGATTTTGGATTGCTTCAGGTCTAGCCTTTGAGTTATTTGAGAACCAGATATTAAGGACAATATGTTTTGTAATTAGTGGGCTGATAGTATTCTACCTGATATTGAAACATTTCAGTCAGATAGGCGAACCTATTTGGAAATTCTACAAGAAAATCAAAAACCCGAAAATGCTCATAGATTTCGGAGATTATCTAGATACCTGGAAAATAGGAGACAGAATGTACACACTTTGGGCACTAGGTGCTGGTGAACCAGTCTACATTATTGGTGAAATTGGGACCAGAACTACTAACGATATGGAAAAGGAAAACCTCACTGGAGATATACAATCTGAACATCTAATAGTTCGGCCGCGTGAACGAGTCGAATCTTCAATATTGCGAAGAGGAACGGAAATATCATTGTTAACTCAAGTAAGATCTACTACTGAAACGATAATACTTCCTTGCTTAGCACTTATCGCAGCAATCGTGCCATTCTTCTGGACATAACCACCTTTACCAATGCTAGCTTTTGCAGTGACCGAATGCAACCCCTTTGATTTGGCAATAACTGAGCAATGGGTATTCGGATAGAACCTTTGAATCTATCCGAATCGAATTAGACTAGGGATTATTTTACGTCCAATTCTGTTTGATTTACAAAGGGGGCCCTTTGCATTGGAAACTGCTCAAACCTTATTCCTAAGCAGATTCTAGAACTACCATGGTCGAAATCCTTTGTCCACATTGTGATGAGGAAATCGGATTAGATGACGATGCTGTTGATGAATTCAGTTGTCCGTATTGCGACAAAGATTTTTCGTGGGACGGGGATTTTCATACTAATGATTTGAAAGTCAAACCTTTGCTATTTTTGTTTGGTATGTTTTCTCCAGGTCTCATTTTATTTGCCAGTTTACCTAAGGGTGAAACACATTTGTTTGGCGTAATAATTCCCATAGGTATTTGCTTATTATACACACTAAGTCTCGCTATTTTTGCTGAGTGGAAAAAGAACAAGCCACTCGAGCATGGACTATTGTCATCATTAGGAGTAAGTTTTCTGGTACTTTTGTATTTAGGCTGAAAATGGAAAGGGTTCATGCGATTACCCTTTGAAATCACATGAGAATACGAAGGTCTTTCGGTAATATTGTCACCGATTTAACTGGCTTATGCTTTATTGAGTTACGAAAATGTGACTTAACGATTATATGGCACCATCATGTAAGGTTGCCATGCGATATGCAGTCTTGCTGACACTCCTTCTTGCTTCGATGCACCCAATACTGGCTCAACCATATTTGGATGATGTACAAAATCCTCACTTTACGGCATCTGGAAGTGTCGATGTCATCGAAGAAATCGAACCAAATAATCTCAACACCACAGGTCAAGAAGTCTATCCAGGTGATGTTTTGCGCGGTGCAGTAGATATGTGGGATGATGAATTGGATTACTTCGGCGTTTGGCTGGAACCGGGCCAAACCCTCCTCTTGACACTTTCACACGCCGCAGGTGATGGCGTTTCAATGTCGGTTTGGGATGAAGAAGGAACCCACATTGGTGCGAGCAATCCTGGAAAGACGAGGGACACACTCTTCTTTGATGAAGAAAAGACCGATTACGGTGGGAAATACACCGTATCGGTCAATGCAACAATGACCGAAGCTGGTGGCGGTGCCTATGTGCTTGAGATCGATGCAGGATACATGGTTAATTGGTATGCGCCGCAAGTTGGTTGGAACGCAGCGACGGAAATGTTTGATGCAAAGGGCGACCTATTATACACCAAATCACTCTCTTCCTATCAGTTTGCAGAATCGACATCTTCGACAATATCCTCCGCACCGACTTGGACTACAGGTGATTTTTGGAATTTCACGGTCACCATGCCGAGTATGATGGGTATAGAATACAATGAGTATCACCAAATGACCGTAACCGATACGGAAACAGTTTCTGGAAAGGAATGCTACAGGGTCTCTTTGGAAGGAAAGATGACCTTCACCATGAATGTCTTTGGTATGACCACGACAACAACCGATGAAGAAACTGGGGTTGCATGTTACGCAACCTCCGACCTTTCACTTGTGCATGAAAACATCACATTAACCTCTAAAATGGAGACATCTGGCGGAATTGGGGCTATGAGTAGCGGTGAAACCTCGGGACGAAGTTGCACGACTTCAGACTGGGGTGATCCTGACGAAGATTGTGATGATGTCGCTGATGATTGGGATGACTGTCCAGGAACAGCACCTGGTGCTGTAGTCGATGCTTTCGGTTGTTCTGATGCCCAAAACGGTGGAGGAAATGGCGACGGTGGTGGCGGAAACGGCGGTAGTGATGGCACCGATACTGATGGCGACGGTGTCAGCGATGATGACGACATGTGCCCAGACACTATGGCAGGAGCGAGCGTCGATGGGATGGGATGTTCCGATGCTCAGAACGGTGGAGGCAATAACGGCGGAGATGATGGCTCAGGAAACGGTGGAGACAATGGTTCAGGAAACGGCGGAGACGACGGTTCAGGAAACGGGGGAGACGATGGTTCAGGTGGAATTGACTTAGGCCTAGGTTGCATTCCTGATATGAGCGATATGAGCACCACTACGGTGTTCCGCTCTGACCTCACCTACGCTCAAGGCATGGACCATTTCCACTTCCCGATTGAGGAAGGCACTGTTTGGAGTGAATCTGCCGTCGGCGATGGCTCGATCACGATGTCATCAGAAATGGGTGGCTGTGAAATGTTTTCGATAGACGTTCCAACATCTGGTGCACTACCCCTAAATTATCGCCATCTCTCGACCAAAAATTTCACCATCGGCAATGATTCGATAACAGCCAACGGAATCCAAATGTTTGCAGGACGAGCGGGCAATAACGACTGGGCTACGCCTGATTTCACACTCCTACAAAGCGTTCCAGACACCATCGCAAAGATGGGCTTGCCATTCGCAGCATGGGTGAATGTTGTTGGCTTCAATGAATTCGACTCAACAGTCAACATGAGTGCAAGCCTAAACGCTGAGAACGCACCAATCATATTTGATTCATACCAACTGACCATCGATGACGCAGGTACTGTAGTTGTCGATACGATGAACCTCTCAAGTGGCGAATATGTGCTCACTGTGACAGGTTCATCGAATGGAGGTGCTGAACGCTCAATCACAATTCCGTTCACAGTTGACAACAATCCAGACTTTGAAATCCTGAGTTTAGATCCTTGGATTGTCTTGCCACAGGGAGTTGAATGGATTGTCCCTACACCTATTTTCATTGAACCAGTGAATGGCTTTGGTGCTGATGTCAGCGTTAGCGTGACTGTGCCTGATGGCGTGACGGCTCAACTTGACTTTGCCCGAGGTTCCGCTCCCTTCATGTCGGTCTTGACCCTCACAATACCAGCGAACTTTACCGCTGGCGATTACACTGTGATAGTGACTGGAACAGCAGGAAGCACCATTCATTCCGATGAAATCACTTTCACGCTCACTTCGTTGCCAGAATTTTCTTTGGAAATCGAAGACCGTGAGCAAATTATCACCAATGGCGCTATGTCCATCAGCGGTGCAATCAAAGCACACAATGGACTAGATCTGGCACTTGGTGGTGCACTTGACGTGTTCATTGAACCATACAACCAAGCGTTGCTAGACTCGGCAGTTATCGAATTTGGAGCAATTACCTCAAACGGCGATCTGCCATTCACAGTCACTTTTACAGTCAACGATGCCACCGATCGAAACGAATACACCGTGAACCTCAACGTCGTAGCGCTTGATGGTGGTGTGACGCACATGGCATCTGTTGCATTTGTCACCGAATCATCCACGCTGGACGGCACTGCAGTTGCAGCCGATGCTTCTGCTGTTGTGACAGGTAACACGAGCCAGCACGATGGAACCGATGAAGCAGCTCAAGCGATTGCTAATGGCGAGGAAGTCAAACAAAATGATGAAAACAGTGACAGTGTCAACGCTGAAACCCAGTCCTCAAACACATATCTTATCGTAGGCTCAACCATTGGTATTCTCGGCATCTTTGTTGGTGTTGCAGTAGTTCTGATGCGTCGTCGCGACGAAGGATCTAGCAAAGATTTCAATCAACTACAGTTGAATCAGGACCCTGCTCAAGCAATACCAGAGCATGCAGTTTTGGCTCCAATGGCTGACCATATGACAGGCCAAGAACCTGTGCAGCCAATGCAACCAGCAGTCATTTCTGCTCCTGCGCCTGTTGCCACCGCACCACCTCCACCAGCACAACCAACCACTGTTGCTGATTACGCTGGTTTACCCCCAGGTGGTACCTACGACCAGTCCACAGGTCAAACGATCTACATTCAAGGAGACGGCGTGCGTTGGCAAATGATGAGCGATGGAAGTTTCAATCGGCTGTGATTATAAATCGATAATTCATCTCATTTAGGTCTGAATACAATGCCGAGGGGCCCTTTGAATACCCATCAGTTGAATGAGTATCCTATGTTCCAAGGTGACCAGAAAGTTATCGCATCACCCAGATGTGTTCTCAACTGGATGTAGTGGGTACTCATACCAGACAATCTAATATCAATTAGGGTACCTCGGAGGATACAGTGACAACCACTTCTGAATTCTACAAATACGCTCTTACAGAGGGCGATATTCTTGGGGTCAATGTGTTCTTTGTTGTTTCAGTACTTTCATTGATTGTCGGTATAATCGTCATTGGTTTGGGCGTTATAGTAATCCGTGCGCGCCCTAGCGATCAGAAAAATCAGATTCTTGCACTTATTCTCGGACTTGAGGGAATCGGATTAATTGGTTGGCAATGGAGTTGGGCATTTCCTCACATGGAATGGATGATTCCTTTGGTCGATTTCGGTATGATGGTTAGATTCATTTCATTCATTGCCTTATCATTTTGTTTTCTCTCTCTAGTTGGTCATCAGAAACATCCGATGGTACGTTTCCTCAGCACTGAAAGGATGAGAAAGTCTCTATTGATTGGTGGTTGTTTCGCAGCCATTATCATCTGCTTAGCCGCAGGTAGTTCGCTATTCCATTCGGATTGGAGTGGGGTCTGTGATTCTCCAGAGCACAATTCATGGATGGTGCAGAAATTCGGTGAAGATTGGGAGGCACAAGGAATCAAGTGTGACGCTGTCGAGGGTTTGGAGCACTTTCATTATGAGTATCAGCCGGTACCTAGTGCGATCATATTAGCGCTATATGGTTCAACATCTGTCTTCGCAATGATTGCTCTGTACAAATCATACCATTCGATGGAAGAGGGGGCTGAGAAGCAGCAAGCTAGAGCGTTTGGGCTCGCCTTTGGAATAAAAACTGGCTTCATCGCTCTAGGAGTGATGTTGTCGGTTGCCTTACTGACCCAGAAGGATAGAATGGATGAGAACCTTCAGGCTTTCTTCAATATCATAGCATTTGCTTGGGTGTTGTTCGTCCTTGGGTTGCTAGTTGAGGCTGTAATGCTGGCATATGGAATTCTAAATCAACAAATATTCGGAATTGATAAGTTATTCAGAAAAGGGATGAATAATACTATTTTGACAATTGTCGTCATTTCGGTATTCACTTCAGCAGTCGAATTATTCCAAGAATATTTGTCAGAGGGTTATGGGCTTATTGGAGGAATTGGTGTTGCACTGTTAATGGCTTTAGGGAAATCTCCAATGATGTTGATTATCAACAAGGCAACTGTATTATTGATGCCTGAAGGCAACAAAGAGGGAGATTCTGAAGCCAGTACATTCTATCGAAGCCAATATCAATTGATGGTTCAGGATGGTGAATTGTCTGGACGTGATAGGACAATTCTGCTCGCACTATCCCAACAATTAGAACTCAAAGAAGAGCAGGTGGTTGCTATCGAAAAAAGTATCAATGAAATCAACCATGATGAAAGTGAGTGAACTCAATATGAGGTTGAAATGGTGACAGTTCTACAAAGTCTGCGCATTGGTTACAAGGGCTGGGCGCTCAGGTACTTGCCTTGACTCTCTTGAGTGTTATATTTTCTTGAACCATGTCGCTGGTCGGAGTGAGGGGGGTCCATTCAGAACCCGTCTACATCATCTTCCCATCAGGGCTGATAATTGGACCGGCATGCCAGTTGCCAGTGTGGTAATTAATCAATCATAAACCCAACCTCAACCCGCTGGTTTCCAAGCCTTTCAGGTATGGTTCATAGAGGGTTGAGGCAGATAGAGTAGGACGTAAGGATATTACATTAGTTGCTTCACCGATATTACTATGAAACAAGTGTCAGCACTGTTTTTGTGTCTGCTGATGATGACCATGTGTTTGAGTGACTGTTTTAGTAATGAGACAATAGGAAAAGACAGTGCTGAAATCTCAGAGAAAGTAAAGATGTACTCTGATGAAGTAGAAAATTCAGATTATTACATCAAATCATTTAATTCGAATGTATCAGATATCAGCATTGCTTTTACACTAAACCAAAGTGTTGATGATGACATATTTTCATTCAATTTGACAATGGATCCGTTGGAACAATATGGTGGAGTTCCTTTGCCGGGATATTCAGGGAGTTACGACTCAAATGCGGTTTTGAATCTTGTTTCTAATTTTACAGGAGAGGTTTCTCAAATAAATAATTACTCAATGTCAATCGAGTTAGATCAAAAATATCGAAATATAACCAGTAGTATTTGGTATGTC
>ERZ1046148.446-NODE-446-length-25614-cov-8.591572_pt1 | contig 25614 bp, 14 predicted proteins | sample MGYA00383090_ERZ1046148 | MGnify/ENA primary metagenome ERZ1046148 (study PRJEB29581, sample SAMEA5548360) | metagenome | biome: marine; feature: coastal; material: water | depth 25 m | study: Short-term variability in the microbial, nano- and picoplankton... | reverse complement strand
ACCAGCTTACAAAGAAAACGGATTAAAAGTACATATGACTAACATTTGTAGTGAGATAACACTGCACACAGATGAGAGCCACAGTTTTGTTTGCTGCTTGTCATCCTTAAATCTAGCTAAATATGAAGAATGGAAAGATACTAATCTTATCTACGACGCCACTTGGTTTCTTGATGGTGTTATGGAGGAATTTATTCAAAGAGCCAAAGGTCTTAGAGGGTTCGAAAACAGTATACGTTCTGCTCAAAAAGGACGAGCCTTGGGACTCGGTGTCCTCGGATGGCACACTTACCTCCAAGAAAACGGTATTCCTTTCGAAGGTTTACCTGCTCAGTTTGAAACTAGGAAGATTTTTTCGCAGCTTAAAATTGAAAGCGAAAGAGCTTCAATGGACTTGGCCGAAGCTTACGGTGAGCCGCTATGGTGTTCTGGAACTGGTATGCGTAATACTCATCTTCGGGCTGTTGCTCCTACAGTTTCTAATTCTAAATTATCTGGCAATGTGTCGCCAGGGATAGAGCCTTGGGCTGCTAATGTTTTCACCGAGCAATCTGCTAAAGGTACTTTCATTAGAAAGAATCCTACATTAGAGCAATGCTTAGAAGACGTTGGTTTAAATACCTCTAAGATATGGAGCAAAATCTTAGAAGACGGAGGATCTGTGCAAGACATAGACGAGCTGGATGACTTGTTAATAGGTAACTACGATGTACCGTTTAAAGATGTTTTTAAGACGTTTAAGGAGATCAATCAACTAGAGCTGGTCAATCAAGCTGGACTGCGACAACAGTACATAGATCAGTCCGTAAGTTTGAACCTAGCTTTTCCTTCTGAAGCAACTCCTAAGTGGATGAACAAAGTTCATTTCGATGCTTGGAAAAAAGGTGTTAAGACCTTGTATTACACTAGAACTGAATCTGTTTTACGTGGAGATATTGCTGCAAAAGCTATGAATGAAGATTGTTTAGCCTGTGACGGCTAGTATGCTATACACATCTGTATACTAAAAAAGGGCTCTCAATACGAGGGCCCTTTCTTGGTTACAGGAACTTTTAGGTATGGTACGCCTATTTATTTTTGTTCCTTTTTATTCTCCACAGGGTTTACCTGTTCTTACATTTACCCAGTTTTCTTTTTCAAACCAGTCACGCAGCGTAGCTCCTTTTTTACGAGCGCCTTTTACGTTTGACTTACTGGATCTTTTATACTTGCCTGATTTAGCAGCTGTTTGTTTAGCTCTAATAACCTTCTCCTTTTCAGCTTTACTCATTGATCTGACCTTAGCCGCAGGCAGACATACTTTCTTAGTGCCTCCTCCTTTTACTTTACCTGTTTTATAAAATGGTGAATCCATTACTTACTCTTTTTACCAAATTTACCAGGTCCTCCTGCTCTAGTGCATCTTACTCCCCAACCAGAAGCGTAAGCGCTTGGCCAAACTTTAAACTTTTTCTTTGCAGCTGCTTTACAAGCTCCGCTAATCTTTTCGTACAATGGTGAATTCATATTACTTTATATTTAGTTTTTCCGTTTTCTTTATAGGCTTTTAAACACCTTCTTCTATTTTCGTCTGTAGAACAATAACTAACATGTATCCAGTCTGGGTTGTCTTCATCTCCAAACTCCCATATCATTTGGTCAAAGTCCAAGTTTTTCTGTATGTAGTTAAACATTTCCGCATTAGTTTTATAACCGTAAACATCGTCTATATCCATAGCTCTACCTTCACAGTGCTGAGACTTAGAACTTCCACCTATAGCTTTGTTGAGTTCAGGTGATCTAAAGAAAGAATTTATCTTTATAGGACCACCTACCCATTTACGTAAAGGTTCAAAAACTTGATGAGCTAAAGCCCACATATTAGTGAGCTGATAGTCGCTGGGTATGTTCTCTATACCCTCTCTCTTAGCCGTGTAAGAGTTTATAGCCTCTTTTAGAGTTATATGATCACTTATGTTTTCCATTTATTTTATTATTTGTTTTCTTGTTGTTCTTCTTCTGCTTGGAACTTTAGACCTTGTTTTAGTAACAGGTTTTTCTTCTTTTTCTTCTTTTTCCTCCTTTATACCTAGCTCCCAGTTTTGCCAACCGCCAAGCAAAGCTATACGCTCCCAAGTTTCTAGATCTTGAGTTGTGGCTTGAACGACATTATTAGCTTTCCTAATAGCTCTATCTAAAGGTATGTTTGTTAAAGATGAAACAACATTACCAGCGGCTAAATAAGCTGGGTTGTCTAAGCTTAAGCCTTTATCAATCATTTCTTGCTTGTTCCAGTCGTATGATTTACCTGCTTGTACAAGTCTTGAATACTTAGCTGAAACTGGAGGTGATATTTTTAAGATTTCTGAAGCAACATTTTGCATTTTAGGTCTATCTTTTTCTAACTCTTTAAGCAGTTTTATAACAGCGTTTTTACCAATTGAAACTACAGCACCACCAATACCCGTACCTCGAAGTAAAGAATCCATCATTCCATTTGCGATACCTAAGTACTTTTTTTCTTTTTCTTTGTCTTCAGGCTCTTCATCACTAAAAGCTGTAGCGAATAAAGCTTGTTGCAAAGCGTTAAATAGTAGATTCTGAGCAAATCCATAGTAAATTATCCTAGATATATGCGTTTTAGCATCTCCTCTGCCATTCTTAAGATCGCTAGCGGATTTTTTAATTATTCTAGCATATTGAGCTGGTGTATTCGCGAAAGCTAATACAAACCTCCCTATTGGGCTAGCCTGCTGCATAGATATTCTATCAGCTCTTGAAGACTGTTGTGACTCTTCAGCTGTTTCTCTAAAATCTTCAAAAGCTTTTTTCTCAGCTTGTTTATCCGATAAACCTTGTTTTTTATAAGTGTTAATTCTGTTTCTATAAAAAGTAGATCCACCGGCAGCAATAGCAAAACTATCAGCTATTTGAGTAGGCGCAAAACCTAGTTGCAGTAATTTACTTATAGCTCCCTTGACACCACCTTTTTTAGCCATATCAGCAATATCAGCTTCACTAACATTAATTCGTAATCCGCCTCGTCTTTCTTTTAAGAAATCAGAGTTCATCAACTTCATAAAATCTTCCCAGTATTGAGGTTGGTTAGCAAAAGCTTTACCGGCTGCTAATATATTGTTATCTGTGAAATTTACAAAATTTACAGCAGATATAGTTTGTAAAACAGCGGATCTAGTATTTAAAAACATAGTAACACCAACACTACCAGTAACCCAGTCAGTGAATTCACCGGTTGTACTATCACCTGGAAAGCTTCTATTTCTACCAGACTTCATTCTACCCAACATGTTTTCCATAGCTTTAACGTAATTTAAACCATAAGCAGCTTGTAGCTTGTTTAAATTATCTTCACTGAATATAACGTCTGCATTTTCTTGCCACTCTTTCAAGTATTTAGATCTTTTTGTAGTGTTTAAACCTTCGAGTATATCTGTAGTTATAGTTCCAGCTGCCCAACCTTCTTTTGGTTTGATATAACCATCACCTAGTTGTAGGTTTATTAATTGGTTACCAAAAGTTTGAAGAGTTTCATTTTCTTTAACAAAGTTACTAAGTTTTCTAACGTCTGACTTGCTTATACCTGGAACATCCATTTTTTGTTTATTCCATATATAAACTCTAACAGCCATCTCCTTGGTGTAATCAGTACCTTCTACTTTTTTAGATAAATCTTTAGGAACTACACCAAGTTGATTTTTAAGTGTTTTGTAGTTGTCAAGCATGTATACACGAGCTCTACTAAGCTTGTTCATCGCTTTAGCATAAGGACTTATTAAATTGTCCTTGTACCACTGCATTTGGCTATCACCAACTTTTCCTTTACCAAGAGTGGTGTATAACAAACCTACAAAATCTTCCTGCGAAGGTGGTATAATGAAATTAAGTCTACCCTTTCCAGCACCTTTAGTTGTAGCCTCAACTATACCAAATCTTTTTCTACTAGGTATACCTGTTTTATTCTCTATAATATCGTTAAATGCTTTATCTAAGTTTTTAGCTTTTTCTATTTTTTGTTTTTTAGAAAACTTCAATCCGTTTTCAGGCTTATTCTTAAATTGGTATTGACCCGTTAAAGTATAAGAATCTACAAAGTCTTTGTTAGTTTTTCTAAATTTAATACCACTAGTTTTAACTCTTAGTTTTATAGAAGCATCTGTATTAAGTTCTGGGATGCCCATTTCTTTAAAACTACCTCTTTTGTCTTGAATGTAGAAAAGTTCATCACCAACTATGAATAAACCAACATCTTTTTTCTTGTAGTGATTTAAAACTTGATCGATACTCATTGATATGTCTTTGAACTTAGGTCTGTTAAGTTCTTTTCTGCTCGATCTAGCCTGACCTTCCGTCTCGCTTAACAACGTAAATGGCATTCCAACTTTTCCATCTCTAACAATAGACTTTACATTACCAGTGTTTTCAGTAGCTGTAATAAGCTTGTTTATTACCTCTGTGTTACTGTTAATCCCATCTACTATGTCATCACTTATTTTAGGCTCTCCGTTGTTATACGTGTACGATTTAACTTTTTTTCCATCAAAAAACAAACCACCACTACCCATTATATCCTTCCAGTTCATTTTAACTTCTATACCTTCTATAGTTCCATCATTAAATTCGGCTTCTATATCGTTTGGACTGTTCCATTTTTTAGGTATGAGCTTCTTTATACCTAAAATTTCTTTAAGTGTGTTGTTATTATCTAATTTATGCCAGTTGTAGTACTCTGTAAGATTACCTCTAGTGCTGGGAGCAATAGCTACTCTTCTTATGTTATTTTGAAGATCTTTATCTTTTAGTTTGATATTTTTTAAGTAGTCAACAGTATCGTTTAAAAAGGAATCTACATCACCAATGTTATTTAAAAACAAAGCCTTAGTATCATTAAACATAATATCAGACTTTTTGTTTACTTGTTTTGTTGATAATGTTTTTTTAGAAGCTTTTGTGCTTAATAAAGTTTTTGGATTTACACCTTCTTCTAAGGCCGAATTTTTAGAGAACGTAACTCTAGATTCACCAGCACCAAGATCTTCTTTAAATGGTTCTAGTTTTGATTCAGGTATTTTACCTATAACTGTTACAGCAATACCTTCAGTCAAAGAACCATTCTCGTATAAGTTATAACCTAGATCCCAGTCAGTTTTATTTTTAGTAACCCAGTCAATCCAGTCATTTATTACTTCGCCAGCATTAGGAAGTTTCATCACTTCTCTTACATCATAGAAGCTTTCTTTTGGTAATCCAAACTTTTTAGAAGCGTGTTTATGATATTCAGATACATCGTTTAAATCTGGGACTATCAACTGATCTTTTAACAAGGAAGAGTTGGTTTTGTAAACTTTACCATCTCCCCACATTTTAGCCGCCTCAGGATCATTTAAGTAAAACCAAGTTGCCTCTGTTGATGTTGTTTTAGAGCCACCATGAAACATGTCTTTATTTAATATAGATTCTCTAAACTTTCTATAACTTTCGTTTTTCTTCGTTAATTTTTCGTTTATATCAAAGCCTTTACTAAACATAATACTAGCTTTACCAGCACCAGTATCTGCTTGTTTTTGCTTGTCGGTCTGTTTAGATCGACCTGTTACGTTTATGACATTAGCTATGTAAGTCTTGGCAAAACCTGTTAATGTGGTGCCGTACTTGGTTCTGTTAGCTGCAGATATTTTTTCGTTAGGTACACCAGCTTCTGTTACACCTACGCTGTTCTGAATTTGCTTTACAGCTTCGTTAGATACTCTACCTCTAAACTCTGGCTTGAGCTCATATACTTGCCCTTGACTTGTAGCGCCTAAACTTCTACCTTTCGGGCTAGAGATACCAGGTATAGCTCTAGTTACTGGTTGGTAAAACTGTTTCATAAACTTGTTAGACAAACCTATAGACTTACCTTTAGTATCTTTGGAAACATCAATGCTCTCTGCTCGTTCGCCGATAGTAGTCTCACTACCTGCTACGTTGTAAGGAGGCATTGTTTTTATAAGTTTTCTAACGTTATCAGGACTAACAAATAATCTTTGCAAAGACTTAGCTTCAGTATCAGTTAAAGTAGCTTTACCTTGTATTTTTCTACCAGGCACGTTAAACAACTCTACAGACACTGGTTCTATAAACTCTTCAGTTAACTCTTTATATGTAGGCGCTTTCCCTTCTTCTACAGTAACTATGTTTGAAACTTGGTCAACTTTATCTTTAGCTGGCCCAAACTTTCTTACATCTATTTGCTCTAATACTCGACCCTCGTCTCTACCAGTTGATTCACTTGTAGATTCTTCCACAAATGATCCAACTTCTTTCTTTACGTTCTTGTCACTAGATAAGCTTTCAGAACCTTTAAGTTTACCTTTCAAAGATCTTTCTAATATGCTACCGTATCTGAGTCTAAGGTTTTGATTCATGTAAGCTCCAAAAGGAACTTGCTTACCATCTACGTTAGCTTTATAAGAGTTTATAAGCGCAGATAACTCTTCACTAAAACCAAGGAAAAACTCTTCATAACCTACTTTTAAGTTCTTGTCTATAGGTAAGTCTCTACTGGTTGCAGCTGCTTTTTTAGCTAACTCAGTGACAGCGCCTATATTATTTTCACCTAATCTATCAACTATAGCCTTTCTAGCTTTAGCATCTTTTATATCTGATATTCTGTTAGCTCCTAAATCAGTCATCTGTTCAACGATGTCGTCATTAGTTCTTGCTATTTGTTTATTCTTTTCAGATACTTCTTTAACCTCAAAAACCTCAGTGGTAGCTTCTTTTACTACCTCTTTTACATTTTCAGCTTTATCTACTGGTTTAGTTTCTACTTCGACCGTCTCAGTTTCAACTTGATCAGCTAACCTAGCAGCTTCTTCAGCTTTAGCAAGATCTCCTTCTAACTTCTCTCTTTGCTGCTCGAATTGGTATTCGTCTATTTCTTGATCAAAATATTTATCTTCTAGCTCTTCTAGTTTTGTCTCTATTGACTCTACAGAAGCAGATTTACTAAAATCAGCCGTGCTTTTTTGCTCTTGATCTTCGCTTTCAGTCTTTGATAAACCGGAAAAGTTTTTTATAGCCCCCTTGAATTTACCCTTACTATAAGACTTGTTGTAGTCGATTATAAAGTTCTTTACACCTTCAGCATTTTCAAAACTCACCTTTTTTAACCCTGCGTTTTGAAACATTTGTCTAAAGAAGTCTCCAGCTTTACCAAGAGTAGATCTATTAATATCTACATCTTTTCTAGTCAATGCTTCTGAATATAGAGGTAGCACTTCTTCAAAGAATTGCTCTTTAGTAATTTCATTGTTGCTTAGAGCTTCAGCATACTTTAACACCCTGCTCTTTAATTCTGAACCATCTTGTATTAACATTAAATCTTCTAGCAAAAGTTCTCCAGCTTTGTTAACTAATTCGTTGTTAGAACCTAAATTAGACAATATAAGCTTGTGTAGAAACTCATGTTGACCCGTAGTTACAAAACTATCTTTTAAAGCGGAATCTTTGTTTATTATCAAAACCTCTCTACCGTCTTTTGCTTTTACAAAGGTACCGTAAGAATCTTTATTTTCATTAGCCCATTTTTCTACAGCGTCTTCACCTTTTTCAGATATGTTATCAGGAGCGTTATCCAGTAAAAACTCCTTCATCTGCTCATCAGCGCTTTGATCTTCGTTAGTTTCAAACACTTTAGTTTCGTCTACGTTCAAACCTGTAGACTTAATAGACTTACCTATGTTTTCAATATCTGTTTCGAATTGTTGCGCTATATCTTGTTTTATTTGACTTTCTTGTATCTTACTATTGGTTTCTTCTATTTTCTTATCTATAGCGGGGAAAAAAGCAGAGTCTGTGGATTCTTTCTTTTTTATTAACTTCTGTTTATCCATTAATAAGTCTATCTGATCAGCAGTAACGCTTTCAGGCGACGACTTAACAGCTTTGTTAACATCTATAGCAAACTGTCTAGCTTTTTTTATTTCCTCCATTACTTCTACGTCATTAGAAGTATCATACATAGTCTTAAGCTGCAGATCAATAGAGCTTATGTTTTTACTTATTTGGTTGTATACGAGCGCTTTTTGATTACCGAAAGTCTGTTTAGCACCCGCAACGCCTAAACCACCACTAAGCATGAAGGTACCAGCTACTAATTCTATTTGGTTATTTAAAAATTCACTGGACTTAGGCAGAGCAAGTCCATAAGAAACGTCTGTCATCAACTTAACACCGGCTGTCAATTCTTCTTCTCCAAGTTCTTTAGCAATGCTAGTTAGATATTCCTTAGAAGCCGCTTTTACAGCTTCTTTATTCGCTACCTTTTTTAAATTACCAGCAAAAACATCTTTTATAGCTTTTCCTTTAACGCCTTTTAAAAAATTGTTATCAGGCATTATTGTTTGAACTAAGGACTCAGCGGTAGAATTAACCATACCATAAGTCTGTGCTGAAATACCTTTTAGCCCCATTCTTTCCGCCTCCTTAACATTGTCCATTATGGTCGCTTTGAAAGCTGCGTTAATCATTATTACATCGTTTTTCAACTTTTGAGAAACAGGAGTTAAAACTCTTCCTTTAGAAAATAAATTAGCAAAAGTTTTTCCAGCGGCTTCTTTTATGCCTTTAAAATTACCTTTTCTAACTTCGCTAATTAGATAACCAGTAAAGGTAGCCATAGAAGTACCTAGCTTGAGATAGCTCCTAAGATCGAAATCTTTGAAGCCGCCTTCTTGCTTAGTTATTTTGAATTTTTCATCAGTGGAATTAGGCACTAAAGTGCTGTCCGACCAGTTGTTAACTACATCCCTAAAAGCATCAAAAGAAGAGTACGTATCATCGCTTTCAATTACGTCAGGTATTAATGTCGCAAGCCAGGCAGCTGACCCTAATGTGGCTTTCTTTACAGTTTTATAAGTTCCTTGTAACGCCTCTCCTCCAAGAATGTCTCCGACACCGTTCCAGAAGCCATCTCCAGAATACATCTCTCTAAATTTTTCTATATCGTTTGACAATTGAAAGTTGTTAGCTAAGACTCCAGTAGCTAAATTTACGCCGTACTCACCCTCTAAAGAGCTAAGACTGTCTGATGCTTTATTCTTTCTATAATCGTAAGTTTTTTGCAGTTTTTGAAGATTAGACAAACCCTCATTGAATTTACCTACTAAAACATTGTATTCATTTACTTGTTCCTCTGTTGGTTTATCTTCTTCTTTGAACTTAGTGCCACCTCCTGTTAAAGTTTTTATAGAATTTAAAATTGTTTTTTGGTTTTCATTTATAGAATCTGCTTCTTGCTCTACATTGAAATTAATTATTTCGCTTTCTTTTTTTACATCTTTAATTCTACTTTTTACTATAGATGTTTTTACTCCATTAATTAAGTCTTCTTTTTCTTGCAGATTGTAAAAACCTCCAGCTAATTTTTGTAGTTGATAGTCATCTAGTTTATCAACAACTGCTGTTAGTACATCTTCTTTTAGTTTTATTTCTTCTGTGGCTTCTGCGTCTTTAAAAGAGCCCTGACCTGCGAAAACCCGAAATATACTAAGCTCTTGAGCCAGATCCTGTGAAGCGTCGCCGCTTGCTTGATAGTTGCCAGTGTCTTTTAACAACTGATTAATAGCGTCGTTTCGAAGTTTGAAGCCTGGGTCGAACTCCATGTTTTCAATTTCCGAAGCGTTATCTTTGTCAAAGATTTCCAACTGCTGCGCTACATAGTCTACGCTTTCTTGTGTTGGACCAAGTTTATTATAAGAATACATAGTAGCCCTATTCTCTAATTTTTCTCTTTGTTGAGCTATTTCTTTTAACCTTTTTCTATTATCTACAAATACTTTTGTTTCGTCTACTAACGTAGAGTTATCTGAGAAAGGATCTTCAAAAATATTGCTATCCCAATCTTCATCTGTCAACTCCATTATAGATGTGGCTTCTCTACCTGTTCTGTTTTCGAACGCAAAAAAAGCTTTACTCTGCTTGTCTACAACAGGTTTTACTGGATCAATATTTTTTGACCCCGAAGAAGTATCTCCCGATTTTAAATCCGTATTCTTTGGTACGTTTTTGTTCCCTGGTATTACATTTGCACCCTTGTTTGTAACACCTTTCTTCTTTTTTTTCTTATCACCGTCACCTACTTCTTGTATACCAGTTTTAGTTAAGTATTCGTTGAGGCTTAAGTTAGATTGAGCCGCAGCAGATTCAACTTGATCTAAAGAATATTCTTTATTATTGAATTTAAACATAGTTTTTTTATATTTTAAATATTGGTAAATTTGAAGAAAGGTCTTCGCTTGCTTTATTCCAATCTTCCGGTGACAAATCCATTATAGACGTGGCTTCTCTACCTGTTCTATTCTTGAAGTTTAAGAGAGCTTTGCTTTGCTCGCTTACATCGGTTTCTACTGGATCATCTTCTTTTGATTTTGATGGTGTAGATTCTAGTATTTTCTTTAACTCTACTTTCATATCTTCGTTAGCATTAGGTAACATGTCTATTAAAGCTCTTACTCTAGTTGGATCATTTAAGTCAAAGATCATTATGTCTTCATATATAGTTTGTCCTTTATTACTGGTGCTCTTACCTGTTTCGTAACCTAGTTTCAACATACCTTTTGATTTCGTCTTATTATCTGGCATCAAATCATCAACACCTGTTAACGTCACTTTAGATATTTTATTACCGTTTATAGTTTTGTTTTTGAAAAAAGAAGAAGGTTTTTCAAACATATCACTATAGACAGTAGGAGCGTCTTTAGCTGCTCTAGATCTCCTTATCTCTCCTTCTGTAGGTTTGTTTTCTTCTTCAGGTTCTACAACTTCTGGTTTTTGATACTTAGAACCTGTTTTTTTAGAAGCTATTTCAGTACCTACAGATATCGTAGAGTTTGGATCAACCGCTCTGAACCTATCAACGTCTTCTTGTGTAGCTTGTCTAAACGTGTAACCGTTAAACTTACTCTTAACTGAATAATCTACTAAAGCGTTTTTTAAGTACTCAGCTCTCTCTCTTGGTGTTTTATAGGTTTTATTAAACTCCTTAACAGTCATACCTCCCTTGTCTAATACTTCTTGCAGATAAGCTTCTTTCTCTTGTAGAGTAGCAGATTCAACACCAGCAGCAGGTCCCATCATTATTTGATTTAAACTAGCGTTGTTTTTTACTCTACTTATATCTATTAACTCATAGGTGTCTAGGTTGTCTCCGTTTTTTAAAGTACTAGTAGTTGTCAAGTTAGCACTAATTGTCCCCTCTTTGTCTTCTATACCAGCTTCTTCGTACAGCTTAGAAAAGTCAGGAGTGTCTATTAAGTCTGTAGTGAACTGACCGTCCCATTCATTGACATCTTTCTTCCAGCTAAATTTATAGTATTCTTTACCGTTTTCGATAACTTTTTCTACTCCTTCTTTCTCCTTATCAGAAAAACTGTTGTATATGTCACCGAATACCTCTCCTTCTTTAAAATGATCAGCAGGAACGAGGGTTGTAGTTTCTAAAAAGTTTTCGTTATTTTCTCCCCTTGATGTTTTTCTAGTTTCTATAACATCTGGGTTTATCATAGCGTCAGGATCTACAGCGTAAAAAGCTAGTTGGTTTTCTAGTTTTTCTTTTCTACTACCTCCCTTATAGGTATAACCACCTGGTTTACCCAACGTGTTAGAGTCTCTACCCTTCAAATCAGTAACGCTAGATATTACTTTTCCGAAACCATCTACTGCTGTCTCTTGAAACATCTTAGAATCTTCAATAACACTGTTATAGTATTTTTTAGTTTCGTCGTCTAAATCAGTGTTTAGAGAAAGTTGAACTTTAGCATCTATAGCTCCTATTTTGTAACCTTCTTCTCCTGGAGTACCTGTTCCGTTGAGCATTTTCTCTACATCCACCTTAAACTGGTTAGCTATGCTAGCATCTGAACTCTTTTTTATAGCTAAATAATTATCTCTAGCAGTGTCCATGTACGACTCTCTGGTTTTAGTTTCTAAGGTTTGCATAGCTAGTTTAGTTTTTCTAGCGTATTCAGCTTGTTCTTCACCAGCTAATTTAGCTGCTTCTCCAGCGCTGATTATACCTTCAGATAATTGTTGACCAAATTTAGCTATGGCAGTACCCCAAATCTCGTTTGATTTATCTATTATTATTGGTGGATTTCTATAACTCATGTTTTTTTATTTTAGTTATTTTAGTCAAAAAGTGTTTCGCCGCCTGACTGTGCCGCTCCCTCAGCTGATATCAAGCTTGTACCAATACTTCCAATAGCACTGAATCCACCAGCTATAGCGTTAGACCTATCTCGGTTAGCTTGAGCCTGCTGCGCTGATGCTTGTGATATCTTAGCGGCTGCTCTATCCAAATCGGCATTGGTTCTGTTTTCTTCTGTTTGAAACTCGAATTGCTTACCGGCAGCATCTGCAGCTTGAACTCTCTGACCTTCTGATATAGCTATGTTTTGCAGACGCTGTTGTTCAGCTGTTTTTCTAGACTGTAAGTTTTGTTCTCCTTGAGCTCTCAACTTGTCATTGTTAGCTTCTTGAGTTTCTATAGAAGCAGCTACGCCTCTTTTGCTCTGCAAAGCTGCTTGAGCTAAAGCTGTAGCGCCTCCAGCACTTGCGCCTGAAGCTCTCAAGTTGTCTAAAGTGTTAGCTAAAGCTATATCAGCTTGTTCTATTTGTATCTCTGCTGCTTGAGTAGCTACACCAAGAGTAGCAAAGGGATTAGACATTTCACCGGACAAGTCTGAGGCTAGATCAGACAAGTTCTTAGTGGACTCGTAAGGGTTTATTATTTCCTGTCTACCTTCTTTTAAAGCGTCTAGTTCTGCTTGAGCCGACCTTTTAGCTCTACCAGCTCTTTTACCTGCTTGTTTAGCTTGATTAGCGCCGACTGCTGCTCCTACTCCAGAGACGACTGCCCCTACCGATGCTGCTATTACTGCCATGTTAATTTATTTTTTTAGATATTTCGTATGAAGGGTCCTTGTCTATAGTGTACCCTAGTTTTTTATGTACTTCTATCAAGCCTCTACTTCTTCCTATACTTAGTATTACTTGAAATCCGCTATTTTTAGCTACATTTTCAATTCCTTTTATAAGTAGCTCTAAAGCTTCTTTTCTATCTGATTCCCTGTAGGTTGGGTCTGATACAACCCACTCGACCCAAGCAACCTTAGAATTTGTGGTGTATAAGAAACCTGCTACTATAGGTTTGTTGTTTTTCTCTACCATAAAGCCACCTGTTCCATTTTCAGGTAACATATGTTTGGGTACTGGTACCCATTTTGGCCACTGCTCCCACCAAGAGCAAAGAGTTTCCCAATCTTCTTCATTGAGTTTACGTATACTTAATTTCATTTAATTTAATTTAATTTAATATGATGATTCTGAGTAGTCTGTAGATACTGCAAATAGTTCTTTTTTACCACCTATGCTGTTATCAACGCTCATATCAACTACAGCAAAAAATCCCTTTACACCTGACGTTCCTCCGTTTCCAAAGACAATATCCCCTGCTTGCACAGGCGTTGAGTTTACTATGTTCGCAAAGTATTTGTTTTCTTTACGTTTGAAATTATTATTCCATAGCTGAGCTTCTAGTCCTAGTAAGGTGCTTCTAGAAGACGGACCTGCCGCTTTATCAATAGACAGACCTGTGTCGATAGTAGTGCTTATAGCACTAACGCGCCAATCAGCGCTACCTTCGTAGTTTATTGTTTTAAAATTTTTAACTAATGACTGATTACTGTTAAACACGAACTGTACGGATGATTCATACTGTTGTCCGTAAAAAATTCCCCTACGAACCGAGGAAGAATCGTCAAAACTATAGTGTTTCCAAAGCTCGCCATTGTATGCAGAATATAAAGAAGAGTTTATGCTTAGTATAAAATTAGGTTTGTAACTAAAAAAACTAGTCCAACCTTTAGCCTCTTCGTCAAAAGATAGAGTGTCATAACTACCGTTATCTTGCTGGATAGATAGCACGTAGTTTTTACTATGTATATCCCATCCGCCTATTATTTTACTAGACGGGCTTAGAGAACTTATTTTATCTCTAAAAAAGTCACGCATACCATAAGATGATATTTCTGTTATGCCGTCTCTAGAAAGCCTTAAAACAGCATTCCTTTTTCTATCTGTAAAGTATTTTCTATAACCGTAGACAGCAAAAGACTCTGGATCTGTTGTTATACCGTAATTTCCTAAGTACGGAACCATTTGCCCAACAACTTGCGCTGCAGAAGTAGTTATAGCACTTCCCTCCGCTGAATAAATAGCGTCTTTATCTATTAGAGCTCTACTAACTTTGTCTTCTTGAAAAACAATTAAGTCAGTGTTTTCAGCAAACAACTTTTGTATAGAGCCATTAGCTGGATCAGCTGATTTAGTTATATCATCACTAACTGAAAAAACATTCGTATCATTAACACCTGTTCTAGAGTTGAAAACACCAGAGTATATGATAGAGTTAAACCTGTGTTGTTGGTTTGATTGATCTTCTACTAAGTAAGCTTTTACGCCAAAATCTACAGAAGTGTTATTGTAGCCTCCTCTTATTCTAGCTTCTTCTATGTACCAATCTGTTTGATCATTAGAGGTGTAACCGCCTGGAACATTTGCTAAATTACTACGTGGGTTAGAAGGTTGGTTATTTACCATGCTACTAATCTTCTTTAGCCAAAAAGAGTTAAAATACTTTAAGTTTAGAATTGCTGACATATATTATTATTACTTGTTTAAACGTTTAGTTACACTTGCTACTGTGCAGGTCTCTCGTATTGATAAGAATAAAAGTACTGATACGAATTAAAACTGCTATTACACGCTTCTCTCCATGCTGTTGAGGCGGCTGTGTCTATGTAGAAAACGTTAGTTTTGTAATTGCTTGTTGTTGTTTCAGTATTACTAGAAGTGCTTTGTTGGCTAACCGAATTGAAACTTGCTGTTCTAGGTTCGCTAAGAAGATTTAATTGAGTAAAAGTTAAGTTACCTTCACCGCCTGACGCGTTAAAATCGTATTTTCTTTTACCATAAGTTGGTGTTGGTGATATAAAATCTTCTAGTCCAGTATCTAAGTAAAGCTGAGTAGTTATGTGAGGATATGGAGTTCTCGAATAAACAACATTGCTGTTCGTTAACGTGTTACAGTTAACAGAAGAGCCCACGTCATTAGAATAATTGAACTTAAAATAATCAGCATTTAGACCAACTCCACTAGCTTCGTCTATTAAGTTTCTACCATAAAGAGGTACACAAGTAGGGTAGTTTGCATCACTAACATTTACCCACGCTTTAGTGTAGTTTTTAGTGTAAGCTTTTACTCTGCACTCTATAAAATACTCTCCAAGCTTGTCGAAAGCCATGGGTATGCTAACTGATGAAGTCGCTGTAGCAGTAGTGTTTCCAGTTGAAACAGTTCTATACATGTCACCAATTGTCTGATTGTTAGTGTTTGTGGCTCCGACCTGCCAGCTATCAGTTGCTGATTGTCTATACCAAATTGACCACTTTACTCTACAGTCATTAGTATAAGTTTTAGGAAGAGTTGCGTTAGTAACTTCAAACATAAAGTCAAGCAGCATAGTACCAGAATTAAAACCGCTCTTGCTTCCTCCGTCGTTACCCAATCTATGAGGGTAGTATTGAATAAAGGCTGGATCTGTAGTAGGCCCTAAATTCTCTTGGCTTGTAGCGTTTGATGGTTTGGTAACCGTTTCACTGCTACTTATATACCATTGCCAGTACGCTGTTTTTATACTTGGATCTGTTGGTGGCGCCAAGTTTGAAGTAGCTGCAAATCTATTACCGTTTGAAGAATTATCTGGATCTGATTGTAAGCCGTTATACAAACAAGTATTTACTAAGTTGGCCGGCACTTTATCAGGCTCTATTATTATTTTTTGCTGATACGTAACACTTGTCTTTGTTCCACTGCTTTGTGTTCCGTTATCGTCTATCCTTGGAAACCCGCTATCACCGATATCTGTCATAGCGTCTTTAACTTTAAAAGTTAAATCATAGTGCCCAACTTGTACACCGCCGTAAATATCAGGTTTATTGTTTATTGAGAAACCATTAAGCGCTATCTTTCCACTCGTATGCTGAAGTTTCCATGGGTTTAAAGTTTGCTGGGTTTGTGTCTTTGGCACTGAGTCGAAATAAACACCTACACCTCTTGTTTCGTTTGTTATTGAGCTGATGGTAAAAGCTCCATTAGATATATACGCTCTATTTGAACCTCCAGTAAAATCAACAAACTTACTTTCATCAACTCTTGGAGCCGTGGTTTTTATAGTGCTCAACGTTGTAGATGTAAGAGGTGTATTTATCGTACTGTATAAATATGGATTTGAGTTCGTCATAGAACCTTCGAAACTAAAAGTGCTAGACCATTCACCATTGTTATCGAAAAACTCTAAACCAAAAGTAAATTGGTTTACGCTTTCATCACTTCCGAAAGCAGCGTAACCAACATCTGTTTGAGAATTAATATTAGAACCTATGATTCTGATTCTGTAAGCACCGACGTCGCTAGAAGCCGCATCAGTATTTTGCTCTAGTGTAAATCTTTCTACTGTATTACCGTTAGCGTCTACTACGCTCATTCTAGAACCCGTAGAACCGTTTGGTAAACTAGATAACTCGCCAGACATTAGTCCAGTGTTTGTTAGTTCTTCTCCTTCTAAAGATAAAGGATAAAAATAATTAGTGACATAAGGCGAGTTTATTGCCCCAGCGCTAGTGCCAGTTCCGTTTATATCTTGGTTTTCTACGTAGTTAAAGCTAATGTTAGAAGTGTCAGAAACGCCATCGAATGCTGTTAAAACGTCGTCGTTTAGATCAGATATTAAACCAGTTGTACCTGTTTCCCAAAATATATCTAACAAAGATACAGTAGGTGGTGTTTCTAGTACAGCCAAAGTGGATATATCGTTATACTTTCTCTCTGTAAACTTTATTAGATCATTATTGCTTAGCGATATAGCTCTATTTAGCGTTAAAGTAGGATTAGCACCATTAGTAGTATTAACTACTACATAGTCAGTTTCCGCGGCTACAGCGGTTCCATTTATTTCAGTTATTACGCTACCTATTGATATACTACCAGTTTCATTGTCGACAGGAATAGAAACATCGTCGACTACATTGGAACTAGCATTAGCTGTTACGTTAGTTGTGGTTACACTATTATTGACTCCAAACTGCAAGTTAGAATCTTTAGAAGTGTTTATCTCCGCTATAAAAGGATCTGAATCTGACTTGTAGAAACCGTGAAAAGGATTAAGTTTATTGGTTATAGGTATATTTACTAAGTCTCTTGTAGATGTTTTATATTCAGCTACATCAAACAAACCAAACAAATCTTCTATTGAAGACGTGACAAATGAGTTTCTACCTGGGTAAAACTGAGAATTATTAGTTGCATTGTTCTGAACTCTACCATACAACACTACAGAGCTTCTAAAAGTTTTATCTTGTGGGCCAACCTCAGTTAAATCTCTAGGTATTTTATTTATATTGTCGTTTAGTAACGATATAAAAGACGTATCTTCGTCTTGTATTGGGGTTAGGTGATTCTCGTCATAGTTAAAAGGTAAACCCTTCATAGCTCCAGCAGAGTAAACGTTATAATACTCTTGTTGAGACTGTTTAACTACTAGTTTGTAAGAGTACCAACCTGTCGGGTTTATTCTAAAAGCAAATTTCAAGTCTAAGCTACCGGTGGGAACAAAGAGTTTTCTCAAATAAATATCGCTTATTTCGCCATCACAAGTAACTACGTTCCAATTATTACTTCCAGTTTTAGATAGTACCTTCACGTAGTCTTTGTAAGCTCCTCGAAGATAACTACCAACTTTAGGCTGGTTAGTGTTAACGTTGGAACTTCCAGTAGTACTACCGGTTGGATTCATTTTGTAGTTATACGTTTTATTGCCATTCGTAAAATAAGGCGCGTCATTAGGGTTTAAAGATATAGAAAAACCATCACCAGTGTTGGGATTTTTTAGAGGTACAGCATACAAACCTGGTTCACCTGTGACTATGTTTGGATCACCTAAACCTGTACCACTGGATATACCTTCATTTACTTTTACTTGCACTTGGTCCCCGAACCACTCTAGCACGTCATCTGCTGAAGCGTTGTAGTCGTGGTAAAACGTAGATCCATTTCTTACATTAGAACTGTCAGTCTTAACAACGGGTGATAGTATAACAGGTGACTGTCTACCAAACTTGTCTGATAGAACAAAACCTACTTGATAATTTCTATTTTGCTTAACAGTATGGTTAGGGTATTCTACGAAACTATCGTCATTTATAGCGTCTTTTTTAAAAACTCCAACACTGTAGTTTATAGAGCCAGGAGGAGTATGCTTGTCGTAAAAGTTAGCATACATAACTCTATTACCTGTTGTTTCTTGAGCAAGAGCTCTAACAGGTACCTTGTCGTATACTCTAGATATTTCGTTACTAGGTAGAGTTCTGTAGGGTTTTCTAGATTGATAATCGTAAACGTAGTTATTGGTGTTTGGGAAATCAGAAGCTATACTAGAGACTTTTACAGTTTCCAGCACTTTTAAAGCTAAAGCATCAGACTCTTTATACAATATATCTACAGATGATATTTTATACTGTGAAGAAAGTAAAGAGCCTTTTGACGGTAGAGGTATTATTAGTTCTACGTTATTTACATTATTTTCCATAAAATCTACTATAGTAGACTTATATGCAGAATCTTCGTCTCCACTAAAAAAATAGCCTTTTTGCTTTGGTATATAAGCTATTTGCGTGAAAGGAGCAGTTATAGAGTACTCACCGTCTTCAAATTTGAATCTATAAGAAAAGCGTATAAATCTTTCTTCCATGAAATCCGGATCTCCTGGCCAGTTAGCGTCGTTTTCCTTGTTGCTCATTGTAGAACCTAGAAAAGTAATTTCATCACCAGCCTGTAAAGTTAAAGATGGATCGCCAGAGCTTTGTTTACGTAAAGTTACAGTTGTACTAGTTAAGCTCTCTACAGTTACAAAGTCAGCAGCTGCTAAACCACTAATAGGTAATCCGTTAGCTATTTTTCTACCTACCACTGTCATACCTACTTGCACATCACTGTTAACAGATGAAAAAGTTATTACGTTTGAATTAGTGGAGGCTGCAGACACCTTGTACGTTGTTTTTTTAAGTAAACTAATCGGTTGATAAGGGTTGTACTTGGCTACAGAAATAGAATTTTCAGAATTATAATGATCATTAGATTCACTAGACAAAGCTGTTGTAAGGTTTATTTTTCTTGGCTGATTTCTATTATCTGTAAAAAACAGTAAATCTTCAATTAAGCTTACACCTATTACTCTGTCTGTAGTTGAGAAGTTTAAAAACTCTCCAGTGACTATTATGGAATAAGAATTTGTTTGCTTGTCAAAAACACATATATGACAATCATATAAGGGGTTTGGGGCTGGAGAAGCGTCATTAGCTCTAGAAACTGAAGTGTGCTGACCGTTAACGTACGGGTCTGTATAGTTTGTAACAAAAGTTATAACTCTATCGTTGATTGAATCGCTATAATAACCTATTATACTAAAAGTGCTAGCATCGTAGGGTATACTGGAAACAGCTTTTGAGTTACCTATAATATTTTCTAGAGCACCAACATCATCATCTTCTGATTTACCTACAGATACATTAAGTGCATCACGGTACTCGCCGTTGGGTACAAGTCTATCATCTAAGTCTTTGTTCATCTTAGATTTAATAAAAGTGTTTTTGATTTCAGCCATTTAATTTACGATTTTATCCATTTAGACTTACCTCTCATAACTTGCACGAACTCGCTTAGTTTTATATTAGATAGTCTTATCTTAGCATTTCTTAATTTGGCGCTTTTTTCTTGACGCAGTCTCTGAACTATATATTCAGGTTGATTAATTCTTGTGGAAATTATAGCGTGTAGTATATACGCGTATAAGGCTTCTTCAGCCATCTTAGGGACTCTAGTATCTAAGTCGTAAGCTAAACCATCAGAAATGTACTCTAAAATGATTACTCGGTCGACTAGATCGTTTGAAAAAGAAAAAGTATTCTCTCTTTCGTTTATTGTAAACCACCCGTTTATTTGGCTAACTTCAGGTTGCATGCCGTAGAAACCACTTTGATTACTAAAGCCTTGACCAAAACCACCACCATATATATCCGCAAGTACAGGTGAACCGTCTTGTATTTGGTTGTTTATAGTGTTTATACCATTTGTATCCCATCTATCTTCTGTTATAGAAGTACCCTGCGTGTTATTGTCAAAGTTGTCCTGTGTAGGTATACCTCTACCATCTTGCAAAGGTATAGAAGTCGGGTTACTAGTTAAAGTAGTAGGATATATTATATGTTTAATACCTGATCCGTCTATCCAAGACATTTTAACGTAGTTTACATAGTCCTGAGGCATTGGAACACTTAGGCTTGGTGGTATAGAAAGCTCTTGAGATTTTACGCTTTTTAATGTATCATAGCTAAACTCCTGCATAGCTCTTTTAGCAAAAAAGACCACGTCTGTTCTTTTTACAGATGTAACCATTTTACCGTCTCCAACATACGCAACAATAAAATTATTTACTATGTCGTCGAGTTTAGTGTAAGAGTATGAGCCCCAGTTTTCTTCTACTGTATTACCAACAGCGTCCTTGTTCCCGTAGTTGCCACCGGATAAAGTTTTGAGTTGAACAGCTATAGAAGTGTTAGCAGTTAAATTACCTGTTATGGTTATAACATTACCAACAACTGTATATGCAGAAGTGTATTCTGTATAAACAGGAACACCTGAAGCTGCTGTATAAAGTTTAAAGTTATTTAAAGCGTAACTTGCGTCTGTCGGATTGTAGCTACCAAAAACCAAATCAGTATCAAACGTAGTGGTAAATGATTGACCTGCTCCTGCGGCAGATGTAAACGTCTGTGCTCCAGCGTAATACTGAGCGTTAGTTTCGGTTATTAAACCTCCATTAGGTGTAGGCATATTTTATTAGCTTTTTTGGTTTATTTCATTTTGCTGTACTTCTTGAGCAGCTAACTGAACCACTTGGTAGTCTTTCACAACTATACCACTATAAAGAAGTATTCTAACTATGACCTCGGTTTGCTCTGATTGTAGTAATTCAAAGTTTGTACTTGTTGCGGCGCTCCAAGAGTACGCGTTATTGTTATTAGAGTCGGTTGTAAAGTTCCATATAACGTTTCTAGGTTTTCTTATAAAACTAGCGTATACGTTGTCGTTTATTGTATCGGGAGCTATTGTCAAGCGATAGTCTTCATACATGAAAATAGGTGAGTATACAGAAGGAGCTGTCAATTCAGACTTGTTAAGACTATTGTATTCGTCTCTAGTGACTAATTGTACTTCTGAGGTCGGTGCGGATGCGCCAGGGTTTTTATAAAAAACAGTACCTAGCTTGTAAAAAGCTACTTGAGTCTCTGCTTCGACAGCTGGAGTAGCGTTAGGGTCAGCTGGCGTGTCCACAGGTTCAAGCCCTGAGTTTATAACCGTATTACCTCTACCGTCCACTACAGGTATTGCAAAAGTTTTATCGTTCACAGTGGCATTAGGAGTTGTTACTCCAGTATACTCACACTGGCCATATCCTTTAAAAGGAGCCAGCTTTTGTTCAATTGCTCTTTGTCTGTTAGCGTAGTCATTGCCCTGTTGAGGCACGCGTAGCTGCTGATTCAAGTCGTCGAAGTACTGCTCAAAAATATCAAGCTGTACCTGAGTGGCTGTTTTGTTGAACTCGTCGGGTGTTATGTACCCTCTGTTTTCTTTATTGAGAACCAGCAAGACGGTTCTGTATACCGTGTCTACGTTTATCGCCATCTTTATTTTATTTTATTCAGAAAAATTAGTGAAAACTAATCTAGACTTAGACTTTTCTAGTTTGTCAATTTTTTCTATTAGTAATCTTTGAAGTAAGTTTGGATTTGTATTTTCTCTGTTTGCTAAAATAGCGTATACTATACAAGAGTACAACGCCTCTTCCGCTAACTTAGGAATAGCTGCTTCTTCAGAAGTTGTCAAGTAATTTGACAAGTAAGTATACTCCAATTTAAAACCGTTTAGAGAGGAATTAAATTCTAAAACATTAGGACTAACGCTGTAGTCTATATAATACTCTAAGTTTGTTGTAGGTGGTCTATCTAAAGTTTCAGTCATTTCTAAAAAAGTAACACTGTTTGGAGTTTGAGATCTTTTTACACCAATAACAGCTAAACTGTCACTAGATACAGGTCTTTGACTTGGCTGCGGTGGTGGTGTCACTAAAGAGGCCACTGATAAAGTCCCATTTGAACCCGCTCCTCCAGTCAGAGCAATTATATCACCAGAACTGTATCCAGATCCAGCCGATACTACGGTTGCTGAGAGTATAGAACCGCTGCCGTTAACAGTTAAAGAAACCGTAAGACCAGTACCACTACCCCCGCTAGTTACTGTAGTGTTGTAAGTACTTGCAGTGTAACCGGTTCCTACCCCGCCGATACTCAAAGTACTTACACCGCCCGCGCTAGCACCTACAGTAGTTTCTTTTGTGAATTGGCTTTTTAAGGTTTCGTACGCAAACTCTTGCAGACATCTCCTAGCGTGAAATACTACCTCTGTTCTTTTAGAATCTGGTATTAGTTTACCTGGTCCAGTGTAAGAAATTATAAAGTTGTTGATTATATCATTTATGGATATAAAACCGTTTGATAGAGTTGTTGTTGTTGCCATTTTTTATTATTTTTGGTCGTTAACGTTAATTTGTTGTTCTTTGTTGTTAGCTAAAGACATAGCGAACTGATCTTTAGTCATAACGCCTGCGTAACCAAGTATTTTGTCTATTAGTAAAGGCTGATCAGAAGAGTGAATTTCAAAGTCTGTAGAAGCTCTACTGTTGTAAATGTAGTGTCCTAAGTTTTTGTCAATTTTAAAACCCCATTTAGGCTTAGATGGAGATTTTAAATAATTAATTCTTACAGCAAGGGATAAATCCTCAGGATATAATTTTAGCTTCTTATTCTCGTAAGTGTACACTGGATAGTGAGCGCTAGGAGCAGTTAAAGGTGATTTATTTGTTGTATAAACCTCATACTGTTGTATTCTTTGAACCTCTCTTGTGCCATTGTATATCACAGAACCTAATTCGTGAACATCATCTGGAACAGCGTATTCACCGTTTGATTCAGAAATAGTAGCTGTAATATTTTTAAACAAAGATATTTTTTCATCTAACAAAGCCATTCTATCGGCATAAGCAAGCGATGTCTGAGGCATACCTAATAGTTGGTTTAGGTCGTCAAAATACTGATTGTAGATTTCCTGCTGTGATTGAGCAGCGATTCTGTTGAATTCGTTGGGTGTAATAACACCTCTTTTTTGCTGCTCTAGGACTACTAAAACAGATTTATAAACATCGTTTACGTTTATAGCCATTTTGTTTTTTGTTTAGGGTTACTAATTAAAGTATAGCCGATCAGAGTGTTGACCGGCTTATACTAGTATTACATGTTATATGAATTTTTTCTCTATAGACCTAAAAACTTCTAAGCCTTCATCTGTTTTGAAATACGCAGCCATAGCGGAATATGGGTGTTCATCAAATGGTACTGTTATAAGTTTCTTTCCGTTAGATGACCAAACAAAAGTTCTTTGATCGTCAGATAGCTTGATTATATCTGCTTCTACAGCTTTAACGGCGAAATTTCTTAATTGCACGTTCTCATCATTAGCCAAATCTATAAATAAACCTGGGTTATTTTTAGCAAACATAAGTAGATCTCTTTTTATCTCTCTGCTTGTCATTTTAGATACTTCAGATCCTATTTCAACTCTTAGGATAGCTTCAGCTTGATCAACTTCCATAGATTTAGCAGCATTCAAAGCTTCTATTTCCATTTCTAAATAAACCAAGTCATCTGTAGCTTCTTCAACCTTGCTAAACTCTTGATACTTAACGTTTAGAGCAGGGTGATAAATAGATAATAGTTTCTGTAAATTTTGTTGTTGTTTTGGTACGAATAGAACACCATCTCTGAACACTATATGTCCTAGAGTAGATTCACCTTTTTGATCTTCAACAAGTGGTGAGTTCTGATTTGTTGCATACCTTATTTCTTTTTGTTCCCCTGTTTTTTCATCGAACCACAATAATGGAAACCTAGAAGAATGTCTAGATGGTAGTGTAGATGTTAGAGGAGTAAATGAACTTTTCAATAAATAAGTTCTATCTTTTATTTCCCAGCTTGGTTTAGCTGGTTCTTGTTTAACTACTTTTTTTGGTGCAGCCTGTGTTTGAACTGCTTCTTTTTTAGCTTGATTTGCCATGATATAATATAATATAAATGTTAATAAAAGTAATAATTACCCCCGCTGTTAAAACGAGGGTAAGAATTACAGTAATTTACTCTTGTGTTAGTCAGTGAACAATACGAAGTTATTCGCAGCTTGCACACACAAACATCTTTCAGATAGGAAGTGTACTTCCATAGCGTCAAGATCAGAAGTGTAAGCTCCTCCAACAGATCCAGTCAACCAAGACTTCATACGACGATCATCAGATTGAGATGCTCGGTAACGTACGTGCAAGAATGGACGACGGATGTTAGTTCCTAGGATTTGGTCATAAACTGTAGATGTTCCAGCTGGTACCAAGATACCTTCAATTCCTGAATCTGCAACAGCTCCACGAGTAGATGCATCGTTCAAGTATTTCCAGTCAGTCTTGTAGAAGTCGTAAGACCCTCTACGGAAACCAGAGAAACCTAAGTTAAGTGCCATATCTTCAGAGTTCTCGAACAAACCGTAAGCAGTACCTCCGTTTGCTCCACCAGAAACTCCTCCGAGCATGTTATCGATAGTCAATGAAAGTTGACGGTTAACGAACAACATGTTCTCTTCAATAGCTCCTTGTGTATCCAAGTTTTTAAGGATAGCGTCAAAGTCTGTCAATACTCCAGCAGCAGGTGCAAAACCAGAGAAGATGTTACCTCTTGATTTAACAGCAGCGAACAAACCTTCAGTACCTTTTTTACCAGCAGCCAAAGCTCCAGATCCAGCAGCAGCCAAAGTTCCTTCTACTACAGACATTTCCAAGTAATCTTCGAAGCGTAGACGAGTTTCAGACTCAGCTTTCAAGTACCACAAGTACCCTCCAGTTCCATCTTCAGTAGCAACTTCAACCCATCCAATCTGAGCAGCGTCAGATCCAGAGATAGCGTATTTGTCTTTTATGATGATAGGTGAGTTAGAGAACTGCGTGAAAGAAGGAGTGATTGACTTGATGTCAGCATCTCCAGTTCCTTTAGCATACTCAGAACCGTATACGAAAACTTTAAGTCCAGTGTTTCCAGTTGCAAATCCAGCAGCAGCGTTAACATTAGCAGCAGTGTAAGTAGCAACAGTAAGAGTAGCCAAAGTTCCAGCTCCGTTATCAGCACTTGCTGTTACAACAGCTGTAATTTCAGCTCCAGTCGCTGGGTTCAAAAGAACAATAGTGTCGTTCTTAGAAATAACGTTAGATACTGTAGTAGCACCACCGATTGCGAAAGTCAAAGTAGTAGCTGTAGCTAGAGTTACATCGTTGTAAGCAACGTGCAATCTGTTTTGCTCAGACC
>ERZ1046148.444-NODE-444-length-25681-cov-9.017482_pt1 | contig 25681 bp, 22 predicted proteins | sample MGYA00383090_ERZ1046148 | MGnify/ENA primary metagenome ERZ1046148 (study PRJEB29581, sample SAMEA5548360) | metagenome | biome: marine; feature: coastal; material: water | depth 25 m | study: Short-term variability in the microbial, nano- and picoplankton... | reverse complement strand
GTGGAGGGAGTGAGGAGTAAGCCCCTTTTTGTTACCTTACGGCGATTGCATTCAACTTAGCATCCTACCTGTCCCTGTGCGTGCAGCATGAGCGGGACGATTTGGACTTGCTCCAATGGGGTTGCTCGTTCCATCAACACTCAGGCAACCTCCGTCTTTCAACATCATTGTACACACCTGGTATCGTATCGTTTCTGTGGCATTGACCTGACCATTTCTGATCTTTCACTTCTGTGAACCACTTGCACTACGGAGAGGGGACTTTCCTCAGAGTCGAACTCTGTCAGCAATCCTCTCACTCCCTCCATGTGTCTGTGGAACCACTTCCATATGAATCCATCAGATTCACTGGTAAGGGTTCTGACCAACATCAGCAGATTGATTTTGAACACCATATGGGCCTTGCGGTGGCGTCTCTTGTTCCGCTTGAGCCAAGGCAGGGAGTGATCTCTCAGCCTTCTGCATTCGTTGAGTGAATTTCTTTTGACCAGCGGGGCGACGTTGAGGTTCAGAGCGCAATCCAAAGACGAGAAGTCCGACAAGAATAACACTCAGAACTGCAAGAATCCCAAGCATCAGTGGATTCACTTCAGATACTGTTCCTAGGAATCCTTCACTCTCTGCTTCTTTGACTCTCAATGTTGGTGTCTGAGCTGTTTCTCCGCCCATAATCTGAACTTCGAGCCATACTGTTCCAGTACGGATAGGTACCCAGGTGCTTTCGTAGACTACACTCGATCCCGGTTCAACTTGGAGCTGTCGAGCATCGACACGAGTACGTGCACCATTGGATTCGACCAATTCGAGAACAACTTGAACGCTTCCATCCGCATTTCCATTATTGGTGATGGTCGCAGTTATTGCCACCGAATCATCAACACGTACAGCACCGCTGTTCTTCAGCCCAGGTTCTCCAACGAATTCAAAGTCAGGAACACGTTGTTCCAAATCCCACGTATTGTATGCTGCATCAATATCATTGAAATCTTCTGAGAATTCATTTCCAGCCATATCAGAACCTGTGACCCAAATTCTCAATTCAAGAGGTTCAGCACGTTCTTGTTCAGAGATAAGTTCGTCAATGTCCAAACTTGCTGAAATTGGGATTGCTTCGCCAAATGCACGACCGCCAAGCAATGTCATTGGTTCAGAACCTTCGTACATCGAAGCAACATTGGTCCCAAGTCCAGCTGGATGAATTGAATAGTGAAGTGTTAGTGAATCAGGGTTGAGTTGAGACAACTCACGAACAGTTAGAGTCACATCAATCGATGACCAATCGGTTTCAGCAATGGTTACGCTTTCTCCAGGACGGGTCAATTCCACGAGGTGTGGAGCAGTATTATCGACAAAGATGGTGGTCAGAGGCCCATCAGTAAGGCCTCGCAACACAGCACCGCTTGGAGGATTGTACATTGACAAAAACAGACCGTGTTGACCTGGTTGGTTTGGAACAGAACGTCGGTAAGAGAAGTTTCCATGTGAATCTACTACGGATTCCTCCCCATTAATTCGCATTAACAAATCCATTGATTGGTCAATTGTACGCTGACTGCGATACCAAACCATTTCTCCTTCAAAGCCCATGGTGGATTCAGATGATGCCCACGCTCCATGAGGCGATACAGTTGTGTCGTCAATTGAAAGTGAAGTTTGCGAGGTATCCAGTGCAATTTCTCCACTGTAATGCCATGATGCGTCGTAGAGTGGAACTGTAACGAATTGGCCAAGGCGATCTACAAGGTGTATGGAAGGTACTCTGAGGAGTGTTGGGTCAGGGTCAAAGCCCCATTCAATGCTGAAGTTGACATTGAACGCACCTTGCTCCGAGAAGACATCATCTCCACCATTGACTTCACAGGATTCAACATCAACATATACGTGATTGCTGTAACATTGACCGGATTCGGAATTCCAATAGATGTGGGCAGGGTCTGTTGTTGTTGAACCAAGGTCGAGTTCGATGTAATCAATGTCTGTAACTCCGTTCTTGTCCCATATTGGGATTTGCAGTAGAATGGCTTCACCAGGATGCAACCATCCATCTTCATGTTGGCCCCAGTTGAGAGCAAATTCAGTTCCTAAAGATGGAGTTCCATCTGCACGTAATTGAATATTGAATAACGGTGCGTAGATGTTTCCACCTTCGATCATGATGTTGCCTGCACCATCCGCAACAGAGAGCCAACCTTGGACATAATCTCCTTCAGAAGCGCTTGAAGTATCCATTGTAAGTGTAAACTCACCAGTACTGGAAAGCATGTTTTGTGGAGCTTCTAGAGGTATTTCTTGAACTTCATTTTCATCAATCTCCCCGTCCATGTTAGCATCGTCTATCCACGACCTCCAAATCTTAGCATTTGCATGATGAGGAAGAGTCGGATTATCTCCGATAATGAATGAAACTTCTGTTGCAGGAGACGCGTCTCTATGATCAAACTCTTCAACATCCATTGAGATCAACATTGGAGCGATTGTATCCATCGTAAACGAAGCAATTGGATTGGTCTCATAAGAGACGCTTTGTCCAAGTAGAGGTGTTACTTCAAGTTCCATTGTCAAATTCTGTACAGTACTCGGCACGTTGTAAATAATCGAAGCAACACCATCGACGACCAGATTTGTTGAGCCCTTGTCTTGCCCATCAACAAGCAATCGAACCAGTGCTTGTCCAGTTCGAGGCACTGCATTTGAAACACCTTCGAAGCCCAAATAAGCATGAACTGTTACAAACGTGTTTGGAATTAAAAGAGCAGATTGAGATTCTGTCTCAATACCAGATTGAGATTCTATGGTGAATTGCTTCAGTGCAACATCGTTTTCGATACCGTTTGCATGTCCCAATCCAAAGACATGGTTGAGAGGCAGAGTTGGTCCAGTTGGACTGACCAGCATTACGTTCAGTGAAGCATATGGCTCATCATCCCAAGTCATTGGCATTTGGAAACGATGTGTGAATTGAATATAGGCTCCACTTCCGACCATACTGATTTCTCCGTTCGAATCAGTATCGCTCCATCCCAAACTGTATCCACTTTGTTGGCAACTCAAAGTGGATGCACCTGAGAGAGGTAGAAGAGCACTGCTGCATTGTACTGAGGAAGAGGCTGTAGCGCCTCTCAAACTCATGTCAATACTCCACCCGTTATTCGCAACGTATGATTCAGCATCACTAACACCTAATGGTGATAGATCGAAGGTTGAATTGACTGTAACCCAATCCGTTGAAGGTGTGAGTGTATCGATTGGAGGAGAGATTGCAATAGACACTGGATTTAACGTAGGGGTTGTTGAAATTGAATTGAGTGTTAATTTGATTGAACCTGAGGACATCATGCGTACAGGAATACGGACTTCCTTGACTCCACCGATACCTATGATGGAAGAGAGTTGCTGATTTATTGCTTGGACAACCGAAGAAGTGGATACCAGATTCAAGTTAATGCCGGCTTCATATGGAGCAAAAACTCCACACATGGTTACATCAGCAGTTGATTGGGAAGAGCCAATGGTAATACTTACTCGAGCCATTGGCAATCCAAGTATTCCTCGGTCATCAGCAGCGTTCGAGAGAGCACTGTTTAGAGCGCCCAGTTCAGTTTGAGAGAATGTGATCAACTGGGCATTCTGGAAATTTGTAAATCCTCTGTTTGTAACATCAGAACCAGCGATTTTAATGTTCATGAATGGAGATTTCATTTCATTATCAGAGTGAAGTGTGAAAGCAAAATCATTGACACCAGCTAACGGCAAGAGGACTTCAAACATTGAAGAAGTGCTAGGCGATGATGCAATTGTTTGACATTGTAGCCCCGTTGCGAGTCTGTTTTGGAATCCGAAGGAACCCGCATTAGCCCCATCAAGACCCCAATCTGAGACACCATCCGGACCAATATCAAGACGCAAACCTGTACTCGGGTTTGATCGAACTGTTTCAACATCGAAGGAGTCTACTGAATAGGAACCACTCGCTGATGTAAAGCGGAATTGGACTTTATGCCCTACTTCATCGAGCGTATCGTATCCTTCAAGGGAAACGGATTGCCATCCAGTATCATCGACATTTGCTTCAAGCAAAGGTGTTCCAGTTGCAGTTACAGATGTTGAAAGTGCGCCAAATCCATTTGAAATCATGTAAACTGGGGATGTCAATGAACCTGTTCCAGAAACAGCCCCTGTCGTCGAAGACCATGTGGTTCCAGCAAGTGTCCAGTCATGAGTTAAAGGATTGGCACTAAAGGATTCATGAATAGCACCGCTGATGCCCAAACTGTGTATCTTAGGTCCGCCAGAGGTTCCTGTAATCATGTGGGTTTGGAATCGTAGGGAAGGTGTTGCTTCCCAATCGATTGCTCCGAGATCAACTTGTAGATCAGTCATCTGAGTATAGCCAGGGATTGCTGTTCCTGTTGCTGCATCGATAAGTGACCACTCAAACAGGGCACCTGTTGGTACTTCTGCATCGATGACCATTAGACCGTAAGAAGAGAGTTCACTGCCCGTTCCTGCACCAGGACCAAACGGTTGCGAGGTCCAGTTTCCTTCACCTGTTGAGACACCAGAAGCCTTTGGAAGAATTTCCACATCATCGATATTCCAGCCTGTGTACTGAACACTTCCATCCGAAGATCCAAGTCCAAATCGAACTTGGAAATTGGAATTTCCTGCAACGTAATTTGAAATGGTTATGGTTTGAGTGGTGAATGAACCGTCATTCACAGTTCCAGAATTAGACCAAACATTAACCCAATTCCCTGCATTGTTTTTCACTGAAACATACGCGTGATCCCAAGAACTTGATTCAACACCAAGCCTCTTTTGGAACTTAAGATCCCAACCACCTGAACATCCACCACAATTCATGACTGGTGAAGTCGCCCAATACGGGCCACCCATGTAATTTGGATAGTTTCCATTGTAGGTGTAGAGAGCCTTTGAACCACTTGACACACCGTTTGTTGAGCCAAGGCTGCTATCGTACCCCCAGAACCACACATTGTTTCCACTAAAGGTCCAAGTGTTTGTCCCTTCCATATCATGGGTCCATCCTTGAGGCAACAATTCCAAACTTGTGCCATTGACATCAATTCCATCGTAGACTGCTTGAGGATGATCATAATCTGCAGAAGAATCCCAAACCTTTGCTGCGGTTACCGGAAGAACGTTTTCGTCAAGAGAAAGGTCGATTGAAGTAACTGCTTCACCAATTGGCACATTGACTGAAATTGCATCGTTAACGCCATCAGGATAAGAACCAATACTGACAATATTTGATTGGCCAGTAGGCGTCACATTGGACGCATTACTGTCTTCGAAAACGAGGTGTTGCGAGGTGTTTTCCACCAACGGACTACCCAATGACATCAGAAAAACTGACAGCATCAAACCGACGACGATTACGTTACGCCTGCGCCCACCCATGTCCCTCCCTATTCTTTCCACCCAAAAAGCATTCTTGCAAGAAATCTACTTCGTTTTTTTAACAATCAATATCAACCGTCCGGAACAAGGGCAGAATATGAGCGACGCTGAAGCACTGAAAAAACTCGCAGGCGAAGCTGCGTGTTCGTATGTTAAATCTGGAATGAACGTCGGACTCGGGACTGGTTCAACGGTCAAATATACTGTTTTAGAACTCGGAAGAAGAATCAAAGAGGAAGGGCTTGAAATCGTTGGCGTTCCAACATCTGTTGCCACCGAAGAACTCGCAAATCAAGTTGGCATACCATTAGTCGAACTTGGTTCGGTTGCAGGCTTGGACATCGTCATCGATGGAACTGATGAATTCGACCCTCAATTTCAACTCATCAAAGGTGGAGGCGCAGCATTGCTTCGTGAGAAGATCGTTGCACAACAGTCAGCTTCAATGGTTGTTGTAGCAGATGGCCGGAAACAAGTCGACTGTCTCGGAGCCTTTGGAATTCCAATCGAAATCACACCATTCTCATCAGACGTTACTGTCCGAGCACTTGAGGCTCTGTTAAATTGCAATGTTGACCTACGCTCAAATGATGGAGGTCTTCTCCATACGGATAACGGAAATTGCATCGCAGATGCAGACGTTGGGGCAACCATCGACGATCCTCTTCTGATGGAAACACAGATTCTCAATATCGCAGGAGTTGTTCAAGTAGGTCTCTTCAACGATATGTGCGATGTCGTCGTCTTAGCAGACGGTGGAAAAGTAACGACATTAGTCAACCCAGCGGGTCGATTGTGAAGGCGGGCCTGACGGGGTTCGAACCCGCGACCTACGGATTAAGAGTCCGTCGCTCTACCTGACTAAGCTACAGGCCCATGCTGGCCTTAGCCAAGTTGTATTTAATCATCATGGGACAAAGTAGTCCCAGCATCCTCTCGCAAGGCAGAAAGGGCATCTCCTGGTTTGCAAAGGATTGAGCGCATCTCAGGCGAATGCCGTACTGCATCGATCATACTGGAAATCTTTGGACCCATTGAACCGTCGGGGAAATGACCCTCTGCGAGGTATTCCTCTGCTTGTGAGACACTCAGTGTTCGATGTTCCTTTTGTTTATCCGAACCAAAATCCGTGAATACTGCTTCAACACCAGTCGAAATAATCAACGCTTCCGCCCCTAATTCTGAAGCAAGTAATGCAGAGAGTCGATCTTTATCGATAACAGAGGGTATCCCCTTGAATTGCTTCTCATCATTGATGATCGGGATTCCGCCCCCTCCTCCACAAATAACAACTGCTCGTTGCTGAACAAGAGTTCGAATTACATCAAGGTCAAGTACGCTCATCGGCCTTGGACTCGCTACAACACGACGAGGTCCATTGATTGTCGTGGCAACATCCCAATCTCGTGCCATGACTTCTTCTGCACTCAGTATGGGGCCAACAGGTTTGGTTGGTAACGAAAAAGCTTCATCATCAGCATCAACAAGTACTCGAGTAAGAACCACCGCCGTTCGCTCCGGACGATGACGGTGTGAGAGAATACTGTTGAGTTGGAGCGAAAGAGTGTGACCGATCATTCCCTGCGTCGCTGCAACCCATTCATCCATCGTATGAATTACATCTGCATCCATTGACATTAATGTACCAACTTGTGGACCATTTCCATGTGTAAGAACAACGGACCAATCTGCCTCGAGTAGGTCAACTACGTCACTCATCACTTGAGCCAAAATCATTGCATGTTCGTCACTAGATGCTCCGCCAGGTGGCGCCAGTGCATTGCCTCCAATTGCGTACACGACTATTTTTGACACATTTTGGAAACCACACTCGACATGTTTGATGCTTTCGCCGTTTTGATTAAACAACCGCTCAAATCGGTACGTGTTTGAAAAGCCCAGACTTCAAACATGATATGCTATGACATGAACGGACGTTCATGGCCAAAGACATCTGGATTGGTGACGTCCAAAACGGCGACCATGATGGCGCTGAAGTAGAATTGAAGGGATGGGTTAAGAGAACTCGTGGCTCCAATAAGATTCGATTTGTTGTCCTTCGTGACTCAACAGGAACAATCCAATGTGTAGCAAAGCGGGACGCTGTTGGCGATGAACAATTCGAATCCATTGCCTCGGCATTGATCGAATCATCTGTTATCATCAACGGAACAGTCAATGTAGATGAGAGAAGTGAAGGAGGCCATGAACTCGTTGTTTCTTCAATTGAAATCGTTGGACCAGTCGACCCTGAACGACCTTTCCCTATCACTGAATCAGCAATGAAAGCAGCAGATGGTGGCGAAACTGAATTCCTTCTCGACAATAGGCATTTGTATCTTCGAACGAGTCGAATGACGACTATGCTCAAGATGCGTTCATCTGTCTTTGGAGCAATTCATAGTTATTTCAGAGATTTGGATTTCGTTGAATACCAAGCACCAAACTTTGTTGCAGGTGCAGTTGAAGGCGGTTCAACATTGTTTGAAGTCCCTTACTTTGGAAGAAAAGCCTACTTGACACAATCATGGCAACTCTATGCAGAGGCTGCTATGCCTGCGCTTGAACGCCTCTACACTATCGCTCCATCGTTTAGAGCTGAAAAGTCACGTACTCGACGCCACCTTACTGAATTCTGGCATGCTGAAATGGAAATTGCTTGGGCTACAAACGCAGAGGTCATGGCTCATGGTGAAGGCGTAGTACGCCACATCGCATCAACACTGCTTGATGAGAGAAGTACTGAACTTGAATCCCTTGGAAGAGATCTCGAACTCATCGGACGTTATGCTGACACACCATTCCCAAGAATGCGTTACGATGAAGCTGTAGAAATCCTACAAGGAAAAGGCGTGGACGTATCATGGGGTCAAGATTTAGATTATTCCAAAGAGAAGATTTTGACACAAGATTTCGATGTCCCTCACTTCCTCACACATTATCCGAAAATCGCTAAGCCATTCTATCATCGCGAAGATCCAACTGATGACAAATATGTCCTTTGTCACGATCTTTTGGCACCAGAAGGCTATGGAGAAATTATTGGTGGAGGAGAACGAACATGGTCAGAGGAAGAGATTCTTGCACGACTTGCTGAAGAAGGCACATCACCAGAAGCGTATCAATTCTACATCGATACACGAAGTTACGGCGGCGTACCTCATGGTGGGTTCGGACTTGGCGTGGACAGAGTTTGTTCCTGGCTGAGTGGAGCAGATCACATTCGAGAAGTCATCCCATTCCCAAGAGATTCACGACGAGTTACACCCTGAGGGTGAGCAATGACAACCATCGTAGCACTTGGATGCGGACTTGTTGGAGAATTTGTTGTTCAACGACTCGCTGATGATGGGCATTCAGTCGTTGCAGTTGATTTACAACTACCAGATTCAATCAAGAATAATCCTGGAATAGAATCTATAGAAGTGAGTGCAGAACAATATATTCAGTCTCTTAACGGTGATGAAATCATCATCAATATGCTTCCAGGAAGAATAGGCCATGGCATTCGTAAATCCCTTGTCACTGGTGGCCACAACATCGTCGATCTTGCATTCACAGCCGAAGATCCTCAGCAATTTGATGAACTGGCAAAGGAACATGGTTCAACAATGATTTGGGATATTGGGATAGCACCCGGCCTCTCCAATATGCTGCTTGCTCATGCTCAAAGGGAACTTGGATTTCTCGAGAAGGCTACAATCCATGTCGGAGGAAATCCTACAGCACCCGACAACGAATGGTCCTATATGGCTCCATTTTCACCTTCAGATGTCATTGAAGAGTACACAAGACCCGCACGTATTCTTAGAAACCAAAGGATTGTCGAAGTTCCAGCTCTCACGGAACGTCATCAAATTGAAGTTGAAGGAACAGATGGAATGGAAGCCTTCCTGACCGATGGACTTCGAAGTGTCCTTGATACAATCGATGCAAATGATATGGCCGAATACACCGTTCGTTGGCCTCAACACATCGACAGATGGATTGTTGAAGGTCATTTGACTCCAGAAGAAGAACTTCTTGATTCATGGAAATATGATTCCAATCGTGAAGAATTCACATGGATGAAGGTCGCTTGTGAGAATAAAACAGATTCAAAACAATGGATAGTTTCTGATTACGGAAAGGATGGAGATGGATCTATGGCACGAACAACTGGTTTGGTCACCTATGCACTTGCATCACGATTTGCTACCCTCGGTACACAAGCATGTGGATTGACACCGGGAATCCATCCTCCAGAAAATGTCAATGAAGAAACCTTACAGGCAGTACTCAACATCTTTGACATTCATGATGTGAAGGTCACTTACAGCATTGGCTCATCACAATGAGGGCAGGGCATTCCTGGAATAAATTCTCCAAGGAGAAAACCGCAATTCAAGCACATCGTTGAGACCATGTCGTCAAAACCTGACATGATTATCCATGCACATAGACCTATTTTATTCTAAAGGCAAGGACTGTTCTTCGTCTTCCTTCGTGGATTTCTTAAGGAAGCGAAAAAGGATTCTTGAGAAAACCATGGATGCGAGGAAGATAAGCAAAGTAGCCCACCACGGAGCATTCGTACTGGTTGCGAAGAAATATGCAACGACGAGAATACCGATGCCGTATACTGCGCGAAAAGCAGAATAGAGCATAAATGAGCGGAACAGAGGATTCTCACGCATTCGATCCAACAAGGATGAATCAGTCAAAAGAATCACCTAAACGAACGTTGGAAAAGAATGTAGCCAAGCAGTATAAGGATAATACAAACACTAGCAGAAAGAAGATACACGCTGTTATTTTCATTATCGATACCAAGTATAGCTCCAGAAAGCTCTGAACCATCTGTCTCTAGAATCAGAAGTGGTTCAATCGAATGGTGATTACAATCACTATTCACACATCCTGTGGCTGATTCGAGATTGACAATTAGAGTGAACGTTTCTCGTAAAAGATCTCCATCGGAGGTTGAATCATCACTTAGGGAGGATGGCGCTTTTATGTTAAGACTCACAACTGTAGTTGGCGATTCAGGAGAAAGCTGAACCCTTGTAGTTGAAAGTGATAGGACAAATCCAGATTCTTCAAGCAATACTTGAGAGGCTGGGTCTAAGCTAATGTCGAATGTATCTAAACCATTACCCAGATTGTTGATTTTGATATCAAGAAAGAATTCATCCCTAGGGGCGAATACACTCACCGATTCAACAAGCTCCAATGAGCATCCACCATAATGTGAGGCCTCGGCAATCACGCTTGCTTCGGAAGAGGCTGCATTCGCAGGAGGTAAACCACTTAACTCGGTAACAGTTGCTTTCACTAAAATTTCAAAAGTATCCGTGAGCATGGCCGTTTGACCTGAAAGGCCCAATGTAAATTCCTCTTCCGAGTTAGGATTAACGTACACTGAACCCGGTGCAGAATAGGATAACACATCCGAAGTGACTTCAATTTCCACCTTTTCTACGTAAGAAGTTGGGTTTGATACAGTGCAAATCGCCGATCCGTAGTTATCAGAACCGGGCTCTACATCAATCATAACATTGGAACCATTTACACTAGGTTCGCATTCGATTGTAACTGCTGCAGTAGGGGCTTGAGCAGAAGAGTGAGGAGTGATGGATGTAAGTGAAAGGAACAAAATTCCAATAATAAAAGTCGCCAGAATGTTTCTCATCATTGGCCTTACAATCACAGAGTACAAAAATATGAACCCTTCATTTGTTGGCGTTTAAGAACGATTGGCAGGATTGAAGAACCAGAGACAAGTCTTTCTCACGGATTACCTCGTTAGCATAGGGAATAGGTCGCTCATCCCATGGATTGAAGCAGATTGCATGTGCTGCTTCCTCAAACATACCGATATCACCTGCTGAATCACCTACTGCAATGATTCGGTTAGAATCGACTCCAAGCCTTCTCTGAAGCATGCGAACAATTGCTCCTTTGCCGTCCATTTGAACTTGGTAACGCCCATAATCATCAATAGGCAACGAACCATCTGCATTCTCAGAGCCTACTGTCCAGCCATTTGTGAACAAGTGCAATCGAGTATCGTAGCCATTCGCAAGTCGCTTGGAAGTATGACGGTCGATACCACCCCAGCGTCTCTTCCATTTCGTATCGCTTGGAAAAAGTGTCGAAATATCACGTGCAGTTTGTTGTAAGCCACCACTTACAATGGCCACATGGTGCCCATCGTCAAGTAATTCTTGAATGAGGAGTTTGTAATTCTTCATCATTGGCATACCTTCCATACAAGCACGTAAGTCTGAATCACTTATTGCAGAACCATACTTCTCATACCAACTGTCTTTGATTAAAGCCACATCGAGTTTGATCCAATCCCATTCATCAAGAAGGCCTTGATTGTATAATTCAAAGGATTCATCATTATTGATGCCTAGGTTATCGTATACAAATTGCCAAGTTGAAAGATGATCGACGAGTACACGGTCCATATCTAAACAAATCAATCCAGTCATCGAATCACTCCTTGTTTGGCCACTCGTATTGGGCCTGTATCTGCTCAACTTGCTTACCCATAATATAGAGCATCAGAGCGATCATCATAGCAAAGAGCCCGAATAAGGTCATAGCAATTGTTGCAAAGGTGACCCCGAGTGACTCTGTTGTCAATTCAGTGAATGTATCAACAACGCCGCCCGACAGACGATAACCGAGAATAAACAACACTAATCCCGGAATACCGAACAAGAACAGTGGATGTCTTGATTGTATCATCCACATGAATAATTGGGCAAATCTGGAAGCGGTTGCAAGCGATTCTCTCTGAGGAAGTGTCGGTAAGGCTGTTGATTTAACAATGCGTACACGTAGATTATCGGAAAGGTCATGAGCAGTGCTTGAATCCAAAGAACTGGAAAGCTCTTGCAAACCTTCATTGCTCAAGGAAGCGTGCTGAAACTTAGATTGAGAAAGAACACTTTCCGAGGGCGTATCAACATCAACTGAATCTGATACAAGTCCTACGTACACATCCCATCCTTCTCTTGAACGATTGAGGTGAAGCGGGAATTCACGCAATGACCACTCTTTGTTCACGTTGATGATCAAATAATTGTCAACAGGTTCAAGATCAGATTCAATAAGCACATTCGAGATGTTTTGCAAGTCGTTCTCTTTTGTTTCGAGTAACGTACAGCCTATTTCTTCGACAAGAATCTTGGTTTCATCCTCAGAACCAAGGTCGATAAAGACCACATCATCTGTTACTTGGCGTGCACGGGTGAGAAAAGATACGACGCGAAGTTCGATATCTTGCCCGATGCCAATTACTCGTAACGTGCCTTTAACCACAACCTCTGGTCGACGTCCTACCTTTCAATTCTCCCTCAAGTGGATTGATACACAACCCCTTTTGTGGACGAACGATTGGAATGTACATGCTGGAAGGACAATACATCGGTGTTGTCATCCCTGCACGTAATGAAGAGAAACACATTCAATCGGTTTTAGAGACTCTACCCGAGTTTATTGACATGGCTGTTGTTATTGATGATGGCTCGACTGATGAGACGAAATTACGAGCTACTGCAGCCCAAACCTCGTTTGGCAAAACCATTCTTCACACGGATGGAATTGGCGTTGGAGGGGCAATCGATCTTGGTCATCAGCATCTGCTCGAAACTCTGCACCATCCATTCATTAGCGTCGTCATGGCAGGTGATGGGCAAATGGACCCAGACAATTTGAAATCACTCCTTCATCCAATCTTAGTAGGGGATGTTGATTTTGTCAAAGGAAATCGAATGATGAATTCTGCAGATACCAAACAAATGCCAAAGACGAGACAACGCGCATCGAAGATTCTTGGCTGGTTGACGACATTAGCAACTGGGAGAAAGACCACTGACCCGCAATGCGGGTATACTGCTTCCTCATCCACTCTCCTCAAACAATGGGATTGGAACAATTCATGGAAGGGCTATGGTTATCCAAACTATTGGCTGATCCACCTCGCATCTGAAGGTTGGAACATCAGAGACGTACCGGTTCGAGCTGTTTATGGAAGTGAAATCTCAGGGATTAAGCCCAAACGTTTCTTTCTGAATGTTGGATTAATGATGACCAAAGAGCATCACAAACGTTGTTTTCGTCATTTGAAAACCTCACCTCTGATGTGGCTAGCATTTGCAACATATCTTCTCGGATATGCAAGCCTCTTTTTCGCAGCGACAAATCCACTTGCAGTTTTGTCCCTGCCATTGTTATGGTGGGTTGCTCATCGAGTCGATCGACTCGCAATGCATCGTTATGATGGTGGGCGTACCAAGATTTGAACTTGGGTCCAAGCGTCCCAAACGCCCGAGTATAGGCCAAACTAACCCATACGCCCTTAGTTTGGGGGACGCCATTCCGCATATGAACTTCACTCAAGGAGTTGCCAGGTTCCGTCTTGTCGACGAATGATGGTTCCATTGATTTCGAGTTGATCTAAGAGGTCATCAGCATCCATATCGGATTCGACATTATTCAAGACAGTCTCGACATCTTTTCGACGAATGATACCGCCTTCACCTGCTTTCTCAACGATGAGAGCATACAATCGACGAGGAGATGTGGAATTGATTGCAACAAGTGGTTCCTGTGATGCTTCAAGTTTGCTTCGAAGTTCATCTCGAATTTCTTTTGGAGTATTTGCCAGTGCAACTTCGATCCTTAATTGAGCCGCTGAGTCAGCAGTTGCTACGACTGGCGTACTACTGGCTAGGGTTTGGCCGCAGTGAGGACATTGTCGAGCACGAGTACGCGTCCCATGACAATTCTTGCAAGCAGGACATCGCACAACACTCCACTTCTCCATGAAGGAGGTTTAGGGCAACAGACTATGAAGATTCACAAACGGAAATCTAGACCCTTCTTTTGGGATTGACCACCTGGACGAAGAGCTGGAGCAGCTGGTGCTTTGGTATCCACGCGCTTCTTTTCAGGCTCAGCACTGCGAGTAAGTGCTCCTCGAATAGGACCTGTTCTTCCTCGACCTGCCATTCTCAGTGAATCTGGTAGAATCAAGGCTGCAATTGCAACACCGTGATGATCAGGTCCAGCTGTCACTTCATCGACTGCAACATCAAATGATACAACTTCTAAATCACGAGATGCCAGTTTCCTCTGGATGTTTCTTCGCAAAAGCAGAACGGTCTCTTCATAGTCTGCTTCGGTTGTAATCGTTGCAACAATTGCACACTCTTCGCCTTCTGGCGTTTCACATAGAGCATAGCCGACTCCTGCACATGCTGTTGAACCAGACCAAGCGTATGCAGTCGCAAGATGACATTCGACAAGAGAACCCATAGGCAATGCTTCAGGGGGAACAATGTTGAATCCAAGAGGAAGCATTGCACCCTGAACTTGAATTAATCGAGCATCACCTAGGCCGAGTTCAACCAGCCCTTGATCAAATGCATCTTCGCCGTTTTCTCCCCATGGAGCAACTGCAGTCATGAGCCATCCACGAGAGGATTTGGAGCCACCTTCTTGTCCCGCCATGATTTCAAAGAGTCCAATCGGTTCTTGAATAACGTGGTCAATATTGAACGCAATGAACGAAATGCTATGTCGAATCACTTCTTCGACTGTGATATGGCGAATGCCTCCCGACTGCTGCTTATGGCCTCAGCAATTGGCTTATTGGCAACTGGAGCTGTTATGTTGTTCAAGAATAGTGAGTCCACACTGATGATTGTTCCAATCATTGGTGCAGCCATTTTGATGGGCTTTGGATATTTCTTATTTGATGCAAGAGACATGGAAGATAGAAGGAGCACTGCAGGAGTGCTTACTGAAAAAGAGGGGCACCTCACAGAAATTCAACCAAATGGTGAGGAATTACCAGATTTGATTTCGTCTGATTATGAGATACCAATTTTGTAGAATCAGTTCTGATCTTCGGAGATGTACGTTCCAAACCATTCATCCTCTTCAACGGAAGGCAAGCCCTTTGGTGCTTTCTTTGAAGGCTTACGAACAAGAAGTAAGAGCACGAGAACACCGAGTAATGCACATGCAGCAATCAAAAGGATTTCATTTGAATCCGAACCCTTTCCTTTCTTCTCATCCTCATCAGTAGTATCGGATGGTTCGATAATCACTTGAGGCTCAATCAAACAGGTTGTACACAACATCGTGTCGAATGAGATTGTATTCCCTGCCTGATCTGTAACTGTAAAGGTAAAAGAGATGTTTTCAACAGATTCTAGAATTGCAACATCAATGTGTGGAGTTGCCTGGTTAAGATCAAGCACCTGTAACTGGGATTGAGTTGAACGAACATATGTTACCGAAACAACATCTTCTGAAAGCGTAAACTGAATAGAATAATTATCAGATTCAAGATTCGAGAATGTAGCGTCTTCACCACCCGTAAACCATCGACTTGTCTCCAACGATTGTGAAGAATCAAACAATTTGAGTTGTGCTTGAGGTGTTTGTCGATCTTCCTTAACAGAAGTACTCAATGTCCAGTTAGAAAACTCGATTGCGTTTCCATATGCATCGACACCTCCGATAGCATAGACCGGAGTGACGAGTTCGCCTTCTTGAGCAACTGTATCGACATACAACATGTGGACAGATGAACCTTCGTTCATCTTCATGCCGACAATGACCCACAATGACTCATAAGACAAATCGCTGTTCAAGTTTCGATAGAGAGTCCATTCAGTTCCAACCTCATCGGTACGTCCAGCCCAACGAAGTTGAGTTGTGCCATTGGCAAAATATTCAGCGTCAAGAGCGAGTGGAGCATCAGGGGCGGTTGTATCTTCAACAATTGGCAACATCATTGAGTTGTAGGACATGGTGATGTTTGTTTGAGCATACGTCACATTTTGTGTCCCAAAGGAAGCGATTACTGTAACAGCATACCATGCATTTTCAGAGGTACCAGCAGAAATCGTGTTGTTGTAGTGCTGTTCACCTGCGTCAACCACCGCAAGCAATTCGACATTGCTACTTGACAATGAACTCGTGTTAATCCTGCTAACAGAAGACCGCCATACTTGGTAGGTCGCCTCAGGATGTCCTGTAATGTCGGTCCATGTCACTTGAGTACTTCCTTGCGAAAAGGTTGCACTGATGTCATTAATGATGTTCTCTTCTGGAATGAGTGTGTATTCGAATACTGCTGCATGAGGTGCAATAGCATAGTTGGATTGTTGATTACCAAGTTGATCTGAAAGCGTGATAAGATAGTAGCTATCTCCACAGTAACTTGATTCTACGGAATAGTTGTATTCTGTTGTATTTGCTTGTAATTGAGCCAGTTCAGTTACTTCATCAGAGGAGATATCAACGATTGGTGAAGGACTTCTCCAAATGTGAAGCGTATGGTTTTCATCTTCAATTGTCGAACCGTTCCAGTCAAGAGTTGTGATTGACGTTGATGAATCGAATGAAACGAGAAGAGTACCAGTAATCGAAGAACCTGTGTTGTCCTCGACAATACCTTGAGTCAAGGTGTTTCCAGACAAGAGGCGGGAATCTGAGTCGTTTCCAAAGAAATGCAGTATGGTATAGAATACTGTTCGACTCATTTCTTGTTGGTGAACAATATCAAACTGTGTAATGTCAGAACTTAGATTTGAAGCAATCTCTGTCTTAATCAATGAATCCCAATTGGTTGGCGTTGCAGCGCTTGTATGGCTCCAAATGGATGTCGTGTGAGTCTGAGACAAAGAGGAATCAACGGTTGCAATATCAATCCAAGACAAGGTGGTTGTTGTATTCAAAACATCATAAGACCCTTGCAAAGCATAAGGTGATGAAATCGGAGATCCATACTCCTGAATCGGTTGGCTAAGCGCTGCATTGCCGGCAGTGAAATTACTGATGATTGTTCCATTCTGGAGTGTACTGACTACACCGTAGTAGAAACTCCCATTGGTCGAAGGAGGGATGGAGTTCGTAACTGAATGGATACGTTCCTTACATTCGGTCAGACTGTCTTCAGGAAGACAAGCTTGTATCTGATCTACGATGAGTTGAGCTTCCATGTAATTCGATGTATTGAGTGGTTCGTCCGAACGATAAAGCGAGTAGTTCGTCAAGGTGAGGTCAGTGAGAATAAGGTAATCGTTTGTGTCGATGTTACCCCAAGACAGCGTTGTTATTTCGTTATCTGAGTCGACCACAGCGGTGAAGTTTTTTGCTTCAAGAGCAGGCCCCTCTCCTTCACCAGCACTCACAGTATTAATCAGTGGAGCGAACAAGAGAAGAACAAGAAAAATCGAGATGGTTTGCTTTGACATAGTGAACCCCTTAACCTATGCTAAACGAACCAACCTTATGTGAATTTTCCATCTGTTCTTAACCAAAATACTCATCTATGGCGGTGATGAGGAGTGGGCATGCTTCACGACATCGTCCACCAAATGGAACCGTCTGAACGATTCCAATATGCTCAACTTCTTGCTTACCTAGCAAGTGTTGACAGTAGTATCTCCAAGCCTGAATTGGCCTTCTTTGAGCAACGCCTTGGAGCAACTCTTCTTTCTCCAGAGAGAAAGGAACAACTTAGAAAGAAACTGAATTCAAACCTCAATCTCGATAAGCATCTTGCTGCAATGAATCCTCGTTCGATCAAACTTGCTTTGAGAGACATATGCTTGATGACGATGGCTGATCGTGAAGTCGAAGCCTCAGAACGAGCAGTTCTACTCAAGGTTGCAGCAGCAGCAGGCCTTAACGAAAAACACGTTGATGCGTTGCTTCAATGGACCATCAAAGGATTCCATTGGATGCAAGAAGGCTACAATGCTCTCGATATCTGAAGAAAGCAATCGCCTTCACAGAATTCGAACCGTTTCGAGATTCTTCGGAGCATACGTTCGACATCGATACTTGTCTCTCAACTCTTTTCCAAGTTCACTGCACTTGTAATAATCTCCGTGATGACAAATAATGTTACGAGGCTTAGGATTCATTGAATCAACAAAAGCAAGCAGTTGACGTCGGTCAGAATGCCCACTGAATCCATCGATAGTAGCCATTTCACAACCAACCTTGACGATTTCAGTACGTCCATCAATGATCATCGGAACTTCTCCAAACCCTTTCTGGAGACGACGACCCAAGGTACCTTCTGCTTGGTATCCTACAAAGCAGAGTGAGTTTCGCTCTTCATGCGCCCAGTTTTGGAAGTAGTTCATGACTGGACCTCCATTCAGCATACCAGATGTCGCAAGAACGATGCATGGACTTGTGTCCATAACAATGCTCTCTCTTCGTTGTGCTCCCTCAACAGTTCTGAACCAAGGGCTTGTGAATGGATTCTCTCCATCATCTCGCTGCAATGATTTCCTTAGAGCAGATGTGAGATAGTTTGGATGGCTTGCGTGAATAGCTGTAGCCTCCTGAATCATACCATCGAGCCATACAGGGACTGGTTTAACAGCACCAGAACGGAAGAGATCATCGATGGCAATCATGACTTCTTGAGAACGACCAACAGCGAAAACAGGACAAATCAGTTTGCCGTTCCTTTGCAAGGTACGCGTCACAATATCCTGGAGTTCTTGATTTGCTTCTTCACGCGATGGTTGATAATCACCAGCAGCACCGTATGTTGATTCAATGACAAGTGTTTCACATCGAGGGAAACGCGTGTTAGCGGCATCGAAGAGCCAGGACTTCTCGAACTTTTGATCACCAGAGAAAACAATGTTATGCTTTCCATCAGCAATGTTGAGATGAACCGCTGAAGAACCAAGAATGTGACCTGCATTGGAGAATGTCATTTTTACATCAGGAGCAATGTCGGTGGTTTGATTCCAATCGACATCAACAACGTGGCGCATACACATACGAATGTCTTCCATGTCGTAAGGAGCACGCTTTCCTTCTGATCCGCCAACCTTGAGGTAATCGGTTTGCAGAAGCAGCATCAAGTCGCGAGTTGGAGGCGTACAGAATACTGGACCTCGATACCCATACTTGAACAAAACAGGAAGCATTCCTGCGTGATCCAAATGAGCGTGAGTTAGTACAACAGCATCGATTTGTTCCAATGGAAGTGCCTCTGGTGCAGTAAAGTATGGCATAGGATCCGTATCTGATGCGATGTTAACACCAACGTCAACCATAATTCGCGATTCGTTTGTAGTGACAAAGTGACACGCTCTTCCGACTTCTTGGTATGACCCAAGTGCCGTTACACGAGCCCAAATTGAACCAGGACGTTTTGGTCTGTGAATGTTCAAACCGAAGTTTCTAAGCAACTTTCTGCGTTCTTCTGCATTCGCTTCTCGATACCCACGGATGTCACGTACTGTTTTGGAGATGATTGGTGGAGTTCTCTCAACGGTAACTTCCCATCCAGTTTTCATTCGAATTTCTCTTGCAATCGCTCCTCTTCGACCAACAGCCTCGGATGGATTCTTACATTGTATGATAACTTTCCAAATGCAAGGATCAAAGAATAATTCAGAAATGTCAGCAGTTTCAGGTACAAGTTCATTGATGACTGCAGTCGTTTCTTCTTTGTCCATAACAATTTCAGCATTCGGACGCATAACGACCCGACGCTTGATTTTCTTCGAGATTTTACCCGCAAGTCCTTCAGAACCAACGAACTTATCAATTTCATTCGTGAAAATTGCAATATCACCAGCTTCTAAATCGGCTTTGTACTCGATACCACGAGGTACAATCTTGCTTATCTCATCTTTGATTTCCTTGAAGGTTAATCGCATTACTATGTCTCCTACCGCAACTTAGCACGCTACGCATATCCATAGGAATACGGCTATGCCGCGGGAGTATGAGTGACTTCACTTCTTCTTGAGAAGAGAATCAATTTCTGATTGCTCGACAGGGACGTATCCGTCCTTTGCCGTAATGACTGCGAGGTCCATTCCGTTACCCGAAGCTGCGTCTCTTTGGCCAGAGGCACTTAGAGCACGTGCAGCGAGGCGAACTGTGTCAGCACGGTTCATCCCTTCGGAGAAACCATCTTCAAGAACACCGTACATGTATGGAGATCCTGAACCTGTTGCACAGTATACATCAGGAATTGAACCACCGGCAGAGTCGATGGAATAGACGTGGGAGCCATCTGCGTCAACACCTACGATGAGGAGTTGAACCCAGTGAGGACGTCCAGAGAGGAGGTTTGCAGTGAATGTTGCAGCACCCTTAACGGTCATGTTTTGTCCTCTTCGAAGTTGATAGAGTGAAACTTCAGCAGCGAGAGTGCGGGAGAGTGATTGTGCATGACCAACAAGACCAGCAGTAGTTAGAGCAAGATTGTCACCAATCTTGAAGAGTTTCTGAACGCTTTTGTTTGCGATGAAGTGACCCATTGTTGCACGATGATCGGCACCAACAACGACACCTCCCTTGAAGGTAATTCCTACTGTGCTTGTTCCAGTTTTCAGTACACCATCTTGTGCTTCCATGTTTCTCACCTGATTGCCACCCCATATGAACTGCGGGGTCTGCAATCTCACCCTACCGCAGGCCCCTTATCAACTCGCCGTTTAGAAAGCATCATTTTTCATCATCAACAAAGAAAGCATTCTTGTGCCACCGTACTTAGGCTGGTTCCATGGCAAGGAAACGCCCCTCTGAACCTGATGAAGGGCAGTTCTCACTTGATGATTTCATCAACCAAGAACCTGCAAGTTCAGATAACGTCCCCGATATGATTGATTTATCTGAAGAAACACCACCAGCCGCTGGTAAACCGCTACGTACATTTTCCATGCCAAGTCGTTCAAGCAGTGCTGCTAAAGAGCCAATACCACCTCCAAGCACAGGAATTTTTCATAATCTCGGAAAACGATTTCCTAACCCACCAATCCCAATGAACGATGGAGGCATGGTCTTGCACCGTGCAACATTAATCGATATGACTGGAGTCGATACATTACTCGATTGGGTTTCAGATGGACATGCAGCATTGGTGGAAATGGCACGGCTCATGAACAGGGAACAAGAAGTAACCAACGTGTTGGCTCGACTCCATCTTTTCGTTGAAAATGACATGGGCGGCCAAATCGTTCAGATCACAGAAACCAGAGTTATGCTCCTACCACCTGGCTGTGTTGGACTTAACGGCCTTGAGGATGAAGCATTCAATGATGAAGCAGAGCGACTTGGAGGGCTTTGATGGAAGAACAAGCAATCGAAATGCCTTGCCCCATGTGCCAGAAAGAAGGTCAGCTTGGGATGATGGCTCATGTGGATGAAATCCCTTATTTTGGAGAGCATACCCAAGTGACTGTTCTTTGCCATGCATGTGGATGGCGACAAACTGACTTCATACCTGCTGAAGGAAGAAAACCAGGCGGTTGGAACTTTGAAATTGCCTCCGAGAAAGATCTCAATGCACGAGTAATACGTTCCTCGTCGTGTACCGTGTGCATTCCAGAACTCGACCTCGAAGTCAATCCGGGAGGTAATGCAACGGGTTATGTAACAAACATAGAAGGCCTACTCAATCGATTTATCAAGATTGTAGAGATGGTCATGAAGGACCTTGATGAAAGCGAAAAAGAGAATGTGAATACGCTTCATCATATGCTCCACCGCCTCCAAAATGCAGGCTTAGAAGGAGATGGACTTCATGTTGAACTCCTCGATCCACATGGATTATCTCAAATCCTCCATCCAGATGCAATCGATCGTGATTTGACTAACGAAGAGTTAGCACGGTTACCAGTTGGACCTGACCCAGCAGTATTCTCAAAGTGATTTAACATCGAAGAACTCATCAACCAGATGAGCAGTTTCATCTTTCTTCTCTTGATGGTTCGAAAGCCACTGTGTTGCTCGGTCTATACAAAGTTGTTTCATCTCTCCAGCAAGAAGAGAACCAGAACGATATTGCTGATTTATCTCTTGCAGATAATCATCATCATCTTCAAAGAAATACATCATGTATTGATACGCAACATCGATGTCAGGATTACCACCAATTCTTCGATGCTCTTCGATAGTGGGTTGACCACCAGAGAAAGCACGCTTGATTTTCTTCTCAACCGCCGCGATATCATCGTCCAAGAAGATGGTCGTTTTCGGCTTACTACTCGACATTTTATCGCCAGTTAAACCAACAGCGAAGTGATGGTAAGTAGAAGAAGGCGCAAGCAATCCCTGTCCACCCAATGATCGCTCATAGGCAAGAAGTTGCATTCGGATTCGATGAATATCTTGTGATGTAGCACTCGGCACCATTACTGTCCCCTCCTTAGGATTGGACATGATATCTGAGAAGCCCATTGCCTCCATATTGCTGACAATCCCATCAAAGATTGATTGACGCTTTGCACGGTCGATTCTACCGTTAGGAGATTGGCCAAGAGCTTCTGCGTTCTCTTCTTGAACAGATAAACGAATCAGGGCTCCACTTCGCTTACCAGGACCAACATTGAACCAATTCGTCTTGCCTGCTAGACCACGAGTCAATCGAAGGTGCGGGTCTTGGTCGACACCAACAGGAACTACGATTGGACGAAGTCCACCATATTCATCCAATTGAGGATGTAAGATATCCCCTACTTGCACCATAGGGGCTTGAACATGAGCAAGATTTGTTTCACCAGAGAATCCATAAATCGATTCAAATTCATTGAGGTTTGTACGTTTTCCAAGTTGGAAACCAAGTCTTTGAACTGCAGAACGTTGGGATTGGAAGTAGACTTCAGTCGAATCAGAAAGAAGCCCAAGAGCAGCATAATTGGCTACGTAATCCTTACGAGCACTTTCCTTTCCAGCGGCAAGAGAGATGCCACGAGTTGCTTGTGATTCAAGATCTGCAACTGCGATTGTTACGTCAGCGCCCATCTCTTGGTAGTATCGAACTTGTTCGATAACCATTGAATGCCCAAGATGCATGCGTCCACTTGGCATCAAGCCAGTTAAGACTCCAAACGATTCCTTGCGTTGATGTGCTCCAAGGATGACATCTAGGTCACGATGAGCAAAGACAATTCCTCTTCGGTGAAGTTTTGTTGGAGCAGGTAAATCAAGACCAGAAAGCGATGAAAGACCAAACTGATCGATGATTCGAGCATAATCTGTGGATTGATTACTGCTCCATGGATCAATACGGACTGATTCGTCTTCCATTTCTTACCCTCCTAACGACTGCTCCTCGCAAACCGATTAGAAGCCTTCGCTCTTATTCCTCTTCTAAAGATGGTTTTCTCTGGCTCATGATTCCACCCATAGGCCCGATTCCCTCTCGGCCAAGAATACCCATCATGACGAGGATTGTGAGAAAGCCAGAAGCAAGAGCGAGATACGGCAACCAAGGAAGCCTACCATCGATTGTTCGTGGAGAAAGAAGCCAAGTGAATCGGAGTTCTTCATCAGAATCAAAGCGCTTTGACCAAAGAAACAGATCAGTCGTATCATGAGCAGCGATGGTAATAGCAGCATCATAGCCATTCCAAAACTGGGATTGATTCAGAACATCAAACTCAATGTTCTCTCCTTCGAGCAAGACCTGTACTACAGTTCCACGTTTAACAGAAAGCAACAAATCAGTCCCATCCATTCTCCATCCTTCGGCAGTCTGTCGCTGGTTTGTAAGGTTTGTAAGAGAGATTCCTGCAAGGTTCTGAACATCCGTAACTGTCGCATTTTCAAACGATAAACGCCATGTTACAGGAACATCCCAAGCCAGTGGAGCTACACTGGTGCATTGTTGAGTTTCTTCGGAAAGGAATGTCAGTTTAGAAGTACTTTCATCAAGAGTTTTCGTGAGTTGATAGCATTGTGTTGTCGACCAATAGGACCATGCTTGACCCCATGTTGTCATCCATGCCTGTGCATCATTTTCTAAGTAATCGACAACATCAGAATCATGACGAATCGTCGCATCATTGACTCGACCAATCCAGTACAGATTGACCAAACCACCTTCTTCAACAGCGGAACGAACCGTATCTAAGTCGCCAATTCCTTTCTCGAGACTTCCACCACGACGGCCAAGATTGAACCAATCCCACGTATCGTTAGGAACATCAGTAGAATCATGCCAGACAGTATCGCTAAGACCAGTATTATCTCCATGAACTACAAAATCTTGAGATTTAATGTAATTATGTTGAGCCATAGTTAGATCAGAAGGAACGTAAGTAGAGAGAGCATTCTCGCCCCATTTCGAAGCATCTGTATTGTTCTCAATATAGGATCGACATTCCTTTGCAACAGCTCCAGGATCATTATACCACGAATAGCCAGGCATACCATAACAACCAAACTCGTCACCAAGAGTAAGACGCTCATCTGCAAGAGCGGTGGTCAACCAACCATCAGCCTCCCATTCAACATCAGCAAGAACAGGGGCTGCAAGTGTTGAGGAAGCGAGTAAGCCAACAAGCATGAAGGCCACTGTATAACGCTGGCCTGACATGGTCTTGCGAAAGCAAACTTCTCTTTGAGGTTGATGCATCACTCAGAAGCGGTTGCTGTATGAATAACAACAGGTACAACGGGTCTATCTCCTTGGCCAGTCGTAACTTCTGAGATGGTTGTAATGTGTTCACATCCACTGGTAACCGTTCCAAACACAGTGTGAACTCCATCAAGCCAGTTAGGAGTGCTGTCTTCAGGAATGATGAAGAATTGGCTACCACCTGTGTTTGGCATGCTTGTCTTGGCCATTGAAATCGTGCAAGGATAATGTAATAATCCATTATCTGCTTCATCAGGAACGTTGTAATATACCTCGTTTGGGCAATCCGATTGATTCATGACATCACCGTCACAAATTCCATACCACTTAGCAGCATAGCCGCCTGTTCCGTCATTGTTTTGGAAATCTCCGCCTTGAATCATAAAGTCATCAATGACTCGATGGAAGGTCACGTCGTTGTAATTGCCTTCAAGAGCATGTGTTCTGAAGTTATCAGCATGGAATGGAGCCTTTATGTGGTCCAATTCGATGACAACAGTATAGTTTGCAGTTGCATTGAGAAGGCTCTCCCCCTGATAGATCTCGAGTGTGACTTCACTTGTAGCACCAAGATAGAGATCAAAATCCAAATCATTCAATGCATCTGTGGCTTCATCCAACAGTTCAGTACATCCTGCAGCTGACATCAGAAGCACACAAAGTGCACCGACTCCAAACATTCGCTTTCCATTATCCAAATCATTCATAGTTGTCCTAAAGGGTCCTCATATAATATCGTTGCAACGATTAATGGACACACTACATCCCTCTTGATGTAAAAAAATATATGGATCGATTCCAACAAGGGGTTCCAGTGGTTTCTCAGGGGTTTGGCTTTAT
>ERZ1046148.441-NODE-441-length-25743-cov-20.828831_pt1 | contig 25743 bp, 10 predicted proteins | sample MGYA00383090_ERZ1046148 | MGnify/ENA primary metagenome ERZ1046148 (study PRJEB29581, sample SAMEA5548360) | metagenome | biome: marine; feature: coastal; material: water | depth 25 m | study: Short-term variability in the microbial, nano- and picoplankton... | reverse complement strand
CAGCTTCTGAGGAAGGTGGTACAGGTTACTTATGGTACTTAAAAGCTGAAGCTGACACAAGAGCTCGTTTCACTGATTACTTAGAAATGGCAATGTTAGAAGCTAAGCTTGGTGGTCCTGCATTTGCTACTGCTGGTGCTAGTTTGTATGGTGGTTTAAACGCTAACGCGGATTTAACTGATGACCATATCTACGGTTCTGCTACAGGCGATGTTACTGGTACTCAAGGTTTATTTGATGCTATTGAGACTAGAGGTAATGTTACTTCTGGTGTTACTGGTGTTAATGCTGCTACTGATTTAGCTGAGTTTGATGCTATATTGGCTGAATTTGACAAGCAAGGTGCTATTGAAGAAAACATGATGTTTGTAAACAGAGCTACTTCGTTAGCAATGGATGACATGCTAGCTTCTATGAATTCTTACGGAGCTGGAGGTACTTCTTACGGAGTGTTTGACAATTCTGAAGATATGGCATTAAACTTAGGTTTCTCTGGTTTCAGAAGAGGTTCTTACGACTTCTACAAGTCTGACTTCAGATACTTAAATGACTTAGCAACAAGAGGTGGTATTAATGCTGCTGCTGGTTCTAATGCTATTAGAGGGGTTATGGTACCAGCTGGTACTTCAACTGTTTATGACCAAATGTTAGGGAAAAATCTTAAGAGACCTTTCTTACACGTTCGTTATAGAGCTTCTCAAGCTGATGACAGAAGAATGAAAACATGGGTTACTGGTTCTGTTGGAGCTACTACATCTGCTTTAGATGCAATGGAGATCCACATGTTAACTGAAAGATGTTTAATTACTCAAGGTGCTAACAATTTCATGTTAATGAAATAAGCATTTATATTTAAAGAGACTGGGATTAACTTCCCAGTCCCTTTTATTTTATTAATTTTATTATATATTATATTATGGCAAAGAAAAAAAAGAAAGTTGAGGTAGAGCCTCAAATAGAAACAATGGAAGAAACGGTTACAGAATTTTTTGAAGAAACATTCGAAGAACCTGTGGTTGAAGAACCAAAAGCAAGAGAAAGATTAAAACCTGCAAATGAGTGGGAAATTAAAGATAGACTATATCTTTTAAAAAACTATCAAAAACCACTGTCAAGATCTATTAAATCTGCAGACATATACTACTTTGACGAAGAAAAAGGTTACGAAAGAGAATTAAAATACACTTCAAACCAAAAAACCGTCTTTGTAGAAGAAATGAAAGGTGACCAAAGACTAGAACACATAGTTTTTAGAAGCGGAAGTCTTCACGTACCTAGAAATAAGGTGACTTTACAAAAGTTATTATCACTATACCACCCTGCAAAAGGAGTGCTATATGAAGAGTGGAAACCCGCAGCAAGAGCAGCTGATGAGATAGATGTTTTAGAACTACAAGTTGACGCGCTGGTTGCTGCTAAAAATATCGATATCGATATGGCCGAAGCTATTATGCGTGTAGAAAAAGGATCTGAGGTATCTAAGTTGAGTTCTAAGGAACTTAAAAGAGATTTACTTATATTTGCTCGTAACAACCCTAAACTCTTCTTAGAGCTAGCAGATGATGAGAATGTAATGCTAAGAAACTTTGGTATCAAAGCTGTTGAAGAAGGTATACTAAGATTGTCTTCTGATCAAAGAAACTTCTTATGGGGTAGTAACGGAAGAAAGTTAATGGTTATACCATTTGACGAACACCCATACACTGCTTTAGCACATTGGTTTAAAACCGATGAAGGTATGGAAATCTACTCTAATATAGAGAAAAGATTAAATTAACAACAAAATAATATGGTTGCCCTTCGGGGTGACCATTTATTAAAATTTAATTTTATGACAAAGAAATCAAAGGGTTTAGGAGACTCAATAGAAAAAATTACAAAAGCAACGGGGATAAAAAAAGTTGTAGACACAGTTAGCAAGGTTGTTAAAAAAGATTGTGGGTGTGGAAAAAGAAAAGACACTTTAAACAGATTATTCCCTTATAATAAATAAAAGAAATTATGGTTAGTATAGACACGGTATATCAAAAGGTTTTAGCATTAGCCAACAAAGAACAAAGAGGCTACATAACTCCTCAAGAATTTAATCTATTTGCTGACCAAGCTCAAAAGGATATTTTCGAACAATACTTCTACGACTTAAATCAATTTCTACGTAGACCGAGTAACTCAGATGAGTACTCTGATATAATAGATAACTTAAGAGAAAAAATAGCTATATTTGAAAACACAGCATCTATAACTAATGGAATTATTTCAGCATCAGATTTGTATAGACTAGGTACCGTTATAACAGATGATAGCGAGGTTGAAGAAGTGCAGCAAAATGAGATATTATACATAAACAAAGGGCCTTTAACTAAGCCAACCGTAAATCGCCCAGTGTACGTTAGAACTGAAGAGTTACGCTTACAAATATACCCAGCAAGTATTACGTCTGCTAGCTGTACCTACGTATCAGTACCGTCAACACCAACCTGGGGATATGTGGTTGTACAGGGGAAAGCCATGTATGATGCTACTTATGCAACTGATTTTCAATTACACCCCTCAGAAGAGGGTGAGTTGGTTAATAAAATCTTAATATATGCTGGTGTAGCTATAAAAGCTCAAGACATCTCTCAGGCCGCTGGTGGATTAGAAATGGCTAAACAACAACAAGAAAAACAATAAATAAATGGGATTACTAGACAATCAAACAGAGCAAACGTATTATAATGGTAGTGATCACGGTGGTTATCAATTCATATCATTGGAAGATATTATCAATCAATTTATTGTAGCTTATGTCGGGGATGACAAACTTTTGTCAAAAGTAAAAAGAACAGACGTAGCTTTTCACGCTCAACGAGCTATGCAAGAATTATCATTCGATACATTCAAGTCCGTGAAGGCTCAAGAAATCACACTTCCACCATCACTACAAATGACACTTCCACAAGACTACGTAAATTATACAAAGGTTAGTTGGGTTGATTCTGCTGGTATAAAACATTTATTGTACCCAGCAATTAAAACGTCAAACCCTACAAAGCCAACACAGGCTAGCGATGGTTCTTACACTTTTGACGCGCCTGGCGCTCTACTCACGGATAGTGAATCAACAACGTGGGCAAACTATAAGTCTGGAACACCATCTGAAAATCAAGACGATTATCAAGACGACACTTACTGGCCAATGGATGGCTCGAGATTTGGTTTAGACCCTCAGCACGCGCAGGCAAACGGGTCTTTCTATGTGGATACTCAGTCAGGAAAAATCCACTTTAGCTCTAATATCTCGGGAAAAACTGTGATCTTAGATTATATAAGTGATAGTCTTGGATCAGATGGAGAGATGCAAGTTCATAAATTTGCTGAAGAGGCTATGTACAAACATATAATGTACGCGATTATATCTACATCATCAAACCAATTACATCAACAATTAACACCTAGATTTAAAAAAGAAAGGTTTGCTGAAACTAGAAAAGCGAAATTAAGACTATCAAACATCAAATTAGAAGAATTAACTCAAATTTTAAGAGGTAAGTCGAAACAAATAAAACACTAGTACATGCCAGAAATTAAGCATACCTTTACCGGTGGTAAAATGAATAAGGATCTTGACGAGAGACTTATTAAAAGCGGAGAGTATAGAGACGCGATGAACATACAGGTAACAACCTCGGAGGGATCTGATGTTGGTACTATGCAGAACGTACTGGGTAACACTGAGGCTTGCGGGGATCTTAATTACATTCCTGACAACTCGTATGCAGTTGGCTCTATTTCTGACGAAAAAAACGATACCTTATACTGGCTTGTAGCTGGTGGTGCTTTTTCTAACCTTCAACAGCATTTATATGATGCTCACGCAAATACATATAGCGCATCGACAGCCGTTGGTGACGTTCTCTACTCCAAAGATCTTATAATGCGTAAAACTGCAAGTGGATGCGAACCGGTGTTCGTTGATATTTACGGTTTTGCCCTTGCTAATAATGAAAGCATTTTAGGTGATGGAAATGCTGCTGAAGGAGTGGCCAACACTTTAGTAATCCCAGTAGAGTACGATAACGGCAAACCACTATTATCACAGATAGAAGTCGGCATGACAGTTCATGGTCTCGACGAGACGCTAACTCCAAATACTGACACCGCTAATGTGATAGGTGTTGGTGCTATTAATAAAATCGATACAATATATACTCCAAACACCTACACTTGCCAAGGTGCCGTGCTTACTCCAGGGGGAGGTGTAAGTTTCGATGGTGATTATCCTGGTAGTAGTGGGTTCGAAATTGACTATAGTGTAGCTGGAACTGGTGGAAGTTGGACTCAAGGAATGGATGCTATCCCTATAACCGGAAGACTTATTGTTAATGCGAGCGCGTTTAACCAAATAACAAGTCATCTTACCAGTACGTTTCCCGCTGGCCAAATTCCTACCCCTACGACTCCACAAGTTGGGGATAGAATTACTGTTACCAACCCAGCTGTTGGTACCGTTATTTCAAGTGCTATTATTACTGACATTGAAGATTGGACCTTGCAAGGTGGAACAACGGGTAGTCAGTATAAGATGATTACAGTCGATCAACCTGTTAGTAGTTGGGCGGGTGCCGCGTCATTTTCCACGAACGGTCAAGGTATGATAAATGGACAGTCTTATGCTTATGATTTCGATATAAATCTGGTGGCGGATGGAACTGCGACACCTATGCCGCCACTTGACACTGTGGCTTTTACATCAGGAACAATGCTCATCGTTGATAGAATCGGAACGTGTTTTCATCCTTACATAGATCTACCAAGCAATTCACCTTGGTTAGACGAAATTTATAATGCATTTTTCGCTGACGACACTAGTTATATCCAAGGTTCTCAGGTTAAGCTAAAAGCTAACGCTGCTTGGACTGACACTGGTGATGGTTATGCGGGTTGTATTGATTGGGTGACTACTTATGATGCGGGCGCTGGATCAGCATTAAATGGACCAACTACAAATAGACTTTACATTGCTGATTGTAGCAATTTTGCTATCCCAGTAACACCAATATCTACTTACAACTATTTAAGCTTAGTTGAGTTAAGCGATGGTTTTGTTGAAAACGTTGTTTGGTTAGATAAAGAAATAGACCTCGGGACAAATACAGCATATTTTAATTTTCAAAGAGATAGAGTTTTAAACTTTAGAGCTGATAGACTTATAACAGGTATAAATGTTATAGATGATATGTTGTTTTGGACAGACGGGCACACTGAGCCTAAAAAGATAAATATACCACGTAGTTTATCGGGCACGCCTATTTATGGCGCAACACACACCCGTGTGGTGAAAGATACTTTGATTACTAATTTACCGGTACTAGAGGAACACGTGACCGTAATAAAGCAGTCTCCAACTAATCCGTTAACCATGGAGTTAAGTACTAGTAGAGACGTGACGCACACGCACACCGGTGTTATGACGATCTCAACGGAGAGTAGTCAATCACAGTCTTCTTTTGTTGGTGGTGATGGTGAGCAGGGTACAACAGATCACTACGATTTTTCTGCTCTAACAGTAGGTGATTTCTTCAACATTGAAATAGATTCAAATATTTACGGTGATGTGGACTTCACCCTAAGACAAGTAGATGGAAAACCGTGGAAATCCGGCACTAGAGTGGTGTTTAAGGAATTTAACGAGGGGCAAGCGCCAGATATTCCTATTTTACAGTATACCATAAAAGCAACCGTTGGTGGATGGGCAAAAAATAAAATGGAAGCCACGGACGGTTATCCTGCAAAAGTTTCGTTTAGAATTGATTTTATAGAGGGAAGTGTCCCGTCTACTAGTGGTACTTTAAAGTTTGCTGTTGATGTTCTTGATGAGTCGGAAAAATTATTTGAATTTAAGTTTCCTAGATTTTCTTATAGATATAAGTACGCGGATGGAGAGTACTCTGCGTTCGCACCTTTTACTGATGTAGCATTTATTCCCGGACCTTTTAGTTACCACCCTAGAGATGGTTACAACTTAGGTATGACTAATAGAGTGAAAGATGTAACAATAAAAAACTTTATTACCCCATTAACACCAGCAGACGTTGTTGCTATTGATATACTTTATAAAGATGACCAATCACCAAATATATACGTGGTTGATACTATGACACACAACGATGAGACGGTGGATGGTTATAACGAGTGGCAAGCTAACGAATACAAAATAAATAGTGATATTATTCACTCTGCACTCCCCGCTAACCAACTATTAAGACCTTGGGATAATGTGCCCAAAAAAGCTGTCGCTCAAGAAATAACAAAAAATAGGTTAGTTTACGCTAACTACACACAGGGTTACGACCTAACTGTAGGTGGTAAAAATATCAAACCACAATTTAAACACTCTTTAGTAAACAATAAAAACAGTATAAAATCGATAAAATCCTTAAGAGAATATCAATTAGGAGTTGTTTTTGTAGATAAATACGGTAGAGAAACCCCAGTAATAACTAACAGGTCAGGTGGTTTCAAGGTAGGTAAAGGTGAATCTTTGAATAAAAATCAACTAAAAGTTGGCTTAGGTGAAATGACCATGCCAAGTGGTATAGAATACTTTAAGTTTTTCGTAAAAGAAACTTCCGGTGAATACTACAACATGGCTATGGACCGTTGGTACGATGCGGGTGATGGTTCTGTTTGGTTGGCATTCCCATCTTCAGATAGAAATAAAATCGATGAAGATACGTTTTTAGTATTAAAGAAAGGTGTTGAGTCTAGTAGTTTGGTTAAAGAGCCAGCTAGGTATAAAGTTGTGTCTATTGAAAACCAGGCCCCAGACTTTATAAAAACAACTAAATACAACATTGGAGACGTACAGCAGGATGCGGGTACTAATGACGCAGATTCGCTTTTGTATGGAACCAATACAGACAACGCTCCTAGAAGGGGTAGGAATAATTTCAATTGCCTAGCAAGTAGATTCAACGGAACTAGTTTAAGCAAAATAGAGGATATTAAAGACGAGTTATATGTTGAGTTTTATTTACAGGGAAAACCCGGTGTTTCTCATAGATATAAAATCAACTCCGCTACTAGAGATGCGGATGAAGAAGGTGATACGAGTGGAACTTTTAACTTCACAATTGATGGTTATTTTGGTGACGACGTTAATTTCATATTTAAAGGTTCAACTAATTCACCATCCGGCGTAAAAGCTAACGCTAAAACTCGTTTCTACAAAGGTGTTTTAGAGAATGGTGCTAAGTTCGATGGTAAGTTTTTTGTAAAAATACACGCCGACGATCACTTTAACAATTACATAGCAAACCCACCGGTAACAGACGACGATAGAGTTGAGTATAGCGGTATTGATCATAAAAAAATATATTATTGCGCGCCAGACCACCACACTATTCACTCTGGTGACTATGGTGCTAACGCTGTGGCTTTTGGTGATAATAATTTTATTCAAAATGCTTTTGATTACGTTTACAACAACATGTCGCCCTCCCCGATTTTTGCAGGTTTTCCTAATATAGGTTTTGATTTTGAGCTCAACGATGGCCACAGAAATAAAGATTCTTATTTTCTCGCATTAATGCAGCATTTAGTCGCGAAGAATGAAATGGTATGGTGGAAAGGGGGAGTGCCCAATACAAAACCCGCTTACCAACCTGGTTCAGTTACTGCTAATAGAGCTTTTTTCAAAAACAATTTAGTTTCCATGTGGGATTATAAAGGTCATAAGGTTAATGATGAAGATGGTTGGTACGATTATTCAATTGGTCAATCCGATGGGTATGGGTTAAAGCTTTTGTGGGGGTTACAAAATGATCTTAAGTCTCGTGGGGTAGTAGGGAATAATGATACCAAGAAATATGAGGATGTTTTCTTTATTGACGGTGGACCTATCGCCGGTAATAACAGCAGCTGGAATGGAGGATTGAATCACGTTAGTTACCAGGGAGAGGATCACAATCATGGTAACCCTAGGACGAGTATTGGTATAAGAAATCATCCAACTTACGGTGAAATAGACCTTAGTTTTGGCCCTATAATGCCAGATAAAACTTATCCAAATGGAGGAGAAGTAGCTTGGAGTTGGGAAAGTCTGTGGGGTGGTGATAAAGAGGATATTTTAAACTGGCACCATGGGGATGAGAAGATATTTGATTTCAATAGGGATGGTTCTAGATACGAGGCTGCGGGGAAATATCTTTATAGACTTGCTTCTGGTAAAAAATTCCACTGGTTAGAGGATCCTACTAAAACTATTTACACACTATCTACAGCTACTCAAAGAAATAATAGAACAAGAATCACCGGGGAGGGCGATATCAATGGATATAAAAATTCTTTCTCGAATAAGGATTGGATGACAAATGATAATGGTGATTTTTGGACCTCCAGATATGCGGATAGAAATCTTATCGCTCGAATGGCTTACCCTCATTTTTACACTGGAGAGAATTTTAGCAAAAGCAACATCGCTAAATTTAGCCCGGCGATGACAAACTGGGAGCCAACAAACTATGAGAATGGAGGGGTTGGACCTATAATTGGTGGTAGACGTGTTAGTATAGAGGTAAATCCAGCGTCTAGTCTTGCTTCCGCGCCAACATCACGGATAAAATCTATAGCAAATAGCTGGAGTAACAACTCTTTTGAAGTGTTAAAAAGTCATATCAACCACGCTTGGGATAGTAACAACGGTATAACACTTAGCGGATTTGGTGGAGATATACCTGGAGAATACACTAGTGTTGTAGAGGGGATGATATTAACGCACATAGAACAAATCGGTGGTACCACCTCAGCAATTACAGAAGTAACAAACGCTGATGGCACATTTATCAAAACACCTTTGCTAATAGACTCTATCACAGAGGCCGGTGACAATTACATAATAAATATAGTCGGTTATCAACATACGGATTCAACAGAGAATAGCGATGGGTTGGAGCAGTTGAATGGTCATGCGGATGGCGGTGTGTTTAATTTAGTGTTCCAACAACCCGCGATGAATGGTTTGAGTGTTAACTCTGTGAAGAATCTTAATAGAGAAAGTTACAGTACCGCTGACAATTACATTGGACTTGGTGCTGTGGGTTATACTTTAGAGTTTTTAGAACCAGTAGAACGAGACACTTTACTACCTAAAAACCCATCGGTTTGGGAAACAGAACCCAAGGAGTCTACAGATTTAGATATATACTATGAGATAAGTGGGAAAAATCCAGCGCGCTTAAATAAGGATACTATTAAAGTAGCTGTACCAATAGGATCAATAGTGTCTGTTGGCAACCAAACTAACACATTAATTAACATCCCTACCGTTATTGGTTACACTACCACCCCTAATAAAACACTTGTTCTTAGCGCGCCTGTGTGTATTGGCGGTGGTGGTTCTGGTGAGTTTGCACTTAGCGGTTGCCCAGCAGGTACTATGCCTATTGATATTGGGAATGACGATATTACAATAACTAGACCCGATGGCTCTGAGATAACAGCGCGTGTTGAGGATTTTGTGGAGGTAGCTGGTACCCCAGGTTTAGCTAACAAAATTGTGTTAAAAGAAAATATATCTAACAGTTCTTATACTTTAAGTTGGCATAATTGTTATTCTTTTGGTAATGGAGTTGAGTCCAATAGAATTAGAGACTCTTTCAACCTACCCTACATAACTAGCGGTGTTAAAGCTTCAACAACGCTAGAGGGGGAGTACAAAGAGGAACATAGGAAATACGGTTTAATATACTCTGGTATATACAACTCTACTTCTGGTATTAATAATTTAAACCAGTTTATACAGGCTGAAAAAATTACTAAAGATGTAAACCCAGTGTACGGTAGTATACAAAAACTACACACTAGAGATAGCAACTTAATAGCGCTATGTGAGGATAAGATATTGAAGATACTAGCCCACAAAGACGCATTATATAACGCCGACGGTAATCCTCAGTTAATAGCGACAGACAAGGTGCTTGGGCAGACAACACCTTTTGTTGGAGAATACGGCATATCCACTAATCCAGAATCATTTGCATCGGAATCCTATAGAGCTTACTTTACAGATAAAGTTAGAGGAGCTGTAATGAGGTTGTCAAAAGACGGTTTAACAGCTATATCCGACGCTGGTATGAAGGATTGGTTTAGAGATAATTTAAAGTTAAATAGCAAGTTAGTTGGTAGTTATGACGACTACAAAGGCGAATACAACGTTACGTTAACTCAAACAGCTGATCCAAACAATGCTAAGTCAGTAACTTACAGAGAAGATATAAGAGGTTGGGTTAGTTTTAAATCATTTGTTCCTGAGAACGGCTTAAGCTGCGCTAATCAATACTACACATTTAAAGAGGGTAACATATATCAACACCATGTTGAAAAAAACCTATACAACAAGCCGGTTGATAGGAATACTTTTTACAGTGTACACACTCCGTCGAGTTTTAATGTTATACTTAACGATCAACCTGGCGTCGTGAAGTCATTTAAAACGTTAAATTACGAGGGTAGTCAATCTAAAATAGATGAGAACCTACAAGACGGACAGTATTACAATCTAAAAGATAAACGAGGGTGGTACGTTTCACATATAGAAACTGATTTAGAGAAGGGTAGTTTAAACGAGTTTATAGAGAAAGAGGGTAAGTGGTTCAACTATATAAAAGGGAAAGAAGGTGCTGTGACCGACAATGGTATTGTTATTAGTGACTTTAATAATAGCGACACATCTTTCCAAGGAATAGGTAGAATAGCTGGAGACCCAAGCGCTAGTTCGCTACCACCGCTAACTATACCAACAGAAGACATAGTTTTAGGATGTACGGATTCGCAATCTGAAAGTTATGACGAGAACGCTACTACAGATGATGGTTCATGTAATTACCCAGGGTGTACGGATCCTAATGCATTTAATTATGACGAGAACGCTAATGATAATGATGGCTCTTGTGTAGCGGTTGTACTTGGTTGTACAGATAATAGCATGTTTAATTACAACCCAACCGCAAATACGGACGATGGAACTTGTGTTGAGTATACTTATGGTTGTATTGATCCAACTGCTGAAAATTATAGCGAGAATGCTAACAGTGATGATGGTAATTGTACTTATCCTCCTGTTTATGGGTGTACGGATGCCGCGGCTTGTAACTACAATAGTGCCGCTACCGCGGATGATTTTTCGTGTGGGTATTGTGGTGATAGTGCCGCTGATAACTATAGCGCTGGGGTTGATGTTAATTGTACGGGTGGCTGTGATTATTGCTTGTTTTGGGGTGGTTCACTTGAATCTTATACGACCGGTACTGGTTCTATTATCACTAATAACTCAGCTACATCTCTAATTATTGCCTGGAGCAATGTTACTGGAACGGCTCCTATTGTTAGTTTCGATGTTTGGTATAGTGTGTCAGGGCTAGATACTTGGACCGCGATAAACGTACCCAACAACACTAGCACATGGTACCAAACTTACACAATACAAAACTTAACGCAGAGCACTGCTTATGATATTCAAGTAAGAAAGATCTGTAATAACACGACTTCTGAATGGAGCCCTATTCTCACTTTGTCAACACAATTTGCGGAGATTTGGGGATGTACAGATGCTACTGCTTGTAATTTTAATCCTCTTGCAAATATGCCGGGCGCCGATCAGATTTATTGTGAATATACTTCGTGTGCTGGTTGTACAGATTCAACAGCCTTTAATTATGATGAGACAGCAACTATAGATGATGGGAATTGTATAGCGATGCTTAACGGTTGTACAGATGGTACCGCTTTTAATTATGATGAAAATGCAAATAATGATGATGGTACTTGTATTGCAGTTGTATATGGATGTACGGATGCTTCTTCATGTAACTACGATAGCACCGCTAACACAGATGATGGATCTTGTATAGGTGCTTGTAGTAGTTATATTGACTATATCAATGTAACAGGTAGTTTTGTTAATGACGCTACGCTTGGAGTTTATAATACCGAAGTAACTGTTGGTTGGGATACTTTAACTAACCCTGACGCATCTACAGGTCACAGAATAAAATACAAGAAAAGTAGTGACTCTGGTTGGGTTTTAGTAACAGGTTTAGACGCTGGAAGCGGTAGTACAGTTGTAAATGATGTTTTTGAAGAGAATGAAAACTACGACTTTAGGGTAAAAGCTGTTTGCTCGGGAAGTGGGTGTAACGAAAGTTGGTCAAGCATAACAACTATTAATATTGGCGCTTTTTATGGTTGTACAGATGCTGGTGCTGACAACTACGTTGATGGCGCTAGTGTGGATGATGGTTCTTGTATTTATACTACCGCGGGTTGTATGTATGAACTAGCTACAAATTACAATCCAAATGCTAATACTAATTCGTTAAATTTATGCGAGTGGTCTGCGCAAACACCGGGTTGCGTATATGTAAACGCAGATAATTATGACTCATCAGCGACACATGATGATGGTTCATGTGTCTTCACAACCACCGTAACTTTAGGTTGTATGGATCCTGTTTACGCTGAATACTCTCCTAACAATACACAAGACTACACTCTGTCTGATTGCTTGACTGTTATAAACCCTGGTTGTACAGACGATACGCAGTTTAATTATGATTTTAACGCTGTAAACGACAGTGGTAGTTGTAATCCGTTTACTTATGGATGTACAAACTCAACTGCTTCTAACTACAATGCTACCGTGAATACTAATGATGGTTCTTGTATTTGGTTAGGTTGTACTGACGCAACTGCAACCAATTACGATCCAACAGCCACTGTAGACGATGGTACTTGTGCGTATTAATAAATAATAATTATGATAATATTAACATTAAACATTCACGGTGATATAAACACTAGTCTTCAAGTCGGAGACATAGCATATTATTCTTCAACTGGGACAGTGGCCAATAGTGGTTTCGCGACTGTTAACCTTGGTGACATATTGTTAATTGGAGAGGTGGTGGGAATAGATCACGCTTTGTCCGAGATAAGGGTGTTATTTGATCCTAACTTAGGCCCAACACCTCCCACTGCTGAAGACTATATTATGTTTGCTAAAAACAAAACAGTTAATTCTTCCAGTCTAATTGGTTATTATGCTGACGTGAAGTTTGAAAATTATTCAACAGATAAAATTGAAATGTTTTCAGTTGGTTCGGAAATATCAGAAAGTAGTAAATAAATAGGTAATTATGATAGAGAAAGTTATACAGGTTTTTGATTTAGATTTTTCAGATATAAACGCTTCTGGAGAAACCAGAGTGTTTACTATAAGCGGGTCTGACAATAGTGAGTTCAAGTTAGAAATTAAAAACGAAGATAATCACTATTATAATTTTTTTACCAATTCTTTCCAAGTCACACAAAGCAGCCTTGAAGAAAAAACAGTGAGTGGTAGTTATAATGGTATAGTGCGGTTTCCAGCGGTAACAGATGATGATCAATACGATATATACTTATATGCCATACCTGGTACAAAACATGCTCCATATACTGAGGTTAGGTTTGGAGATGGTAGTATAGACGCGAATAATTCCACGGGTTCTAATTCTTTGATGATGCAAAAGGTCTTATATCAATACACTGACGTAACATTGACAATATCAAACTATTCTCCAAACGGAACAATTGAGCTTGGAAGTTTATCTACAAAAGACATAACATTATCAAGAGGAAAATCTTTAGGTAAAACTCCATTTGAGATATCTTGCTCTGTTAGCACTGCTACAAAGTCATATAGAATTATAAAACAACCAACGTCTAACGACGTCTTAGCTTTTATCCAACCAGTAGTTGGTGACACCGAGTCAACTCTAATAGGTTCTACTCCTATTGATTTACCAGGAGAAAATATATATCCAACCATGACAGCAAACGGTAATACAAACGCTGTTATGTCTAGCAATGCTACAGTTACAATGGCAGACACCATAGAGGATCTGGGGCTTAAAATTGGTGACAAGGTTATACAAGCAACAGGACCGTTTTTTGCCAACATAGTTACTGTTATTGCTATTACTGGTGGTGGTCTTTCAGCAAACCAATTTACAGCTTCAGAAACTGTGTCAGTTGGGAGTGGTGTTAGGTTAGACTTTTACAACAGAATGAATTTTAGTTGGCCTACAACTAAGGCTAACTTAATTAAAGAAGGGATGATAGTTGTGCCCGCTACTAATGTTACAGCGGACACCGCAGTTGGTACATACGAAGACACTATAACCCTATTTGAGGGAACTAAAGATGAAAAAGTAATAATTAAAAACGCAAGACCAGCTATGAGTACTGTTGGTAAAAAACCAACTATAGTAAAAGGATTAATCACAGCTCAAGACGGTGATGTTGTTTTTGACAAACAACAAGCCTTAGCTTTGGCTGGTGACACTTTAAAAATCGGTGGTTATGGTGAAAGTCAAATATACAATTTATATGGATATAGAGTAAGGTTTAGTGATTTAAAAATAAGTTTAGCAGAAATATCAACAACGACAACTAGTGCTGTAAGCAATAGCACTAGCGTTCCTATTACATCTAGAAATGGTATATTAGATACCATTAGCACTGTTAGTGGTATTGGTATAAACGCGGCTACAACAATTCCAACGGTTGTTAGTGGTGCTGGAGCTGTTAGTGGAGGTGGTACTATTGTTCTTAGTGCCGCGCAAACTTTAGAAGATGGTATAACGCTAACATTCAAAGGTGCTGGGCAAACAGCCACTATAACTGGTAATATAGAAATACTAGAAACGGGTACGGCTAGTCAGAATTTAAGATTTGACGTGGAAAGGTTGCTTTCTATAACGTAATAGTAAAAAAACAGGCAAAACTGTGACTATATTAGATATAAATTAAATTAAATTATGTCTAAAAATGAATTACAAAAACTGTGGAGTTTAGATGTAGATCTACCGTATAGAGAGAAGGTGGAGAAACTGCAATGCATGTTTGCTAACGCCCTAGAGGGTGAGGTCGACATGAGGAATGGAGGTAACAGTGTTGTATATCCTACGTCAACAAAATATAATCATTATTTTTCTGATGGATTGTACGTAAGAGAGATGTTTTGTAAAAAAGATTACTTGTGCTTTACAGTTATACATAACACTGCTAACCCGCTTTTTTTAATGAGTGGTAAGGTGGCTTTTTCTTCAGAGGATGGCGTGGAGGAGTTGACAGCGCCTACTTTTATACTAACAAAACCTGGCACAAAAAGAGTTTGTTACTGGTTAGAAGATAGTGTTATAGTGACAGTACACCCAAATCCAGATGGTCTAACGGATCTAAAAGAAATAGAGGAGAAGATGTTCGCGTGCAATTGGGATCAGTACGACGAGGGGTTGAAGCAAGACGTGTGGCAGATGTTTGAGCACAAAGAGTATCAAAAGAGAATAAAAGAAAAAAACAAATAATATGAGTGGAATAATTGTTGGAGCTGGTATAATGGTGGGCGGTGGCCTTCTAATGTCGGGTATGGCAAAAGCGTCGGCTGATAAAGCACAAGAAGCGGCGCAAAAAAACATAGACGAACAAAATAGAATTGCTAGAGAAAACCTTAAGTTTCAAAGACAAGAGGCAGCTAAACTTGAAAAGCAAAAAGATGTATATAGAAAATTTGAGTTTACAAATCCTTATGAAAATATGGAAAACGTTTATGAGGACGCCACTATAGACACAAGACAAGCTGATATGCAAAAACAAATGTTTGAGCAAAGTCAAGCTAATATTATGCGGAGTATGCAGAGTGCAGCCGGTGGGTCCGGTATAGCGTCTCTAGCACAAGCTATGGCAAACTCAGGTCAATTAGCATCACAGAAGGCCTCTGCGTCAATAGGACAGCAAGAGAGAGCTAACCAACAAAGAGCTTTAGCTGAAACATCTAGAATAGATATGTTACATAGACAAGGTGAGGCTGGAATTGAAGAAAAAGAAATGAACAGACAGTCAACATTGCTTGGTATGCAAATGGGTCAGTTAACTGGCGCAAATACAGCTGTGGCCCAATCACAGCAAAATCAAATGGCAGCAAACGCCTCGCTAGCAAATATGCATGGTCAGCAAGCAGCTGGTCAAATGCAAGCGGCTGGTCAGATGTTTAGTACAGGTGGGCAGATGATGGGAAAAATAGGATAAAAGTAAATTAAACAAAAACAAATATGGGAGCAGATTCAGTTTTAGTAAACGCGGCGCATAAATTAGGTATGTCCAGGGTTCCTGGTGATACCGCTGAAATATTTAATAAACAATATGAAGGACTTATAGCATACCACAAGGCTGAGGCGGGTGCAACGGTAGAAGGAGTTAAAGCTGGTATTGTAGGTGGTAGTGTGGTTGGTGGTTTAGTTGCTGATGGTTATAATGCTATCATCGCCGGTGTAGCCAGTAAAAAAGCTAGTAAGATGGGACCAGCAACAAAGGAGAATCCTAAGGGTACTGGCGAGTTAACCCAAGAACAAGTTACCGCAAAGAAGGCTGAAATAAAAGCAGTTCAAGCGGGGAAAAAACTAAAGAACAAAAGTAGACACGCTAAGCTTGCTGACGCCGTGTATGCGAAAGATAATAAGGCTGAGGACGGTGAGGAAACAAAAGCAGAGACTAGAGCGGGAGAACTTGAGCTTTATGCGGAAAAACAAAAAATAAAACATCAGTACAAAAATTTCAATCAATACGAAAAAGATAAAGCTGAACACGAGAAAGACGTAAAAGATGGACCTGGAGGTAGTCATGAAAAAGAGTACCAAGGTATTGAGGTTGAGGAGCAAGATAAATCTAGCTTTGCCATGAAATCTTCATTTAAAAAAATGTCTCCAGTTAAAAATGTTGACGAAAAACCAGCGGGTATTAATACTGGTAATCTTAGAAAATCTTCTGGACCAAAGAAATCTACTATACTTTCTGAGGGGGAAAACGTAAATCAATCTCCAAGCGCTAGTGAGATGAATAAGACTATAGAGAAAATGGTTACTGATCTAGCTATTGATGGTATCAAATCTGCTGGCAAGCACTATGACGAGGGAGGTGGTATGAACGACGCTCATTTCGAAGCCGCTGATCTTGGGTTTCGTACTATAAAGAACCAAATATACAGCTTGATCAACAAAAAGAATATGACGCTAGAGGATAAAAAGCAAAAGAATTATCTTCAAAAAGAAACTGAAAAGTTGAAAAAGAACGTGGTTAATATAAAAGGCTTAGTCATGCAAACCGCTCAGGCTTATAACGAAGGACACATAAATGCAGATTTAAGTTTTTTAGGTAGACCAAACGAGCAGATGCTATTAAAACAGGTGATGGATCCTAAAGCCAACCTTGGGCAACTTGGAATAACCGCTACGTGGCAGGATGGAGAGCTGTATTACGAATACGGACCAAGCCAAATGGCTATGGAGTATGCCGCTAACAAGGGTATTGAAGTAGATCCTGAGCAGATAATGAATGATGAGAGAAAAACGATGCCAGCAAGCACATTATTTGGTATGGCTATCATGAAGGACACTAAGTCAGAAAACGATATTAATGGTGTCATTAAAAAAGCCGGTAAAGACGCTATAGAGAAAATCGGAAATACGGGTCAACTTTTAAATAGTGATTTTAGTAGGGTGGAAGGTAGTATTGAAAAGAGCTTTAGAGATATATTTGAAAGTAGTAAGGTAAACTTTCAAGATTTAGCAACTAGAGATTTAACGATAGGTGGTGGAAAAAGAAACTACAAAAAAGATTTAGAACTAAACCCAGAGATCAATGCCTTAACATATACCAACCTAGGTTTAACAGCTTCGTTTGATGAGAATAGCGATGGTGTTATATCTGGTGATGAATTAGCGCCGGAAGATAGAGAGATAATTATAGAAACACTAACAAACCCAAAAACTTCAGATCAAAAAGAAGCGGCTGTAGATGAACTAACAAAATACTGCACATGGTTAGCGGCTCAAGAGTTTAACTATATGAGAAAAGCTAGTGGAGAGGATAAGAGTGTTGAGGTGGCGGTGAAAAAAGGATCTTTAGATAATATATAATAAAATAATATGTCAGAAAAACTACACAACGCTTTAGTTGAAAACGGCACTTACACTAAGTCTTACGAGGAGTTTGTTTCTCAATTTTCAACAACGGAAAAACAAGATGAATTATACAAAACTCTAAGTGCATCAGGTGATTACAGTAAATCTAAAGAAGACTTTAAAAATCAATTTTTTACCACGGTTGAAAAAGAAGAAACAACAGCTCCCAAAGTAAAGGAAGGCCTAACACCGGAGGGTACCACGGTGAAGGAAGAAAATACGGTATCCACTGGGGAAGAAAGTTCTACGGCTACATCAAAAGTTGATTGGGAATCTCCAGAGTTAAAAGGCGAGTGGGTGTTTAACGAAACAGGTGATAACGTTTGGACCCGTAAATATAAAGACGAAAAAGGAGTGTTGGTGAAGGAAGTTGTTCCATCCAATAATGTTCCTAAAGAGGTTTTAGAAAGGCACGAGGGTAACAACCCGGTTATATCTGAAATTGAAGCTAACAAAAAAGGTATAGGGGGTCAAACGCAAGCGGAGTGGGTTTTAGGAAAAGATGATGTGGCGGTGTCTGATCAATCAGTAGTATATAATGCGGCTTCCTTTTCCGCTAACGTAGAAGAAACAGAAGAAATACAAAACAATATAAGCTCAGAGGTTTTACTATATCAAGAAAATCTAGAAAAAATAAAGAACCTCAACTTTGAAATAAACAAACTTAAGAAGCCCAAGCAAACTTTACCTTTCTCGCCTGGCGGTTTGATGCCGGTTGGTCTAGATGGTGAAACAATAGACGACATACAACAAAAGCAAAACACTGACGCGCTTGAGAACCAAGGTGGTTTAGATCCTAGAACGATAGGTAAAAACGAAAACCTTTTAAACCCTGAGTATAAAGCTTTGTTAAATGATTTAAAGAGACTAAATTTAGATCAAAATGCTAGTAGAATTAAAAACTATCTACAAAAAGCAGAAAAATTATGGCCAAAAAACGATTCTAAGGTTGATAAAGAAAAGTATAATGCTTGGCTGTACAAAACAGCATCGCAGTTGATGGAGAAGGATGATAAAGCTAAGATCATGGAGAGTAAGATTGCTCAACACATGGAAGATAACCAAGGTGTTCTTCAAGTTTTTGATCCTGAGTGGGCCACAAAAGAGGTTGAAAAATCTAAAGAATTTTTAGAGATTTTACCGGAAAAAATGAAAAGTAATCTTGCACAGCAAAACTTCTTAAAAACCTCTGTAAATGCCTTAGATTTAGAGATCGCACCGCTTGTAGATGCTTTAAATAAAATAGATTATAGTAGTTACACTACAGACATAGAAAAGTATGACAACGAATTAGCTGAGTTGGGTCCAGAAGTAAAATCAGGTGCATTTGCTTGGACTCAGCTTACTTACGATAAATACAATTCAATAATTCAAAAGAGAAATTCTGTAATAGCTAATTATCAAAAAGAGCAAAAAGTCAACAATGAGATATATCAAGATTACTTATCTAAAGTAAATGGCAGAAATGAAACGTATCAACAATACATTAACACTGTTAATTTAGACGCTGAGTTTAACAAACAAGGAGAAGACATCACTACCTACATGAACGCTATGAGGCGTAATGGTCATAACCTTACCGCCGCGGCTACTTGGGTTGGAACATCTGCTCTTCATATGGCTAGTGGTATAGAGGGTGTTATTAATGCTGTTGGTGAGCTGCCTGAAGATTTGTTGTTTGAGTTCTACGATAATGATCCAAATAAAATGCCAGAAATAGTTAAGATGATTCACACTATTGATGGTGTTGATGATGCGATGCGTTACGCTGGTAAAGACACATTCGATAACTTTGTAAAGAGTATGAATGCTAGTGTTCAAGCTCCAACGCAATATGAAGACATAGATGGTTTAGGCGATTTAGCTGTTTTTGGAATGCACACAATCGCGAACTTCGCGCCTCAATATGGTTTGATAATGGCTACAGGTGGTGCTTCAATATATATTATGGGTGCATCTGCTTTTGGTAATAAGTACGACCAAATGGAGTTTACCAATAGGCAGTTGTTTGGGAAAACAGACTACAGTTTAGGTCAAAAGTGGCTTGCTAGTAGTATCGCGTTTGGTTCTGAAGTTGTTTCTGAGAGAATGACTTATGGTATATTTAAAGCTAAAACAGGTTTAGCCAAGGAACCTCTCAAGAGAATTGCTGATAGTTTTTCGAAATCAGTTTACGAGACAAGTAAGAGGGTTGCCAAAAGAACTGTTAGTAACGTGCCTTATATGTATCAAGAGTCTATTAGTGAGGTTTTTGCAGAGTTTGGTAATAATGTTGCTGATAAATACGTTTTAGGTGAGAATATAAGTTTAGGTAGAGGTTTGAAAGGCGCTGCTCTTAGTGGTTTATTTATGGAAAGAGCAATGTCGATGCCTGGTTTATATCAAGATGTTTCTTCTATTTTCTCAGGCAAAGGTTATAAACAAAAAATAGCAGAGAATACTGAAAAAAGAGTTGCTTTAGAAAACATGCTAGCGGAGCCGTCATTGAATCCAAAGTTAAGAGAAAAACTTGAAATAGATGTTTTAAAACTAATTGCTAAAAGTGAAACTTTAATGGCTCAAAATATCGAGAATATCGATATGATGTCCAATAAAGAGAAAGAGGATTTAGTGAAGTTGGATACTGAGATAATAAAGTTAAGGGCAGATAAAGATATGGTGGAAGCAGATGGTTCGCTAAGCTATAAACAAAAACAAGAGTTAATCGAAGATTTAACGGTTCAAGAAAATGATGTCTTAAACCAACAAGATGATATCGTAAAAGAATACGAATCTGATGAAACGAGAAAAAAGAAAAAAGAAAGGTTTGACAAGCAGTTAGAACAAATAAAGAAAAAGATCGCTAAGTTTAATAAGCGTAAAATAAAAGACTTTAAATATACTAATGACGGCGCTAGGGGTAGAGTTAAAGTGTTTGAAACTAGAGAAGAACAGCAAGCTTTTTTTAATGACAGAATATCTGATCACAATGCTTTGTTGGAATCGGAAAGAGAAGGTTGGCAAGAAATACTAAAAGATCCTTCTTTATTAAACGAAGCTGACAAAGCCGCTATTGGGTTAGAAGATGGAGATGTTTTACTAGATCATCACGTTGAACAGATAAACGGTATCATAAAAAATATTGACAATCAAATTACTGAAAACAACTATGTGTCTAGATCTTCAGCGAACAATTACGGTGGGTTCACTGTTAATAAAGATGGTGGTTTTGAAATATTTGTAAACAAAGAAAACGCTTTAGCGAGTGGTGGTAATATTAACGTTGCCGCACACGAATGGTTGCATGGTGTTTTATTTAAGTCAATAGGTAAGGATCCTGAAACTCAAAAAGCACTAGGTGATGCAGTTATAGATTTTATTGGTAACAACAAAGGGGGTTTCACTAGACAGTTTATAAGAAAAATGGAACCTTATCAACGTGATACTGAGTTTGGCGAAGAGATTATAACTGTTATGTCTGAGTCTATAATGGACGGTACTTTAAAATACAAAGAAGGATTGTTCACTAAAATCGGAGATATTATAAGGCAAAATCTTCAAAGATTAGGTTTAAAAGATATCACTTTTGATACCGGTAAGGATGTTTATAATTTCATAAAAGATTACAACGCTTCGATAGAAAAAAACTATGATAGTATTGCCATTGAAGAAATGATGGATAAGGGAGCTAAAGGCGCTTTACTTAGAAAAAATAAAAACGGTAAAGGAGACTCTAGTGTAATGGGTTCTAAGTCACCTGAAAAACTAATTAGAGAAATAAATAACCCTAAAAAGACTAGTTCAGAAAAAGCCGCTGCTGAAGAGGAGTTAACCAAGCAATATGATTTGTTGGCTATAAAAGCGTTAAAGTACGATACTAGAAAAGGTGATATTGCTAGGGAAAACGTTATTTTAGAAGCAAGAAAATATCTACCAGGTATTTTAAAAAGGTTTGACCCAAGGTCCTCTAAGTTCTCGACGTACGTAAACAGTAATATTGCACCTAAGCAAGCTGTTATATTTGAAGCCGCAAAAGGTGAGTTTTACGGGGAGACGACTAGTACTGACGCTAAAGAAGCTAGACAGGTAGAAGGTGACGCTGGTAAAACTACAAACCTTGAAGATACTTTTGTTCAAAAAATAGATATACTTGGTTTTGCCACGGTAGGTAGAGTTGCTGATAAAATAAAGTCTTTAGTCAAAGTAAAACCTGGGGACAACTTTAAGAATATAATATCAAGATACGCTGGTAAAGTTGGTGAACTTGTGTTTGATATTCCTGCTAAGAAAATAATGGAAGGCGGTGCTAATTTAGCGGCTGTTACAAAGTATACCGAAGGTATGCCAGCGCCAGCTGAAGCTCAAAATATACAAAGATTTTTTAATGCTGGACAGAACGCGGAAAGATTTATTAAAACGTTACCGTTATATAACATAACTGATAAGACCGCTGATATAGATAAGGTTGGTGAAAATATAGAGGTATCTAGAAATGCTTATGGAATTGCTATTGGCTTAAAAGGTTTACCATTAGATTATTTCTACGAAAATTATACTGATCCAAAGGCTCTAAGTAAAGATCCTGATGTTTATAAAGAGAGGATAACATCTAAGGGTGGTAGAAGTTTAGGTTTAACAAGCCAAACTCCAGTTAAAAGATTAAAATCAGAGTTTAGAAACCCAACATCAGAGGTTGTAGAACAATTTAAACAAGATATAGGCATAACACCTAAAGGTCAAGAAAACATATACAATAGAGATATTGGTCAGCTGTTAAAAGGTGCTGCTAAGGTATACTCTATAAATGCATCGTTATCCGCTGCTCAAAGAACTCAAGAAGCTAAACTTAAAAAAGCTCCGGTAGAGCAAAAGAAAGCTATAAAACAACAAACAGCTGATATTACAGCTGCACAAAGTAAAATTGCTTTTAGTAGAGCTGTTAAAGGATATAGAGACGCAAAAAAATTAGTATCTAAAGATAAGCTAGCGCCAAAACAACAAGTATTATTAGAGAGAGAAAAAGGTGGTAAGATTATAGGAGAAATTATAAATATGCGAGGCATGCAAAGCTACCAAGACATAAAAAATAATATTACTTATGAAGAATTTTACACTAATCAACTGTTAGACTTTTTTGAAAGTTACCCTCAATATTACGATCTTATGAGTGGAGCTTTAACAGGTGGTATAAAAAGAGCGGCATTTTTTGATAAAGCCTATTTTGATAAAGTTATTAAAAAATTTGCTAAGAAAAACAATAAACAAAACGTAATAAAAGCTGTAAAAAAAGCAGATCAAGTTGGACCTAAAAGATTGTATTATCATAGTGGTAGCAAGTTTAAAGGTTTAAAGAATTTAGATTTAACAATTGACGACGGTAAGGTAGATTTTTTAATAAAACTTTTTAACGACATAAGTAAGCATACTAAAAAACAAGGTAAAGAAATTTTTCAAGAAGTGCTTACTCACTTTGGTATTGACCAAAACAATTTCATGAGAAAATCCGCTCCGCTTATAGGGTATCCTGTTGATAAAAATGGTAAAGAAATAACAAACAAAAAAGGAGTAGAAGAACACGCTGTTCAAATGGAAATGGCTAGAATTATGATGGGCTCTGCTTTTGACGGTAACATGAAAGATGGCGCTAAACTTCTAAGAGCTACTTATTCACAAATTTCATTATTAGAAGTAGAAGACCCGGGTGGTCAATACAAACAATCCATGGGTAATGATTTTTATAACAATGTTGTTCCTAGAGTTTTAGATGGTAGTTTAGACTTCTTACCTAGTGGTTTTGTTTCTATATATAGATTAATGAAGGCTGGCGTAAATCCTTTTGGTTATAAACTTATAGGTCCAAAACAAACTATTGCCGAATACTTTGGCGTGAATAATTTAAACATTGAAAAAGCACAGCAAGCCATAATTGATGTGTTTGAAGGTAAGCAAGATATAAATGTTTTACGTGCACAATCGGGAATTAAATACGTTAAAGATATAGACGGTAAATATGTGTTCAGCAAAGCTATAAACAAAGCAAGAACAGTTAATCCCGCTCAAGGCATTACGGTTCTAGATTTTGACGACACTCTAGCTACAACTAAATCTGGTGTTAGAGCTAAGGTCCCAAATCCAGACGGAACACCAAAACCTGGTAGAAAAGTTATATTCTTAGCTGGTGGGGCTGGTAGTGGTAAAGGTAATGTTATTAGCAAGTTGGGTTTAAAAGATCAAGGATTTAAAATAGTAAACTCTGATATATCTTTAGAATGGTTAAAGAAAAATAATGGTTTACCAGAGAACATGAATGATTTTACTAAAGAACAAAGAAGTACCTTGGGTAAACTACAACACCAAGCCAGGGGTATTGCTAAAAGAAAGATGACAAAATACCAGGGCGATGGTAACGGAGTTGTTGTTGATGGTACTGGTGGTTCTATTAAATCTATGCAGAATTTAGTTAGTCAGTTTGAAGCTGACGGATACGACGTTAGCATGATGTTTGTTGAAACATCTTTACCGGTGGCATTAGAAAGAAACGCTGCAAGGAAAGAAAGATCTTTGTTAGATAAAATAGTAGAAAAAAACCACGAGTCGGTTCAGGGCAATAAAGATGGTTTTAAACAAATGTTTGGTAATAGGTTTATGGAGGTTAATACTGACAATCTAAGTCAAGAAGATGCAATGCCTACTAAACTTACAGAACAAATGAATGACTTTGTTAGCGGTTACGAGAACAGACGATTAGACGCTGAGGAGTTTGCTAGCGAAGGAGCTGACATATTAGATCAAGGTGGAACGTTTGATTTTTCAGAGTTTAACAAAGTTGTTGAAGGACAAACCGCTCCATTGTTTAACAAAGCAATGAAATTGCAAAATAAGTTTGGTAACAAAGACATGTTTGTATTGACAGCTAGACCAGCTGAATCTGCGCCAGCTATATTTGAATTTTTAAAAGCTAATGGGTTAAACATACCTTTAGAAAACATTACTGGTTTAGCTAATTCAACACCTGAGTCTAAAGCGCTTTGGATGGCTGATAAGGTTGGTGAAGGTTATAATGACTTTTATTTTGCTGATGACGCTTTGCAGAACGTGCAGGCTGTACAAAACATGTTAGATCAATTCGATGTTAAGTCTAAAGTTCAACAAGCTAAAATACAATTTAGTAAATCAATTAACACTAAATTCAACGATATATTAGAATCAACAACTAGTGTTGAATCTATAAAAGAATTCTCTGACGCTCAAGCTAGATTACGAGGTCAAAAAACAAAGTATAAATCTATTATACCAGCGTCCGCTCAAGATTTCCAAGGATTATTATACAACTTCTTAGGTAAAGGTAAAAAAGGAGAAGCAGATATGGCGTTTTTCAAGAAAGCTTTAATAGATCCATTTGCTAGAGGTATTAATGAATTAAACGCATCAAAACAATCAGCTGCAAACGATTTTGAAAATCTAAACAAAAAATTCCCTGATGTTAAGAAAAAACTTAACAAAAATATAGAAGGCTTAGATTATACTAACGACCAAGCAATGAGGGTTTATCTTTGGAACAAAGCTGGGTTTGAAGTTCCTGGTTTGTCAAAAAGAGATTTAGCAGCTTTAACTAGTGTTATTGAAAACAACCCTGAGATGAAGGCTTACGCTGATGCTATAGGTTTGATTTCTAAAAAAGAAGATGGTTATTCACAGCCCAAAGACTATTGGTTAGCTGAAA
>ERZ1046148.437-NODE-437-length-25787-cov-17.117752_pt1 | contig 25787 bp, 43 predicted proteins | sample MGYA00383090_ERZ1046148 | MGnify/ENA primary metagenome ERZ1046148 (study PRJEB29581, sample SAMEA5548360) | metagenome | biome: marine; feature: coastal; material: water | depth 25 m | study: Short-term variability in the microbial, nano- and picoplankton... | reverse complement strand
AATGGATATAGAAGGGATACAGATAAGAGTGCCGGACGGCATGGATAAAAAGACATTTATAGACTATAAGTTCTATATAAATGCAGAGGGTGATATCGCATTAGACGAAGACCCCGACTTAGGTATGAGATTGGGAATCAAAGAGGGCGACCTCTTGAGAGTTTCTAGAGATGCGAAGGATAGATTGACCCTACAAAGATTTGGATTTTTTGCAGACGATGAATAGAATAACCTGTTGATATCCCTATATATTAATGTGACATTTATGTGACAAGACAAAGTAGATTAAGTTCGAAGTGCAGTTCACGGATAGTCCATACCAATATAGGAGATAAAAATGCAATATTACGCATCATTGTCTGCCGATATCCTCAAAAGATGGGCAGACCAATTCAATACCATGATGAAAGAGGGACACATGGACAAAGTTTTAGAAACTTTATACAAATAACCTCTTGAAATAATCACATACCTCTAGTAAAATAGAGGTATTGATTTAAAACATAAATACAATTAATTAACTGAATATATTATAGGAATATCATGTCAACAAACATTATTATGCACAAACCTGAAGGTCTCTCTTCAGAAATTATCAACGACTCATTTGTAAGACTTCTAAAGTATCGTGTCCCTACCGTTGCAGGTGGACAGGTAAAATTCTATTGTCTCGCAAAAGACGGCACTGGACTACTGGATAACATTATTCATCTACCCATTCGAGAAAACGCAGACACCAACTACGGTGACGAGTCGTATGACATCCTGCAATTGTTATTAGAACCTATATTAACCAACGATGACTTCACCAAGAACGTCATATGGAATCCACGATTGATTCCTCTTGACCTATGTCAAACTGCAATTCTATCTAATATACCGACTAAAGGAAACATTGCAGAACTTCCTATCGGTCATGGAATGGATGCAGAGACATTGAACACCATTCAAGAAAATAAAATGCCCTTCATTGAACTGCCTCTCAAATGGTGGGACGACCCCGAAGGTTTGACTGAATATAAAGGTGAATGGTACTTGGGATTTAATGGTAGTGATTTAAAAGATATTGCAGTGAACATGACGATAGATACAGTTGCAGAATATAAAGACAAAGGGGGTGTATGGAAATACATCGAAGACTCATTCAAAGGAGTCGTTCTACCCACCAAACTTGCACAATTTAGCCCTTATCATCTAAACGACCAAGAGAAAAACGATTCTCTCAATGCACAATACGAAGAGAAGATTCGTCCTTACTACCCAACAGAATGGTATCCACCTCAAGAAGACGAAATGGATGCACCTTTGTTTTCATACAACCATGAATGGAGAGACATTGCAAAACAAGTGCGATTCCTATATCTAGAGGGTGAAGATGACCCTAAGACGGATATGTATGCACGACTATGGATACTCTAACTGCATCTGATATATGCATAGACTGTAATCTTTGTTGTTCAAGTAATTTAGGGATACGCATATACCCTGATGAATACGAAGGTTTGAAGAATGACCTATTGAACGTCATTCAACTGAGAGAAGATGATGCACCATGGAATGCGTACATGGATTTATCTTTAAATGAATCAAATCCAGGCACTTGTCCTCAGTTAGGTGAAGATGGAAAGTGTGGAATATACGATAAACGTCCTCATGTCTGCAGAAGTTTCAAGTGTGGAGTATTGAATCAGTATGAACAGAGAGAGATAGACTACGATGAGGTACAAGAACTCATTAGTCAGGTCAAGGAAGGAGACAAACATCTATGGAATACTCGATTTATGACTAACACCACCACTTACAAAAAGGATGATATGTCGTCACCAAAAAGTCACTTCACCATCGAAAACTTCCTCTCGGCCGAGGAATGTCTTCATATCGCAAAGATACTCACACGAGACGAATCCAAGATACTCTCTATTCCCAAGACACGAAACGAAGACCTAAGTTCATACGAAGGACTCACTGCACAACACACGGTTTATAATCTACTCACTCATCCCGATATTCGACCCCTAAACATACCCAATAGACTGTTTAATCTAGACCTGTTTAAACCCACCAAAGACGAATGGTATTCAGACCTATGGATACAATGTTGGGGAAACGTACTCCATCAAGGAGAAAACCTAGGGACACACGCACACGCTGAAGAGGATATCCCATTGACCGAACAAAATCCTCTCCATGCAATGTCCATCTACCTAGACGGAACCGACCCAAGTTATACGCACTGGAACGGTACACCACAACGAAACGAACGAGGTACACTACACGTTGCAGGGATGTTAACCCCACACGAAGTCAAAACCAACGTACACACCAAACCAAGAATATCAATGGCCATGGATGTCTATTGGAAAGAAGACTCCACTCTTAAACACGAACACAAAAGATTCCTGCACGTCCGTAGACCCACTCAGCGACTCAGTAAGAACTACGAGATTGAGGAACTCCTGCATGAATCAGAGTTTGAGGGTATGCGAATCACGGTAAAAAAGACCGACCAACACACCAAATTATGTTTCGGAGACACATGGTTGATTCAAACTCTCATGGACAACAACGACCCCATCGCTCTGCACTATCCTTATGTGCAACAACTATGTGCGATTACCGACAAAGTAAAAGACCCCAAGAGTATATTGGTTCTTGGATTGGGGGGTGGAATCATACCCACATGGTTAAATGCAAACACTAAGTGTACGGACATAGACGTGGTGGACATCAACCCACAACTCGAATCCATCGCACGAACACATTTCCATATGCCAGAATCCATTAACGTCATCATAGACGATGCATTCGAATGGATACACACTACGCCCGCCAAGACCTACGATATAATCATACTAGACCTTGCAACCGATAAGACCGAATTCCTCTATCCCGATGAATTCTACGAAGGACTACAGAATAAACTCACGCCAGACGGATACGTTGCAATCAATTATCTTGCACATAAGGATACACCCCACCACGCCGCTCACCATGAACAACTCAGAAAGATATTCACCAGCGTCCAAAACGTAGGAAATCATCCCTATAAGAACTGCATCACTTATTGTAGTAAATAGAAGTATGTTCCAACATCTCAAAGACATCAACATGACCTACCTAGGACACTTACGCCATGCGTGGAGAATGGGATTTATGTTAATCATACACGGACTCATACCTTCCATATGGCCAACAAAGGTATCAGACGAAATCATAGACCACTCAAACAAGTGCAAAGAACATAAAGATGCGTATGATGGAGAGAGTTGGAGAGAGGGAACGTTATGGGAGAGGGATAAGAAAGACTAATGACCCACCTTAGAGAACCATCTGCGTATCGTATAGACTCTAGTGTATGCAACCACCGTCATCATCGCAGTAATCGTAGTACCAATCCAAAATGCAGAGTTCCATTCCAAGACTTCTAGGAATAAAAACAATAACGATAGATTGAGTGGATAGTTAATCACTAACCCTGTAAAGACGGTAGTAGCGGTTTCTTTGTGTAATTTGCGAGATTCTTTTGACATACCCTTAGTATAACACGGTGTAAACCCTTTGTATAGTGGGTTTTGAATATAATTTGGTGGACTGCGTAGGTGATTGTATTATATTGTGTGTGAAAGTGTGTCAAAGTGTGTAATAATAATGGAAATGGGGGTGAATGGAATACGGTGGGAAAAAAGGGGATTATGTGGTGTTGTTCGGGGATACAAACACGAGTATTAGTCGGGAGTCAAGCGGTTTCGGAGCCAATTCGGAGACATATTATACCATAAACCTGGCCAGAATTCAAGCATGAGCAGTTTCCCGAGCGAACTACATGACACCTAGTGTAATTCTATGACTCTAATGGGGGGTCAGGCGTACAGCGGCCTAGCCTTTTTTTCTTCTAATAAGCTTGACAATGACTCTCACTTTTTGATACTATAGATGTATGGGAAAGAAAATAAAAAAATTAGGGTTGATGGACAGTGACTTCCTTCAAGGTATGTCATTGTTTTTGTTCGCCTTTATGGTGGGAGTGATATCGTGATGGTGTAAAGTAAACGCTGGGGCAGTATGCGTGTCTGCCATTGTGAGTGAAACGCCCCTTGACTGGGGTTTTCCTGAGCGTTTTGTTCGTGGAAAGTGAACAAGCTAGCCAGCCATTATACCATAAAACGTCAGCAATGTCAAGCCCCTCTGAAACGCAGTGCCCATAGGGGTTGGCGAGGGGTAGTGTTGCAAGTGTACCATAGATATCGCCCGAGAAACTGCCCATGAAAATGCTTGACAATGACCCCCCATAAAGAGTATAATGGCTACATGAAGAATGATACTTTAAACGATGACAATAGGCTCATAGGTGTGCATCTCGCAACGTCTTACCCTGTCAACATACAGCTTACTAAACAGGAGATGGATTTGGCCACGATGACTGGCCCTGACATGAACACCCATTGGAACAGTATGTGTACCCTAGTGTATCGCAGGACTGGTCAGAGAATACAAGGACAAATCCAACTCGACTTTATCGTCATCAACGGAATAAAATCAATTTTCCACTAGACAGAACAGACTGAATGGTGTATAATGAATGTATAGAAACGGTATTGACTACACTATATGACCGTGGATTGCAGAATGGATAAAGAGTGTAGGGTTATGATACCGACAATCATCAGGTGGGGATGAGAGAGACCCACCACTTAATGACACAATATACATGGGTGGATTGGATGAAGGATAGCGCAAGTACTTGGAATACTGTAGATGTATACAGTATTGAGAAGGATGCAGTACGAATGGCTGGGACAAGTATGTTAAAAAGACGTACTGAGACCCCTCTGAGTCTCTCTGAGGGACTTTCTCTCTGTCGGAGACTAGAGGACGAGGGTCATGTCGTAGAACTGCGTAGAATCACTTAAAAACAGTGCTGAGGGACTCCTAGAGATGCTCAGAGGCGACCTAGACCCCTACCCTAATTATATTAACGGATTTTTATGTCCACAAGCGAAATTTTTTTTCGGGGGTATTTTATGAGAAAAAGCAAATCACACATTATTCAGAGGCTACTGGACGAGAAACCTTGGAGTAGTTCCTCGGAGTATTTTATTCGGACTCATGTTCTGATATGGATTCTGTTATTATTGTTTACATTATGGATTGGGACGTTTTCTAATGGTGGGTTAAATGAGGAACCACTCTACATTGACCCCATCCCTTTAAACGATGCTGAGAGAATTGTAGTCACCCCCCTTACATTCACCCTCGTAGGCGTAGAAAGTGTCTAAGAAGACGGCTATGAACCCCACAATGGACAATATTGCATGGTATCTTAAGTGGTGTGCATCGATATGTTTAATCGTGGGTATGTCAGTTCGAGCGTCAGGTGTCTCTGAATTAGCAATATTTGATTTGGTGTTCTCATTCGTAGGTGTGTGTGGATGGATGGGTGTCAGTTTGATATGGGAAGACCGAGCCCTTATTATGGTCAATGGGGTGGGGTTTCTTATTTTATTAAGTGGTCTCATTAAATACTTTTTTATAATATAAATAAAACATATGATAGATTTTATAAAAGACTTTCTTACCTTTCCGTGGTATCTGTTCAGCACGTTCTTTGTTTATGGGTTTGGACTTGTGGTCTACTTCGCTATATTTGAAGTGTGCAGACATTACAGACCTTGGGAAACGGTAATGGATTTCTACAAAGACAAAAAACACGATTACACTCATAGGAGATAAAAAATGACTACACCAGTATGGGAATTAAAAGACAGCGAAATACTAAATCCAAGAGTCCTACTCACTAAGATTAAAAAGATTGAACAGAAACAAGCGAAACGATATCCACATCTTATAGAGAGACTAGAACAAATCGAACAAAGATTGTATGCATTAGAGAGTGGTGCATCGGAGATAAAAAATGACTGACTCATTAATTGTCATACATATACTGTATGTGGTTGCATTGGTCTACTTTGTATTTAAAAGTGGCATGAAAAACGGCCGGAAACATTTGTGTGAAGAACTTCTTGATGCAAAACTGGTGACGAGTGACGAGTTGATGAAACACTATGCACCTCATAAGATAGATAACGAATAATAAACAGAGAGATTATATTATGACAAACAAAGTGAAAAATACCATTCTCGGTATTAATATTTCCCATGACACCTCAATTGCAGTCGTTAGAAACGGTGTACTGGAAGACGTGTTCGAAGAAGAACGCTGTCGCAGGTCGAAGTATTGGGCACCCCATGAAAAAGACGACACGTTATTGCAATGCATTCAACAGAAGATAGACATTGAAGACATAGACGAAGTGGTGTTCACCTCGTTTGACAGACGAAGTACTGCATACGAGTGTGACTCAGAACTCACACAAGACCGCCTAGCGTCACGAAAGTTTAAAGAGGATGTCATAGAACGACAACTGTCACAAGACCGTCTAAAGGAACTAGAGGAGAAATACGAAGAGTTTTATTTCGTACCGAGCAGTAATGTCGGAGACAGTATCATCATGGACGATGTCATCACCCAACAATTTGATTTACCCAAAGGAGAATATCTCTATAACGTAGACCATCATGTGCATCATGCATGGTGTGGATTTCCTCTATCCGACATGGACGATGCATTAATCATTGTCATGGACGGTGGTGGGTGTCTTAAACTATGGGAACAGTATCCGACTCATCAAGAGATTGAATCCATTTATTACGGACAGAAATTAGACAATGGGGATACGGACATTGCACCCCTCTATCAGAAATTATCCAATATGAGATTCATCTCCGATTTATCCGACCAGTTCCCCAATGAACTCAATCAATTTTTAATGTGCATGACCCCCGAATCCACGACCCTAGACGGTGTGGACTATGAACTGGTATCGACTCCGAGTTGTGGTATGAACTTCTCTAATATGTCTTCCGCTCTAGGAACGGATAAGTTGGGTCGAGCCGCTGGTAAGGTCATGGGTATGGCGTCTTATGGTGGAGACCTTGGGACGAATAATTATAATCGACACACGGTCACACATCAGTTGGAACTCGACAGTTTAGAGTACACGTCACAACTCATTGAAAAAGCAATCGCCTATAAACCCGACTGTAAGAATATAATACTCAGTGGTGGGTTCAGTTTAAATTGCACGAACAATTATAAATATCTGAGTTTATTCCCCGACCATCAGTTTTTTGTTGACCCGATTCCTCATGACGGTGGTACTGCTGCTGGTGCGGCTCTACAGATGTATCAACACATGGTTGATGGAATGGGTACTGATAATAATAATAATGATGATGAATATATAAAACCTAGTGTATGGAGTGAATCAGAATGATTACAAGAATCGTAAGAGACCTTGAAGAAGTATTGGATTTAATAATAGACGAAAAACAAATCGTTGGAATCTTTCAAGGTAAAGGAGAATGGGGCCCGAGAGCATTAGGAAATCGAAGTATATTGTTTGACCCAAGACATCCCGAAGCAAAACAGATAGTCAATGCTGTTAAAAAGAGAGAAGAGTATCGTCCCTTTGCAGGTAGTGTCATGTTAGAACACGCACCCGATTGGTTTCATATGCTACAGTTAAAAGAATCTCCATGGATGTCATTTGCAATTCAAGCAAAAGATATTGCATTTGAGAAAGTCCCGACACTGGTTCATGCAGACGGAACGTGTCGTATTCAAACTGTCACCGAAGAACAGAATAAAAATTATTATGATTTAATTAAAGGGTTTTATGAGAGAACCGAAGTACCGATGATTTTTAATACCTCATTTAATTTAGGTGGGGAAGCACTGGTCGAGACCATTGAAGATGCAATCGACACTTGCAATCGCAGTGAGATAAATGTACTCTACATTCCCGAAGACCAAGAAATTAATATACCTTACCATTTAATTAAATTTAAAAACGAAGAGGAAATCAGTGTTAACAATAACTCCGAGAGCTAGTTCTTACATAGAGTCCACTGGAATAAATCCAATTCGTTTTGGTGTCAAACCCAATAAAGGTTGTGCAGGGTTTGAATATATTTGGCAGCAGGGTGAAATAGAACCTAATGATTATCGAATTAATATCAACGACAAGTTTACAATATTGGTTGCAAGAAACCATAAAAAATATGTCGATGATTGTCAGATTGATTTAAAAGACATTGATGATGGAACAGGGTATAAGATTTGTTTTGATAATGAGAAGACACAACACATTTGTGGTTGTGGAGAGTCTCTAGATTTCGCTCCTTCAATAAGGGATTCAGGCACTTGGCAAGAGACATGGACAATCCGTACCTTTGATGAAAATTTTGTATGGGATAAAAACTCAACAAACAAAGAAACAGGTGAACCCGAATCTGTATTAGAGTTTGATACACGAGCGAAGATTGAAAGTGATATCAATCTTGCAGGTGATTCTGTAAGAGATGTTCGAGGGAACAATGCAGTTAAACACTATCGTGCAGGACAACTCTCAGACAAATATAAAAATTGGAGAAAATAACATTAAAACTTCCAGTGCAAAAGCGAAAGGACGTAAACTACAACAATGGTTTGCAAAGTTAATGGTGGATACACTAGACCTTCATGAGGAAGACGTAGAGTCTAGACCCATGGGTTCACAAGGTGAAGACATTATAATGGGAAGGGAGTCACGAGAGAAGTTCCCGTATTCGCTGGAATGCAAGAACCAAGAAGCAGTGAACGTATGGAAAGCATACGAACAAGCAGAATCCAATTGTAAAGGATACGAACCCCTAGTAGTAATCAAACGTAATCGAAGTAAACCACTTGTATTAGTGGATGCAGAACATTTCGTCAAATTACACAATAAGACTAAATAGTAGAATGAAGTCATTTAACGATATAATAATAGAAGCAAAGAAGTCTGAAAAACGAGAAGACCCTTATCGACTGGTAGTATTAGTTGAGCGACCAAAGAAAATTTTAAAGACTGGAACGTCTGCAAAACTTACTGCGAAGGCAGAGAAGTTAGGTATTGAAACTTACAACTGTAGAATCAATGGTGCATATCTTTTAAGAGATGAAGACAGTGGTGTCATTACCATTCACAACGAAGGTGACGACAAAGGATTTGAATTAGACGAAGACACGGTAGTGTTTATCCGTGGTGATGTCACGAAGAAAGATTCCTACATGGATTTGATATCGCAGATTGAACGATACGGTATTCCATGCAATAACACTAGGGAGTGTATCGAAGTGTGTTGTGATAAGTTCCGAACTTATCTCCGTCTACAGGAAATCGGAATGAACCAACCGAAGACGGTATTGATTCCAAATGACGAACCTGATGCTGTTGACGCTGCTCACGAAGCACTCGATAACAAATTCCCAATGGTACTTAAAACACTTAGTGGTTCAAAAGGTGTTGGTGTGATTCTAATTGAAACCGAACGTTCACTCCAATCTCAGGTATCTTTGATTTACAAGATTGACCCTTACACTGATATTCTATTACAGGAATATATTGAATCCGATTATGACGTAAGGTGTGTAATCGTTAATCGTGAAATCGTTGGTGCGATGAAACGAAATAAAATTACAGACGACTTCAGAAGTAATGCATCACAAGGTGCAACAGTTGAGTTGATTGAAATGACTGAACTGGAAAAAGAAGAATGTCTCAAGGCTGCAAAAGGTGTAAACGGTCAGTGGGTAGGAGTGGATTACATTCCTGCAAACAATCGTGTTAAGAATCCACCGTTCATTCTTGAGGTTAACCATAGTGCAGGTAGTAAAGCAATCTCCGAAGCAATCGAAGAGGATATCACTAAGATGGTTCTACGATTATATTTCGATAGAGAGATATGGAGAAAAGAACCTAAACAGTGTGGAGTGTTAGAAACGTTTAATGTGGACGGACAGGAAATGACTGGTAAGTTAGACACTGGTAATAACACTACAGTGTGTTCACTACACGCAGAAGACGTTGTGATAAAAGGTAAAACAGTATCATGGTCATTCGATGGAAAGAAACACACTAAACCATTGCATAGAGAAGTCACACTACTTAAACCTGCAGAGACAAGACCAGTAGTTTTAATTGATATAGAATTTTTGAACACGACCTACAAAGATGTGGAAGTGTCCTTAGATAAAAGAAACGCAATACCATTCCTAGTGAACAGAGATTTAATGCAACGTGCGAACGTCATGATTAACTCTTCTAGGAAGTTTATGTTGACAAATAAATCGGACGAAGTTATAGAAACAGCTTGACAATGACCTAGACTTTTATATATAATGATTGTTATGAATAAAAAAAGTACCCAAAAAATATCAATCCAAGAAAGATGTGCAAATAAAGCATTCGATGCTTTTGGCGAAATAGAATTTCAGATAGACGAATTTACAATCAAACCAGTTGGGTCTGATTGGAGTTGTCTTCGTTATTTAAATAAACTTGCATACAGTCCCATGGTAGTAAAATACATGAAGGGACATTTAGACCCTCTCATATTTGAAGTGGAAAATAAAGAAGGTTGTGAACAACTCGAAGAAGGATACAGTCACTTCACTAAGAAAGAGAAATCCAACTTTCTTAAATTCCTCAAACAGGTAGACAAAGATGTTGACACTTATTGTGCAAACAATAAAACCGTTCGCAGGAAACGAATCAAGACTCCTGCACAACAGGTAAAGAAATTACCCTACCTAGAATCAGACAAAGAACTAACCTCGATTAATCCCGAAGACATCATTCGTGCAAGGTCATTGTTTACTTACAATGTCAAGACAAGAAAGATTGCAGAGTTCGTTGGACATCTAAGTGTAAAGAATACCTCAATCAACGGAATCGACTCAATGAGAGAAAAGACCTTGACAGATAGGAAGAAACTTGGTAGAATAGTACAAGGTGGTAATATTATTGCATCGGGATTTTTAGACGAGTTGAATACTAAAGAAAAAGAACCCAGTAAGATAATAACCAAAAATACAATATTATTAAAAGTGATTAAATAATGGTACTAATAGATTTTACGCAGACTATAATAGCAGGTCTGATGGCACAACTTAAAATGAATGATGGTCAAGTATCAGAAGATATGTTAAGACACATGATTCTAAATTCAGTTCGTAATTACCAAAAAAAGTATGCACCCGATTACGGTGAGATAGTTCTTTGTACGGATTCATCCCATACATGGAGAAAAGAATTCTATCCATTATATAAAGCAAACCGTAAGAAGACTCGTGATGCATCCGACCTAGACTGGAAAATGTTATTCGAGACCTTACAGAAAGTAAAAGAAGAGATTAGAGACAACTTCCCATACAGATATATGTATGTGGAACGTGCCGAAGCTGACGACATCATTGCAATCCTAGTTAAACACTCAAAGGAATCAGTGATGATTGTCAGTGGAGATAAGGACTTTCAACAACTACATAAATATGATTATGTAAAACAGTGGAGTCCCAACCTAAATAAACTTATAACTTGTCCCGACCCCGATTTGTTTTTAAAAGAACATATCCTAACAGGTGATAAGTCGGATGGAATTCCAAATATATTATCTAACGATGATTGTTTTGCAGAGGGTATAAGACAGACCCCATTGAGAAAAGGTATAAAAGATTCCTATCTCAGAATGACCATTGAAAAGGACGATAAATACTATCGTAATTATTTAAGAAACCAAACTCTTATTGACCTAGAGTTTATTCCTCAAGAACTAGAGGATACAATCTTAGATGAGTATTCAAACACTGCACCTGTAAGAGGGAAGGTCTTTGACTACCTAAGAACACATAGGTTGAATGAGTTGTTAAATCATGTAGAGGACTTTACATTATGACAGAGAAAAGAGGAAGAGGGCGACCTAAAGGAGCTCCCAACAAACCAATTATGGAACTGATTACCGAAAGGTCTGAACTTCCTAAAGATGCAGACGTATATGAAATATTATGTCAAGCAAATATCGTTGCAGAAGCAACACCCGACCTTGCAGTGCAAGGACTTCAAGTATTCAATAGTAGGAATGGTGCAGTAAAACCAGTACTACAATGGGCATTTGATGTAAACATTAATTCTACCTTACCCGAAGGGACAACTCCTTACGGAAGTAATGATGCACCTGCATCAGACCTATCAGAGACTTCTCTAAGGTTTGAACACAAGTTATTCAAGTACTTTGTCACGGAACAGATTCCAGTGGTTAAGAGAGAACATATGTGGATTGGTCTACTCGAAGGTATTCCTAAAGAGGAAGCAGAGATGATTGACCTAGTCAAAGACGGTAAGTGGCCGTTTAAAAATATCACGAAGGAAATCGCTAAAAAGGCGTTTTCAGAAATTAACATTTAATAAATACTTGTAGTGGTTCGAGACTATACATAGACAACTGGGTCTTTCGTAGTAAAGGTCAAACAACTTTAATAGTCGCACACCGCTCCATGGATTTGAGAGGACATATTTAAAATGGAAAACCATGAACATCAACCTACTGCATTCGAGCAGGAACAAGTAGTTTCCGAACCTACGGAAATTGAAAGAATACAAAAAAGAGTATCAGACTTTACAGTTGGACTTAGACCTGCAACAGCAGAAGCTGCTCTCGCATCCATGAGTATGTTATTAGAGAAAGGTCTAATTAAAGTGGCAGACCTTGATGCAGTAATTTCTATTCGTGAAGAAATCAATAAAGGTCTTATCGAATATAAGACAACAGTTGAAGTTGCAACCAAACAAATGGAACGTGCTCAACAGAACTTAATAATCGAACAAGAACAGGAACGTCAAAGGGTTCTTGCACAAATGGAAACTAAGATTGTTGATGAAAGACAATTAAGGAAATCTACTCAAGACCAACTTGAAAGTAATCAGAACAGACTTTCACAAATGGAAGCAGTCCTTAAGTCTCATGGTATTAATATGGACTTGGACGGAGACGGAGTTGTTGGTCTTAAACAAGGACAAGTCGCAGACACACTAACTGCAACAGAACAAGCAGAGGTTGACTCTATTGTTCATCACGGATACGATGCGAATGGTTCTCCAACTACAGAGACCCCTACTGCACCCACACAAACTAGTGGTGCATTCAAACTCGCAAGAATGATGAATCCTATTGAACAAGGTGCAAACGGTACGACTGCAGAAGACATGACGCCTTCAGTTTCTGAAACAATGCAGGCTGAGTTAGAACCTATTCAAAAGATTTCAGAAAATGAACAATTCAATTCTGAGATTGAAGCTGCAAGTGAAGCGTTTAAAAATTATGAAACACCAGTACCACCTCAAGTTGCAGGTGGATTAATTGCAGGTGAAGAGACTGAATCATTCTATGACGAAGTTGCAAGAGTAGATGAAGTTGCAATTGCTGACGACTGGGAAGACCCAATTGTTGAATCGGGTGGTACACTTGATATTGGATACGAAGATAATCCTAGTGATATTGATTCCCAGTATGAAGATATGGATACTGGTGAACAAGAAGGTAAAGATATCTACAGTGGAAATACTGAAATATTTAAAGACGTACCTCAATCAGAAACAACCTCAACTATAGAAGCAGCTATCCCACAACCTCAATCAGTTTCTGCACCGTTAATCACTGGTGGTAATGCACCTAGTATTACTAAAGAACATCTTGCAGACGGTGTCTATGTCGAGACTGAAGAAGTTCCCGAAGTAGGTGATAACGATGTGGTTATTTCTCAAGATAACATTAGGTCATTTGCAAACGAAGAAGACCTATTGACTGAGACAGAGGACGAGTATGAAGAAGTGGTTATTCCTAACAGAAAAGACTTAGAGGGAATGACTAAGAAACAGATTCTATCTTCTGCAGGTAATCTTAGTTTTGAGATTGATAGTAAATTAACTAAAAATATAATGATTGATACTTTTGAAACACAAGCAAATGCTCTTATCGAAGAACTAACTGGTGGTGATGAGTTCGAATCTATTTCTGAGGAGACTGTAGATGGTGATGACGATAGGAGAGACGGCGGGTACTTTTAAATCCGTAGTACGACCTCTAAAGTTAAACGAAGTATCACATAATCTCAGAGATTTCTTTTTCGGAACTGAGAACGATGTCCTTCGTTTTGACTTACCCCAAGACCTTACATTAAGAATAGGTTCTCACTACAACGGTGAGACTTTGTTCGTATCTGAAACCAAAGACTCAATAATACTCAGTGCATTTGGTAATGAACATATGTTAGGTGAGGCCAGTTGTTTTTTATGGAAACCTCGTGGAAACCCTCAATCAAACGTACTCGATGTAGATGATGATGCACAATTCATATGTGTACCCAAAGACCAGTTAAGTATTTTCAAAGAAGGTGACGAGATAGTGTACACCTTAGTAAAAGAAACAGACACAGAAGAACGACATATTAAAATAAATCATGTCTCGTAATATCCCAATCACTGCAGTTGACCAACACGATTTCTTGGAACATAGAAGAGAGCAAGAAAAGAAACATTGGTCGAAACAGAACAACAACGAAATGAAGTACCAAGAGTTAAGTTCTATTCTTACGGTAGAAGTTAACACTACAGAGTTGTGTAATAGAACGTGTGTGTTTTGTCCTCGTGCAAATCCCGAAGTATTCCCAAATAGAAATTTACATATGACACCCAAGGGTGCGTGTACTATCGCAACTGAATTAGGAAACAATAATTTTACTGGGAAGATATCTTTCAGTGGGTTTGGAGAAAACTTACTCAACCCAAACTTCCAAACAATCGTAAGAGAGTTCAGAACTCATTTACCTCACGCAACACTAGAGTGTAATACCAATGGTGATAAACTTACTTCTACATACGCAAGAGAATTATTCAACAACGGTTTAGACCTTCTCTACATTAATCTCTATGATGGGATTGAACAGATGGAAGGGTTTGATGCGATGATGAAAGAAGCAGAGATATCAGAAACACAATTTAAATTTAGAATGCACTGGGGAGACTTTGAGACTCACGGATTGATTCTAAATAATAGAAGTGGAGTAATCGACTGGGTAGGAATAGAAGACTCAGACATTGAATCACTTAAAGGTAAACCATGTCACTACCCATTCTATAAAATGTTTGTCGATTGGAATGGTGACGTTCTATTCTGTTCAAACGACTGGGGTAGAGAACACATCGTGGGCAACTTAATGCAATCGACATTACATGAAGTGTGGTTCAGTAAACCCATGAACAAGATTAGAAGAAAACTGATGAGAGGAGACAGGAGTATGTCACCTTGCAACAAGTGTAGTGTAGATGGTTCACTGTTTGGAAAACCATCATTTGATTTGATTAAGGAATATTATGAAAGCAGTAATAACAGGAAATAGTAAACTCGCAAGAGCAATTGGAGATACAATTGTAAGTACTCCACACGCAGGAACAGTACACCTAGTGTCTCACGTTCGTGTCGAGAGTACAATCAAATGGGAAGACCACGAGGTGTTTATCAATTGTGCCCATGTCGGATTTTGTCAAACCGAATTATTGATGGAAGCATATGACCACTGGAAAGATGATAGTACAAAGACAATCATTAATATTTCAAGTCGTGCAAGTCAACCCAATATATCAAAAGGATATTTGTATGCGGCTCAGAAGGCATCACTCAACCATCTATCAAACAACCTAGTGTATAACTCAGATAAGAAGTGTCGCATCACTACACTTAATCTAGGACTACTACAACACCAAGACCTACCGTGCATTTCATATAACGAAGTTGCAGGTTGGATTTACAGACACTGCACTGGAAGTAAACACATTGATATACCTGAAATGACATTCCAACACGCAGAGAACTATCAGAGTGTTCAAAGTGATAAACAAGCACTAAGAGAACTGGAGAACTTTACTAAATAATACTATGAGTGAAGTAGAATACAACGATTTCGGTTTTACCGCCATGGATGCAGAGGAACTTGCATCTGTTGACACTAAGATTATTGAGAAGACTACTACTGCAACAGAAGTAATCAACAAACTCGATAATTTCGTAAGACCCCTATTAGAGAATCTTGCAAAGGATTCCGACAAAGACTACATCTATTGGCCCAATAGAGTAGAGATCATCAATAAAAAATTAAAAGAATTAGACGAAATTCAAAAAACCCTCTAGACAATAGAGGGTAGTTTATAGTATAATAGATATGAAGATTAGGAAATAGTTTCTAATCAAACCAGTGTATTGGTGTTAAATCTAATTTCTCTAAGGAGACATTAAACACAATCCACACAACAGGAGAAGCAAATGCTTAAACCAAAAGAAGCCTATGGAAATGAGGCGATTCTAAAATTATTTCCAAAACCCGACTATTCACACATATCTGATAACATTGTTATTGGCGATGCAATGTGGATTTCATTTGACGACATCTTTATTGACGATGAAGAAGGAAACATTGCAAGAGCAGATGGTCAAGACCCAGCACACGTTGAAGACCTAAAGAGGTCATTTTCTGCAGGTGTTCTAATCAATGAAGAACTCGGTGCAGTTATCAAACAACCTGCAGGTTCACCTAAACCATATAAATTAGTATATGGATATGGAAGAACACTTTCACTAATGGAATTAGGACTGAAAGGTTGGGCATATAATGAGATTGAGGGAACACAAACTGAAATAGAAGACGTTCAATCATCCGAAAATGAACCTAAAGCACCAAAGAAAGTTAACCAAGAAAAAGACATTATCAGACTAAAGTCTAGACAAGTCAAAGAAGGAAGGTTGTCTAATAACGAAGATGTAATTATGGCAAATCTTAAAAAAACTTATCCACGAAAGTATAAACCTTCGTTGGCAAGAATTGCAGCTGGAATCTTTGAAGATAACAATACACCTGTAAAGTACGCATACTATACAGAGGCAAAAATCAAACTATGGAGAGAGAATCATTCTAAGGAGTGGTTTGAAGTTGGTGGTAAGTGGGACACGAAGAAACTAGAACATGGTTTCACAACACACAATGGTGGTCTATACAGAACCATGTATAGAGCTGCAATGAAGTATGCACAAGACGGAACTAAGTCTTATGTTAATTGTTTCACTGGAACAGTTTCTAAAGGTTCTACTTTAAACCAGCAAAGACAATCTTGTATTGACGAGTATGTTAAACTCAGAGTCAACTATGCAATAGTCTATGGAACCAATCCTTGTTTCCTAAGACTAAATGGATTATTCCCTCAAGCATGGGGTAAAGATAACTGGAAAGTGTTTAAGAAAATCAACATGAAGAAAATTGAGAAAAGAATTGCAATTGAAATCGAGTTGAAAACAGCAGGAACACCTGTTGACCCTCTTCAAGAAAAAGTTAACATAAAACTAGCAGCAGTTTAATGGAAAAAGGGGTTGACTATGACCCCTTCTTTTTCATATAATGAACTAACTTTAAAATAAGGAGAAGTTAAATGAAAGCAGGTGAATATTATGCTGAAGACCCAAAGGTCATGCAGGTTGTTCGGTTGGGTCAAGAATTAATAACTAAGTGTGAGAATGGAGAACTGTTTCCCGATAATGACGATGAGTCGTATGAACTATGGAATGCGGCTGTGACTGCAGGAAACAAAATGACTACCTACGGAATGGTATGGAGTAGTTTTAAATCTATGTCACAATTAAACAATATACAAAAGAAAGCAGTATTGATGTACTTAAACCAAAAGGATAAGTCATGAGATTAGTGTTGGAAAAGTGTGAAGGAAGGACTCTATTAGAAGATAGAAGTCTAGACGGAATTAAGAGGTATGTCATAACAGATGATGATGGGTTTAGAACTCAGATATTCAACTCGTTATGGTATACACTAGAATATGTACGAGAGGTGTTATATGAGAATGAGACACGATGATGAACTAAAACTTGCATTTGCAGGGATGGTTTTATGTCTTTTATATGCAATTTTCTTCCTATAATAGCTTGACAATGGGTCTCATTTTTTAGTATAATAGCTACATGATGAGAAATAAAGGAGAAAATATGAAAGTATCAGAACTGGTAGAGGAAGTAAACCAAGAACAAGAATTACTTGAATTATGTGATAAGTTAGTAGTTGACCTACAAAACCAACACTTAGCAAAGTTCCCAAGACTTACAGAGTATTCTTACTCTTACAAAGTGTCTAGGAAATACATAAAAATTATATCTAATAGTGGAAACCAACGTTCAGTTTGGGGATTCATTAACAGATTCGAATGGACGAAAGGTCTTGCAGGAATCACGTTCCAGCCTGGTGACGTTTTAATGTCTGCTGGATGGGCAACTCCTGCTCTAAACGCCCCAAGAGGAAACCTCTTCAAAGGATACGCTATTCACGGAATGAGACAATATGGGCCTGATTATCTTAAATAATCAGTGCTTGACAATGGGTATCACTTTTTGTTATACTAGCAGTATAGGAAATTAAATAGGAAAATAAATATGTTAAATCTAATCATTAAAACCCAATACAAAGAAAACTATGCTATCAACGAGGACGGCTCGATGGGTACAGGTGCTGATGCGTACTGGAAGTTTAAGGGTGGTTCGTCATATCTTATTACGGATATTGATTTCATCAATACAGAGTATCTTGAGAACTTGGTCGAGGAGACTGCGTTCATGCACTCTTATGAGAATGATGCATCAATGGAATATGTCCTTGACTGGGAACTCATTGACGAGAATGATTTGTCTGAACATATTGCAGACTGGGAGTCACCTTACATTCTTGAGAAGAATGCCGAAGGTAATTGGACTTCTACGAAGGTCGAAGAAAATGGCGACTACGGTTATATGAGAAGTGAGATTCTCAAGAAAGTTGCAGTTTGGACTTACGAAGGTTCGAACGATAACCCAATTAATTATGACGCTGTCTTCACTATGGAAGACGGTGCGATAGTCCACAAGGAAGCTGGACTCAAAGAATGGTTTACTGCGAAGGAGGCAGCATAATGAATATAGAAGAAGCAAATAAAAAAATCGATGTGTTGGATAATAAGTCTTGGGACTTAGATGCAGTCATATCACAAGTGAATGATAAGACCAAGGAAATCAAATACAATGATGTTCCTTCCAATATCTATATTGCAGTCATGGGACTTGCAGAAGATAATGGAATTGAAGAATCAGAACTTGAGTATAAAATTAATGAAGTCAGAGAAAAAGTTAATGCACTTGAATCTGCTATCTATGATTTGGTAGAACCCTTTGAAGAAAAGAAAAGGGAAATCGACAATGAGAAAGAAGAAATCGAGTGTGACATTTCAGATTACGAATGGGAGCAAAACAAATGCTAGTATCAACAGAGAATTATTTTAATGGTGTTGCAAAGACATACAAATTCGAAAATGGATATGGTGCAAGTGTAGTGTGTCATGATGGTTCATACGGTGGGCCATATAACAAGAACCAGCCCAACCGTTGGGAAATTGCAGTCCTAGATTTAGAGGGTCAGATGTGTTATCATACACCAATCACCCAAGATGTTATTGGACATCAAACAGAAGAACAAGTGCTTTCAGTTCTGAAAGAAATATCAGAACTAAAAGAAGATTTATATAAACAAGAGCAACTTGAACTTGAGTTTGCTCAAATGCAATCGAGTGAGGTACATAATGATTGATATAGAAACAGCGAAAATAATCGCAGAACGCACGGACGGTAAACTAAGTGCAGAAGATGTAATAAATCTTGCGACTTACGGTGCAGTAAGTCCAAGTGAGTTTGCACCCGACCCCGATGAAGGTGAAGGATGTATTTGTGGAGAAGTTAATTGTCCCGATGCATATTCTCATACAACGAGTGGGTACTAAGATGTTTGAGGGTATGAATCAAAATCAAATTCCTTTTGAACCTGCAGAATGGTTTCCCGAATTGGATGCACTTCAAAAGAGTGGTCAAATGAATATGTTTGGAGCTCCTCGATGGTTGCAAGAACAGTTCGATTTTAGTAAAGACCAATCCATGATTATTTTCAATGCATGGTGTGATTACAAAGAAGGTAAGTAAAATGAAAAAACGATATATCTATTTTATTTTGGGTACATTACTGGGATTAGTAGTTGGACTTACATTTTCAACTAATGCTCATGCATCAGACCCCAATGAAGATATCTTTTGCATGGCAAAAAACATTTACTTCGAAGCAGGTAATCAACCTATCGCAGGAAAGATTGCAGTTGCACAAGTGGTTCAGAATAGAGTTAAAAATCGTGACTACCCTAATACAATTTGTGGTGTAGTTTATCAAGCAAGATGGAAAGAAAACTGGAAAGGTAATATGTATCCTGTTAGGAATATGTGTCAGTTCAGTTGGTTTTGTGATGGTAAGTCTGATGAACCCGAAGATAGTGTCACATGGGATATTGCACTTATGACTGCAAGGGCAGTTCACTGGGGTGAATACGGAGACATTACAGAAGGTGCAACACACTACCATAACGATAGTGTATACCCTTATTGGGCAGACTCACTGAATGAGACTGTAGTTATTAACAATCATATATTTTACAAATGAGAAAAGAAGAATTGGTGAAAGTATTTAACCACTTGCATAAAGAAGACACTAGTGGTATAATAGAAGCAGTAGTACATGATGTTAACGGTGGAACGTTTGTCACCGATAGTATCAGACTCGACATGGATGGTGGTAGAATTATTATTTGTCAACTCAATAGTCCATGTTATGAAACTAACAAACGAAACTGGAAACAAGAACTTGAATTTATTTTACCTTCATAAATACTATGCAGTCTACAAAAAAGATTTTGCGAAATGGACGGATAGACCAGTCCCACAATTTATGAGTATCTAATGCCTACCTACGAATTTCAAAACACCCTTACTGGTGAAACCGAAGACCACTTCATGTCGTGGAAAGACCTAGATGCATTCAAAGAAGAATGTCCACACCTTAAACAGATTATAGGAACACCTATGATTGTTGGTGGAACTGGAGACCGTGTTAAAACGGATGCAGGATTTAAAGAGGTTCTATCTAAGGTTGGTGAGGCATATCCAGGCTCAGATGTTGACCAAAGATATAATGGTACAGATTCTAAGACAACTGCAACCAAAAGAATTGTTAAAAAACATATGGACATACAGTCCAAAGGAAAGTAGAATGGATAATGTGATTGCGATTAATGATTTAGAACAACTACAAGAAACAATGACTCGTGTCCAAGAGAACGGTAAGAGGTTTTATCAAACACCCGAAGGACAAAAGTACCCAAGTGTGACTACAGTCACTGGACTACTCACTAGAGACCACATTAAGTTGTGGAGAGAAAGAGTCGGTGAGGAAGTCGCAAACAAAATTTCCACAAGTGCAGCCAAACGTGGTACTAGAATGCACTCATTATTTGAACAATATCTTCGTGCAGAAGAACCAGTGTTCTTTGACAACATTATGGAATCTTCAATGTTTGAAGCAGTCCAACCAGTACTGGATGATATCATTCCTATCGCTTTAGAAGCAGGTATGTATAGTAATTCATTACAGATGGCAGGACAAGTAGATTGTGTTGGTGTGTGGGGTGACGAACTTGCAATTATCGATTTTAAGACAAGTGCAAAGTACAAAGAGGAATACATGGCAGACCCATGGTTTCACCAAATGACAGCATATGCAATTATGGTCGAGGAACTTACAGGTGAAGTTGTCGATAGAATTGTTGCAGTAGTTGGTGTCGATGGTGGTGGTTGTCAAGTGTTTGAAGCAGACCCTAGAGAATATGTCGATAAACTCTATAGTCTAAGAAATCAATATCGAAATTTACACGGAGTATAAATGTGATTAGTAAAAAAGAATTTACAGAACAAGTGGAACAAATTCTACTTAAGACAAAGACAGATGTTATGGATGCGATTATTTCAGTGTGTGAAAAAAATAATCTAGAACCCGAATCTGCAAAACGATTTATAAGTATCCCACTACGAGAGAAACTAGAAGCAGAGGCACAAGGTCTCAATATGGTTAATCGTGGTAAAGTGGGAAGAGGAAGTATAACAAGTTTTTTCGAATAGGAGTACAGTATGAAAAAAGGTGATATAGTCACAGTAGTGACAATTAGTGGAGAGTACGTTGGTAAACTAGTCTCTATGGAAGATGCAACAGTTGAGTTAGAAAATCCAAGAATGATTTTATCGAATCCTGCAGACGGAAGTATGGGATTCGCAAAAGGATTAGCTGCGACAGGTGTAGAGAATCCTACTAGTGCAATCTTTCAACAGGTAGTGTTTGTTGTACCTACAAATGAAAAGGTAGCAGAAGCACACTTGACTGCAACCAGTGGATTAGTATTGGCAAAATAAATGACGAGTCGTGACGGATATGATGCATACACTTTATACCTTGGTATAAAACTTCACTTCCACACGGACACATATGACTTTATCAAATACAACGGTAAAGTCAAGTCTGATATAAACTCGTTCTTAAAACGAAAAGACAAATACCATTTTGGTAAATTATACAAAACATATAAACAAGACTTGCAGGATTTCTATGTTGCAAATCTTTCGTTCAAAGATTATTGGGCAGGAGACTTGTTAGATTCTGAGTGTGATAAAAGATATAAAGAATGGAAGAACAGAAATCAGAAGTTATCGTATATGTTTAAAACCGAAGTATCTGATTTACTCAGAAAGAAACATATCAACAAAGTATTGGAGTGTAAGAATGGTCAACACCCTATCCTACTCAAACAATACCTTGCAAAGAAACTTTCATTAGAGACACTTTGTATCATGGACGACATTATTAATATGTGCGACAATGAATGGAATGCATTGATATCAGAACAGTTAGTGTATCCCGAAGTGTATAGACTAATAAAGAAATACAAAACGTTTTTGGAATATGATTATCCAAAATACAAGAAAGACCTTATAGATTTATGTTAGAAGAAGTGACAATACTGGGAAACGGCCCAAGTAGATTAGATTTTGAATTCAATACTTCTCACGAAGTGTGGGGTTGTAATGCAATCTACAGGGATACAGATAAGTGTGACCTAGTGTTTGCAGTTGATATGCCTGTACAAAAGGAGATAGTTGAATCGGGATACTATCGAGGGAATCATGTTGCATTCGCAGACATTGACCCAATACCAATTGAAATGATTGAATTGTTTCAAAGTGATTTCAACGGCCCTGTTATAAGTTTAAAGGAAGATGATACACACTTTATCATTCAAGGAAATGATAGTAGAACAGATTTTTTAGGATTGAAGAATCCTCATTTAATTACAACATACAACGAACCGATGTTAAAAAATTTAATGACTGGGATGTCTGCATTAGGATATGCAATGGCACTTGGGATTAAAACCATCAACTTAGTTGGGTTTGATGGGTTGGAACTCGAAGGAGAACCATCTAATATTTACGAAGGAAGTGTTAACTATCCGTCTAAATATACAACAGAGGATGCAGTACTACAAGTTCAGCGTTCTCAGTTCATAGCACTATGCGAATGGTACTATGGAAAAGGTTCATTATATTGGCAAAACCCTCTAGACAAAGAGGATGAAATCATGTATAATGAACTATCTTATTATGAAATAAGTGAAGAGTGGATTCTAGGTCAAGGTCTAGAGTCTTAATAAAATTGTTAATAAAATGCGATATAATTGTAATACAATAGGAGAATACAATGTCAAGTAGTTTAGATAAACTAAGAGCAGCGATGGAAACTGCTTCACCTACAGAAGGTGCAAAAAAATCCTACAATGACGACACAATGTGGAAACCCGAACTGGATAAAACTGGTAATGGATACGCAGTGATTCGTTTTTTACCTACCCCCGATGGAGAAGAGATGCCTTGGGTATCCTACTTCGACCATGGTTTTCAAGGGCCAGGTGGATGGTATATTGAGAAGTCTTTAACGACTCTTAATAAGAAAGACCCTGTAAGTGAGTACAACACTTCATTGTGGAATACTGGAATTGAAGCAAACAAAGAGATTGCTAGAAAACAGAAGCGAAGACTTCACTATGTTTCTAACGTCTATGTTGTTTCAGACCCTAAGAATCCCGACAACGAAGGTAAAGTATTTAAATATAGATACGGCAAGAAAATCTTTGAAGCACTCAAGGAAGCAATCTCACCTGCATTTGAAGATGAGAAAGCAATCAATCCTTTTGACCTCAGAGACGAAGGTGCGAATTTCAAAATCAAAATCCGTAAGGTTGATGGTTATTGGAATTATGACAAATCTGAATTCGATGCAACTGCACCATTAGGTGACGAAGCATTGATTAACTCAGTGTTCAGTCAAGTGCATTCTTTAAGTGCCGTTATCGGCCCAAATGAGTTCAAGACTTATGAAGAACTCAAAGAGAAACTTGAAAGAGTTCTCGGAACAGTTGGGTCTACCTCTACTGCTGAATCAGTTGCAGAAGATTTGGAAGAAGTTCCATGGTCTAATGTAAACACTGCTTCAACAGCAAGTGAACCAGTAATTGAAAGTGCAGAAGTCTCAGCAGGTGTAAGTGCCTCATCAGAAGACGATGCAATGGATTACTTTAAGAAGTTAGCTCAAGACTAACTTCGTTTGGGGTGCATAGGTTTATATTATGAATTTAATTGACAAGTCTATGCATTCACTGAGACCGTGGATAATGGGGGTACTCAGTAAGGGTAAGATAAACAGCAATAAAGCGGGTTTATCGGTGCAGAGCGGGATGCTGTAAGGCGTGGGGCGACTGACACACTTTTTTAACTAGGAACTATTATGCCAAGCGTGACACCAAAATACAATGCGAAGAAAAGAACTACGGAATCGTTCGATGGTCTTCTTAGGCGTTTTAAAAAGGCGTGTGACAATGCAGGAATAGTTCAAGAAGTTCGAGATAGACAACATTACGAAAAACCTAATCAGGTAAAACACAAAAAGAATCAACAACAGACTCGCAGAAATAAACTTGAAGCAATCAAGAGAGAAAACGCAAGTCGTCCTAGACGCTGGATTTAGTCGTGTCAAATTGGCACGGTGGAAAGGGTTCTAAAAGAAGAAACTCAAACGAAGATGCATATACCTCTAACTGGGAGAAAATCTTTGGCGAGAAAAAAAAGAAGATTGAATCTAAAGTCAGAAAGACTACACCATCACACGGACTTACTCAAGTCCAAAAAGATAAAACCAAATATAATAGAAAGAAGTTTAACCTAGACGAAGTTTAAGTTGATTGTAGAGCTGCAATAGTTCTTTCATCATTTCGAGCATCCGAAACTTGGTTATAGTTGGTGTATCTGCTGGCACTAGCAACACTATTATCTACAGCAATGCTTCCACCACCACCACTGCCTGATGTGGATTTTTCATCATCAAGGTTCCTTGTTCTACCTTTTATATCATCACCAATCTCATTCCTCAGTTCAATAAGTTTATCTTCCATCGACTCTAAGTCTTTCTTTGCATCTTCAGAATCAAAACTTTCATCTCCAAGTATCTCATTTATATCATCATCAGCAGTCATTAGGTTATCAACTCCCCAATCAACCGTTAATGCAGCACCTGCAACTACTAAACCATATCCTAACCACCCTAATGGGCCAGCTGCAAGCATGGGAGCTGCGTAAGCAGCTGCAGCTAAAGCTGCTGCAGAAGCTGCAATTGGTTTTACAACATCTTCGCCCATCATAGAACTTTTTTTAGCGATTGCAAGTTTTCCTTCCTCATACTGTTCTTCAGTGATTGAACCCTCACCACCATTCCATAATTCTTCTAATTTTGCACTCATGTCCTTGCTTTCTGCAAGTGCATTATTGACTTCCAATCCAGTCATAAGAACAGTAATTGGAGCTCCTGCTTTACT
>ERZ1046148.433-NODE-433-length-26022-cov-9.041399_pt1 | contig 26022 bp, 22 predicted proteins | sample MGYA00383090_ERZ1046148 | MGnify/ENA primary metagenome ERZ1046148 (study PRJEB29581, sample SAMEA5548360) | metagenome | biome: marine; feature: coastal; material: water | depth 25 m | study: Short-term variability in the microbial, nano- and picoplankton... | reverse complement strand
ATGTCTTCTCGCATTGACTTACAAATGTGACAATATCCACTTGTGGTTGGGGCTCCGCATCTTCGACATCCAAGCATAGTGAATATTAGCATCTAGGGTATATAAATAAAAAGAGAGTATGGAGCGTGTAGTTTATATACTATGGATGTTTTTATACATATAATAATTTCTCATAACTTGGAGGTGATAAGATGAATAATGGAATACAAGGAAACTCAGAAACAAAACGTAAAACAACATTCGAAATCGACCCTGACCTTCAGGCAGTCTGTCCTGAATGCGGTTGTGAAGGAATCTATGAAGTGGACTTAACTGGTGTATTGGTTGTTGGTCCAAATGGGCCAGAGATTTGTTTCTGGGGACGGTATCCCGACCATCGGAAACTTACTCGCACTCCATTGATTGAACCTGATTTAGATGTCGTATGCTCTCATTGTGGACATGACATGTTCCTTGGAGAGTTAGTCGATGAACCAGGGTTAGAAGGCATTGTTTTGGAGGATGAATAGATGGACGCTGTCTCATTGAAATCTTGTGATAAGTGTGGCCTACCCGGACATGTGTTGATGAATAAAGGGCCGAATTCTTGGACAATGACATCAACAGTACTCTGTTATTCTTGCATGTGTGATCGTTTCCCGATTGCAATCAAGGTCTCCGGGGGAATCGATTTTTGTAGATACGTCCCTCAAGAAATACGTTTCCTCAGCGATTAGACATTATTGTACCAATGATTAAATGTTCAACGGAGGAAGTTCCCTCATGGCAGGAGAGGCTTTGACGGAACTGGCAGCCGCTGTTGTTACCGAAGAAGTCATCGAAGACATCGGTAACAAAGTGGAAGATGTAACGAAACATATTCCATTTCTCAAATACGCCACCGTGTCTTTATTTTTTATTGGATGGGCCATCTATTTCATTTGGTTTTATTGAAAAGGTTACAAACCAAATTCCTCTACGAGTACTATGGAAGCGAATGAGTGCTTTATTGCAAGCGTTGGAAAAGACTGGCATAAGATCTCAAATTGCAACGTGCACTTGAACGTAAAACGTCGACTTCAACGAACTGTAATTCGTGGTCAAGAAGGAGACGACTTGATGGATGAAGGTGCTGAATCAGCCGAATACAGAATCACAGGAGACATGTCTATGCCAGAATTCAAACAGATTCTCGAAATCTTTCGCGGTGGCCAACCTTGGTTCCATGACCCCTTCGAAGACAGACAAATGAAGGCATTATTCTTGAGCATCGACTACGATAGCGCATCTGGTGCCTTTGAGTTTATTCTCATGGAAGATGCTGAGATGCCTGAGATCAAGTCTTGACTTCAAATCCATTTGAATCAACGATTATTACGTTGGTTTCTGGAACGTCCTCGATTATTTCCAGAGCGTCCTCCGTCATTTCCAGAGCGTCCGCCTCCACTTCCTGAACGTGAACGTCCTGAAGAGGATTCACGTGAATTGTGATTGTTTCTTCTCTTTTGTTTTGGCTTTGTTGACCGGTTCTGATGATTCCTATTCGGTCTGTTTTGAGGCTTGTTGGTTTTGATTTTACCAGCTTTTTGCCCAGGCTTTGGAACTGCACCGTGGAAATGCCATTCATGTTCATCATCGACATCGATCTGATATCCAATGAGGTTTTGAATTCCAACAAGATATCCAGATTCAGATTCATCACAGAATCCGTAGGCTATGCCGGACTTTCCTGCTCGAGCGGTACGGCCAATTCTGTGGACATAACTTTCAGGTTCATTTGGAAGATCGTAATTGAATACGTGTGTAATTCCATCAACATCGATTCCACGACTTGCAATGTCTGTTGCAACCAAAATTCGGGTGTTTCCAGCCTTGAAACTTGCAAGCGCTTTCGTTCTGGCACCTTGACTTTTATTTCCGTGAATAGCAGCTGCATTGACACCTGATTGGTCGAGTTGCTTTACCAACCGATTAGCACCGTGTTTTGTTCGGGTGAAGACAATGCCCTTCTCGACTTTCTCTCCCTTGATGATCTTGACCAATATACGTCGCTTGTCTGCCTTTCGAACAAACATGATTTTCTGTTCAATTCGTTCTACAGTGATTTCTTCTGGGCTTACATCGACCATGATGGCATCCCGAAGGAACGACTCAGCCAATTCTGCAATTGATTTAGGCATCGTTGCACTAAACAAAAGGTTCTGGCGTCTTTTTGGAAGAAGTTTCAGGACCTTTCGTATGTCTCGAATGAATCCCATGTCGAGCATCTGGTCTGCTTCATCGAGGACAAAGAATTCCACACGACCTAAGTCAATGAATCCTTGACCGATGAGGTCGAGTAATCGCCCAGGTGTTGCGACGAGGATATCGAGGCCTTTTTCCAGCGCTCGAACTTGTGGATTTTGTTTGACTCCACCGAAGATGACTTTGTGTCTGATGTCTAAATGCTCGCTGTAGACTGAAAACCGTTCATCAATTTGGGCAGCTAATTCTCTGGTTGGAGAGAGGACAAGGGCTCGAATGAATCTCTTTCCTTGTGGCCTTGATCGACTCATGACCTGGAGGACTGGTAGTGCGAAAGCAGCTGTTTTTCCCGTTCCTGTTTGGGCGACACCCAACACATCCCGTCCTTCGAGAAGAGGTGGAATAGACAATGATTGGACAGGCGTTGGAGTTGTGTATCCTTCCGCTTTTACAGCACGTAGAAGTTCATCTGATAAGCCAAGTGTTTCGAAATCTTCCATCGTTTTCCCTCACGTAGTTGACGAAACAAACAATGTTTCATCTTCCTGAACATCACACTGTCCTGCTTCTTACCTAAAACAAGAGGGGGTAGTTTCGACAAGAGCATCGGCATTCAACAGTAGCGTGTCAAAAGCGGAGTCGCTTATGCAGTCACTCTTCTTCAGAAGAAAGCCCAGATTGGAGTTCACCGAGGTCGATTCTGTTGTCCTCGTTGGTATCGAGTGCCTTGATGATCATGGAAACTTGGTTTGGTGACAGTTTGTCACCTACGACGTTTTGAAGCCCTCTGTAGAGTTCTGGTCCATTGATTTGACCGTCATCATCTCCATCGATTGAAGAGAAGAGATCTTCAACGGATTGATTATTTTCTTCAAGCGCTGTACGGATTTTATTCATTGCATCGCTTACATTCCAGGTCTCTTCGTCATCGGACATGATTCTCTGTCTGTACCTGCGTTGAATAAATGTTCCCAACACCGAGTATGTTTCAATTGAATGCATTTTTTTGCAATCATGGTAGGTGAGACTAAGGCTTGTATGTTAGCAGTAGGCGATAAGGAGGTTCGTATATGGCAGATTCGAACGAGACTCACCTGCTTGCCATGCGATTTGCTGATGATTGCAAAACTCATTTTCATAGGGTGAAAAATCATCTTGTTCAACAATCATCACATCTTTCAGAAAAAGAATCCCATGAGATTGTGGAAACGTTGTTCTTCCGTCTCCTTGTTCTACGATTTTTGGAGGAAAAACTATGGCTTCGATTTGATGGAAATTCAGACTATTTATCTGCGCTTTGTAGTTCGGGAGGAATTGATTCTAAGTCGATTTATGAATCGAGGTTGAAGCCACTTTTTACGAAAGGGCTCTCAACGGGTGGGACTCAGCAAAACGCTGCATACGGCGAGGTACCCTTTCTTAATCTGAACCTCTTTTATGAAACCGTTCTCGATGGCATTGATTGGGATATATCTGATGAACTGATTCAATCTTTACTTGGGAAAAATGGATTGTTTTACAATTATGATTTCACGATTACGGAATTTGGTTCAGATGAAGCGATTAATCCAGAAATCATTGGAACCTTGTTCGAGGAATTGATGATGAATCGTCAGGACAGGGGGGTGTTCTACACTCCAAAACCAGTCGTGCGATACATGTGCAATGAGGGCATAAAACGAATTCTTGAGGAAAAAACGAGTCTATCTTCTGATCTGATTGCACGTCTTGTGGATCAAAACAGCGTTGATGGAATCTCGTCGGAACAAGCAGGTGTGCTTAGAAATGGATTGCTCTCGATCAAGGCAATTGACCCTTCATGTGGATCAGGTGCATTTCTCATCGGTTTGTTAGATGAACTCACTCGAATCCATCTCACACTCTCAACGAGTTTGAATGATGTTAACGTTTCAAAGTATGAACTAAAACATCAACTTCTTTCTCAATCTATTTTTGGTATTGATCTCGATTCCAAAGCAGTGAATCGTACTCTGTGTCGTCTGTGGCTCTCTTTGGTAGCAGATTCACTTCAACCATTTACTGTTTCATTAGAGGCCTTTAATGTCGAATCAGGAGACAGTTTACTTGGTATTGAACCACGATGTGTACGTGACGTAAAAGCCAGTAACGATGGCTTTGACCTTGTTTTAGCAAATCCTCCTTATGTTCGACATGGGCATCTTGCTCAAAAATACAAGAAACAATTGCTTGAACAATATGGTACTGTAAAACACGCTCCAGTTCACAAAACTTCTGATTTGTATTGCTATTTCTTTGTACGTGCAAATGAGTTTCTTCGTCCGAATGGGCTCCAAATTTTCGTCTGTTCAAACAGTTGGCTCGATGCTGGTTTTGGCAAATATTTGCAACAATATTTACTTCAAGAGAATCATATCATTTCCCTTATTGATTCGAGGAAAAAGAAACAATTTGGTAATGCTGATATCAATACAATCATCTCAATTATTCGAAAATCCGAACCTGAAAGTACCTGTTTTGTCATGTTGGAATCGGAATTCACCGAGTCGATTAACTCCTCAGCATTGAGAACTTCTCGTGTGATTTCTCAAAAGCAATTGATGGAATCTGGTTTTGACAATCATGGGAACTACGTTGGTCAAAGACTTTCACTCCTACACAGAGCTCCGGAAATTTATCTCACTCTAATGGAGGTGCTCTGGTCGCAGTCTTGTGAATTGCAACAAGTTGCCCGGGTCTCTAGAGGTTCTACAACTGGAGCAAATGCATTTTTTTACCTAAGCAGAACGGAATCTGAAAACTATGGTCTTGAAGAAGAATATCTCTTCGATGTTCTTCGCAGACCCGTCGAAAGTCAAAGCATTCGAACAAGCCTTTCCAATCGGCAAACCCTCATGTTTACTTGTTCTGGAACAAAAGAATCATTGGCAGGTACTCAAACACTGTCCTACATTCTTGAAGGCGAATCAAAAGGCTATGATCAAGGGTCAACATGTAGGTCAAGGAATATCTGGTACAACGTTAATTCAAGTGAATCTGCTCAGATATTATGGATGGAAACAATGGGGTCTTCTCACAGGGTTTGCTTCAATGATCAAGAGGTTCGACATTCGGACAAATTCTACGGGATTTATCCTTTTGAAGACAAGATTGATTCTCTGAAGTTATGTATTTGGCTGAATAGTACACCAATAATCCTCCATAAACTGCTTACAAGTTTTAATTCGCTTGGGCTCGGTGCTCTGAAATCTCCTGTCTATGAAGTCAAGAAGATACCTGTTCCCGATTTGGCTCTTCTTCAGTTCGACGAGAAGGCTCTGGAATCCTTCCTTCAACGACCAATACACGACGTGGTGACAGAAATGTCAATGTCTGATAGAAAAAAACTGGAAGAACCGATTATGAGGATGCTTGGATTCTCACAACAACAAGAAGAAGAAATGAGACTCGCAATAATTGCGCTCATGTCCGATAGACTCGACAAAGCAAGTTCCTAATCAAAAAAGGATATGCGTCGGTGTTGTTTTATGTATGGCCCCATTTAGGTAAATCATTGGTTGTGTTGGTGGATGCGCATTCAGGTTTTGTTGGTCTTTCTTTTAGTGGCCAGTCAAACCGTTGTCTCTCCAGTTCAAGCCGATGGTCGAGCCATTGAATTCGATGTGGAATTAGCTCGATATGACTGGCTTTCAAATGAAACCATACCAATCCAACTTGAACTGAAAAACGCTCCATACAACACGAATTTCACAGTCGTATGGGATGTCAGAGATGTCAATAACAATGTCGTCGCGAATGATTCACTAACGTTCAAAGCATCGGGAACAATCACCACCAAAATCGTCGAACTCAAACACATTTACAACAACGAACATTTCTACACATTCAGTGTTAATTTATTGGATTCTTCAGGTGGAATCATCTCTCAAGATGATCACTCTTTCACAATGTTTCAGAATCGGAAAATAGCACCAATTGGTAATCTTGTTGTCTTTGGGGATTCGTTGAGTGATATGGGTAACGCAAAGAATTCAATCCTTAATGTTCCTGATGTGCCACCGTATTGGCAAGGCAGATTTTCAAATGGAATGGTTTGGGTTGAATACGTTTCTCAGGCTTATGGTGTCACGACAACAGTTGGTTCGGGGACACAACCAGGTGATAATAGAGCATTCGGCGGCTCACAAACGGGTGCAGGATATTCGTATCTTTTATTGCCGAATGTTGGGACCCAAATCACAGGTTACACCACAAATGTTCAATCGAGTTTTACTTCGAATGATGTTGTAACCCTGTGGGCTGGTGGGAACGATTTCCTCTATGGTTCTGCTAATTCCGACACAATCGTTACCAATATGGAAAGCCACATACGACAGCTAGCAACTGCAGGGGCTGATGAATTCATCATTCCAAATCTTCCTCCTCTGGAAAAGACTCCTGAAATTCTTAGTCGAAGTCAAACTCAGCAACAGAACATTGGTTCTGAAGTCGTTTCATACAACAGTAAATTATCGACTCTGATTACGGATTTACAAGCGGAATTAGGAATCCTTGTTCATTCGATTGATGCATACACAGTTTTCAACGACATAATGGTCAATAAGGACGCATTGGGGCTTGTAAATACGCAAGCTGCAGCGTGTTCTGGTGGTGCTGGTCTGTTGCCTTTACCAATTTGTAATAACGGTGATCCAGTTGTCTCCAATGTTGATGAGTATGTGTTCTTTGACAAGGCTCATCCAACTCGAATGATGCATCAGTACATTGGACGTTTTGCAATTGAAGCAATCGGTCAGGCTGATACGGATGGTGACGGTATTGTTGATGGAATGGATTTGTGCGATTGGACTGATGATGTTTCGACCGTAGATCTGAACGGTTGTTCTTGGGATCAACGTGATGATGATGGTGATATGATTCTCAATGGAATGGATGATTGTCCAGGTACGGCTGTTGACGCTTCTGTCGACGAATCAGGTTGCTCAGATGAGCAGAAGGATTCCGATAGCGATGGGATGAATGATGCAATCGATCCGTGCCCATTGAGTCCAAATCTTATCGATTATGATGGAGATGGTTGTTCTGATTCCGAAGATTGGGATGATGATAATGATTCAGTACCGGATTATGATGATGAATGCCCTAAAGGCCTCATAGGTGTTCACATTGCTGATTTGGATTCCGATGGTTGCTCCGACATAGAGGACCTTGACATTGATGGTGATGGTCTCTCAAACACCCAAGAAGAACAACTTGGGACAGACCCTCGCAATCCGGATTCGGATTCAGATTCATTCAAAGACGGCTTTGATGCATTCCCACTCGATCCACTTGAATGGGCAGATACTGACGGTGACGGATGTGGTGACAACAGCGATGAATTCCCCCTAAATCCAGATGAATGTGTCGATACTGATGAAGACGGTGTTGGTGATAATGGCGATCCGTTCCCTGCCGATGAACAAGAATGGGCAGATTGGGATTCTGACGGTGTCGGCGACAATAGCGATGATTGTCCTTACGAATACGGTCTTTCTTTGATTCCTCTTGGATGTCCTGACCGTGATGGTGATGGAATTGCGGATTCGGTCGATATTTTCCCTTCAAATCCAGAGGAATGGTCTGATGAAGATGGGGATGGTTACGGTGACAATGGTGACGTATTCCCTCAAGATTCATCCGAATGGTATGATAGCGACAATGATACTTTTGGGGACAACATGGATGCATTCCCACTAAACTCTTCTGAATGGTATGACACAGATTTGGATGGGGTGGGCGATAACATTGATGCCTTTGTGAATGACTCAACAGAATGGCTTGATTCTGATGGAGATGGTTGCGGAGATAACTCGGATGTTTGGCCATACAATGCTTCGGAATGTTTTGATACAGACTTTGATGGTGTTGGGGATAATGCTGACGCTTTCCCAGAAAGTGCCTTCGAATGGCTTGATTCTGATGGTGATGGATTGGGTGATAATGCCGATGTATTCCCCTTCGATAAAGATGCAAAATATGACAGCGACGGCGATGGTGTTGCAGATTCAAATGATTGGTTCCCACAACAAGCAGGAATGGACTCACTGTTTGATCTTGGGTGGAGAATCGTTCTCGGTCTAGCCGTTATTGGATTGGTTGTTCTTTTCATTCAAAGTCGTACAAAATTAGGTCCTGACGATCTTGGTAAAGAATGGATTCAAAACCAGGATGAGTACACTCAAAATGCTCTTGATAATCGTCCTACAGCAGCACCTTCCTTCGATGAGTTCAACTGATTTTTTGATGAAATGATAAAAAACCTCTATGTTTGTCTATCGGAAGGTCATTATGTGACCCTCGTGACGTACGGCCATGCGTAGCCTAGCAGTGTTGCTGACATTCTTGATGCTGACTCTCTCTCTTTCAGGATGTTTCGGAAACGAAGAAGTCGAAGAAGAGGCTGAAATTGTAGTCCAAGAGGACACACGTTTTTTCGTAACAGATAAGTTTGGAGAGACTTCGAGTGAGACTCCAATAGACATGTCGTTTCAGTTCAGTGATGTAGGTGAAACCGGTAAGGAACCTAGCATTGGTATCACCTCAAGCGGGTGTATGTTCTTCATTGCTATGGAAAAACCAATGCGTTCATGCGATTATGGCCAATCTTGGGAAAACATGGCTGACATCACTCAAGCACCCTTCACGAGCGATCCATACGGTTGGGTAGATCCAGTCACAGACAGAGTGTTCAATATACACATGATGGGTCTTGAATCCACTTGGATTGGATGGTCTGATAATGACGGTGAATCATGGCTGGGTAATCCTCATGATTCCGGAACGACTCCTCTTAATGACCACATCAAACTCGCATCTGGCCCATGGATTGATAGTGCCTATGGTTTGGTTGGACAACTCAACCCAACCTATGAGACGGCGGTCTATTTCTGTTTCAACAAACTTGCAGGAATCTCTTGTTTTACGAGTTTTGATGGCGGTGCAACCTTCGAGGTCGGTGGAGATATCGTCGGTCTAGCATCAACAAATGGTGGTCTTCATGGGGCTATCACGACAGCTCCTGACGGAACAGTTTACCTTACTCCAAGAGTTGCTACGCCCACTATTCTGATGTCCAAAGACAATGGATTGAACTGGGAAGAACGAGAAATGGGAATGGATGCTGGTACGCCTAATCCTCGAAAGAATTCAGAGGTTGCTACTGATACTGAATCCAACGCATATCACGTATGGACTGGTTCGGATTTTGGAGTTTACATGTCGAGAAGCACAGATTCAGGAGTAACTTGGGAACAAGAAAGCATCCGCTTGAGTCCGAATCAAGTCATTTCCAACACGTTCCCTCAAGTTGATGCAGGGGATCCTGGCAGAATTGCAATCACTTATCTGGGCAGTGAAGACGCTTCTGAACTGAATCAATCGGATATCGATGGTAATCCATGGAACGGTAATCCTCACTTTGCTACGAGTAACGTGAGTTACTATCTCTACATCACCTACAGTCTCAATGCTCTTGATGAAAATCCAACCTTCCACACGATGAGAGTCTCTGATGACCCTGTTCAAATTGGAAGCATTTGTCTCAACAGTGGGGACTGTCGAGATATTGGTGGGTCAAACAGAAATCTCCTTGATTTCAATGACCTTCATATCGATCTCGAAGGCAGAGTTTACGTTGCCTTTGCGGATGGCTGTACTGGTGATTGCGCTTCAAATCCAAACGCTACAGCTGAGAATTCTCGTGATGGACGTGGTTCTGTTTACTATCTTGCAAACGGGCCTAGTCTATTGGTTGAGAAAGGAGAACTCTCTCCTCTTCTTACCACCTCTGAGATGGAACAAAACAAAGATTGCCTACACACAATTCCTTGTGTTGCTGTTGAGCGAATCGAGTCCGAGGATTAAGCAGAAACAGGCTTGTTGTTTCGCTTTTCCTTCAAGGATTTCATGAGTACATCGAATTCTTCTCTTGCTTCACTAATCTTGAGTTTACATTGCTTGATTCTGTTTCGATGAGCCTCTTTCATTGATTTCCAACTGGTCTTACTCTGATCCTTTTTGGACTGCTTAGCCTGCTTGTATTCCTTTCTGCGTTCCATGAGGTCTGTAAATCCATTTCGAAGTTGAGCAACACAATCAGTAATCTTCTCTTGATAATCGCTTTCAATGTATTGCCCCTTAGACTTGCGCTCAAAGGTTGCTTTCATGCGTCGTGATTCGATTGACTTGTCTGGTATCTTGTGGAGGTCTTTGGTGAGTCCAAACCAAGATGCAGACTGGATTAACCACTTTGATGGATCCCAATGGTACCATCGATGTCCATTGCGGTAATCTGCTTGGAATGTATGGTGGAAGTTATGGTATCCTTCTCCGAACGTGAATAAGGAAAGTATTGGTGAATCCCTTGATGTGTTTGCTGTTGAGTATGGTTGTGTGCCCCATGTGTGAGCAGCCGAGTTGATGAGGAATGTTCCGTGGTGAACGACAACCACTCGAAGGAATCCACCATAGATTATACCACCCAGAAGGCCATGGACGTTCCCGAGTAAAGCAAATCCGACAAGGCCTGGCAACACAATACCAACAAGGAAACCGATAAGGAAAATATGTCGGTCTTGCCATGCAAGGATTTTGTCAGCTTGTAGGTCCTCTACATGTTCAACAATTTCCTCGCCTTGATCGACCATAACCCATCCAATGTGTGCCCAAAAAAATCCGTCTGTCACGGAATAAGGGTCTTCATTTTCATCGGTTTTGAGGTGATGTCTTCTGTGATCACTGCACCACTTGATTGCTGAGTTTTGGAATGCAGCAGCGCCAAAAAGAGCGTAAAACAATCGAAGTGGCCATTCGCCTTTGTGTGTGCGATGGCTGAACAATCTGTGATAGCCAGCGGTGATCGATAAACCAGATGCAAAATAAAAGAAGAAGAAAAGAACAGGTTCGAACCAAGAGATGCCATAGTTCATTGAGTAGTAAACGAGGGACGTAACGGATAAAATCGGTGTTCCTATTAAAAAAGAAGAATTGATGAAATTTATGCTGGTTGGTTTAGCAATATGTTCCGACATGGTCATGGCTCATTGATTTACTCTTTGATGTTGCCTCTTCTATCAGCGGGTATTTTACCATTTTTCAATAAATCTCTGTTTACCAATTATGTTGTAAAGGTATCATGCTTTTATATGTCTATGAAAGGGGAATCCTATAGAAGGTCTCGTTATGGATGTTAGAGGGTACATTGATGATGCCAACGCACTGAATGATTACTTCCGTATTGCGATTGCAATCGGTCTGATTTTATTCGGACTTTTAGTCGCTAAGTACCTCGTTATTCGTCCTTGGTGGAAATTTGTAACGGCAACAGAAGTTGATTGGGATGATCATCTCCATCGTCCTCTAGCAAACCGAACCTATGCGTTCATTATTGCTCTCGGCTCTCAACTTACTATTCGATGGATTCTCGGCACCGATGGAGCCACATTTGATACAACTGAGCCAATGTTTGCTGCTTTCTATGTCATACTTAGTGCTTCTATCCTGAGCGTTTCTATCAAGCACTTGATTCCAGTACTCATGGATCGATTTAGTGCTCAAGGAAGCGTTACAGTCTCTGGCAGCAATTCCATCATTGTCTTCTTCCTCAGAACTGTTGTTTGGTTTGCTGGTTTGTATTTCGCCTTAGATCAACTCGGCATCGAATTGTTAGGAATTCTCGCCTCGCTGGCTGTATTTTCCTTGATTATTGGATTGGCAGTTCAACAAACTTTAGGAAATATCGTCAACTCATTCCTTCTTTCCATAGATCGCCCATTCGAGGTTGGAGACCGAATTGAGGTCGAAGAAGTCCTCGGATCAGTTGTTTCCGTTGGTATCCTTTCCACAAAAATACTCGATAGAGATGAGCGTTTGGTGGTTATCCCCAACAACACTCTTGTTCAATCTAAAATTGTCAACCATGCTCGTGGTGGAGGCGATGGTATCGCTCGACGAATCTCAGTTGTTCTTGACGTAGGTGTCGACTATCGTGAAGATATCGACCACGTGAAGTATACTCTTCTTCAACTTGCGAAAGAATGTCCCTACGTAATCGATCGCCCTGAACCGAGAATTCTCCTTAACGAACTTGGTGACTTTGCTAAGGTTTTCAGAATGTACACGTGGGTTGAAGATTACAGTGATGAATGGGTTGCTAAAGACTGGCTTCTACGCAATGTCGATGAACGCTTTGGTAAGGAAAACATCAACATTCCATTCCCAACCACCGTCGAGCTTTCCGACAGTGTCTACACTCAGGCAGAAGCTGCTACGCAACGAAGTGCAAAGCGTAAAATGCAACGAGAGCGGAGGAAACTGCAAGAATCTCGTGATGGAGCAAGGGAGGAACTTGACAAAATCGCTGAGTCCCTTAAGAACCCAGATTTCTCCAAGAAAGATCGAAATGCTATGGAAGAACGTCAGCGTGAATTGTTGAACCTCCTTGCTATGTTCGATACCGACGATGATTGAGACTTTTGGCTCGATAGAAGCGGTGAATTGAAACCCTTTGAGGGGGTGGAAACGTTATGACCGAATCATCTGGGTTGTCGAATCCAGAACGTAGGATGCTACGAGCAATGCTTGGGCAACCAACTCACATATGGTCCTTAGAAGATGTCATGAAGTCATGTGGTTGGACTGACCAGGCAATTGTTGTTGGTGCAGGACATGGGCTTTCAAACAAAGGGTTTCTGAGTATCAATGAACTCGTTCGACGCACCGTCAAACTTGCTGATAAGGGAAGTGAAGCGGTCTCAAATGGCTTGCTTGAAGCTAGGCTTTGGAGATGGATTCAATCTCAAGAAGAGCCGACAATGCAAAAATTACAATCCTCCTTTGAACGACATGAAGCTGGACCTGGTGTAGGGCTTCTCAAGAAATTAAATGTTCAACTGAACAACGGTGTGTTTGAGTGCGATGATCATTCGAAAGTGAAGGTGGAACTTCAATCAAGAGCAATGTTTCTTGCATGCCTTCCCGCCGATGAAGAAGATTTGAGTGAACGATTACTCAACCATTTTAATGGTCGCAAAGGCCTTGTAGAAACCACAGAAATTCGTTTGCGTAGTTGGAGTTTAACCGATGAGGGGGCTCAAGTATCACCGTCCGATTTAGATGAAAAAAAACAAGTGACTGAAATCACTCCGGAATTGCTTCAATCAGGTGAATGGAAAGATGCAGACATTCGTGCTTTCGATGTAACGCTTGAATCCACTACACCACGGACAGGGCGTTCTCACCCAATGCAAGAATTGATCGAACGCATTCGTCGCGTCTTCTTGGAAATGGGCTTTTCAGAATTGGTTGATGATTATGTTCAAACAGCTGGTTGGAATATGGATGCATTGTTTATTCCGCAAGACCACCCTGCAAGAGAGATGCAGGATACGTTTTATCTGGAGAATCCAGCCTCTCTTGACCTTGACCCTGATCTCATAGCCAAGTGGAAATCAATTCATGAGGATGGAGGAGATACTGGTTCTCTTGGCTGGTCTGGTGAATTCTCTGAGGATGTTTCAAAGCGAGCATTGTTGCGCACTCATACGACTGTAAACACCATTCAACATCTTGCAGAGAATCCTGACAAACCATGTCGAGTGTTCTCTGTTGACCGAGTGTTTCGAAAGGAAGCAATCGATCGAACACATCTTCCTGAATTCCATCAGATTGAAGGAATAATCATGGAGCCTGGTGCGAATCTCCAGATGCTTGTTACAACACTCAAGACGTTCTATGCCAAAATGGGTTATCCCGAAGTACGTGTACGTCCTGCATATTTCCCGTACACTGAGCCGAGTCTTGAGATTGAAGTCAAGTGGAAAGGTAAGTGGCTCGAACTTGGCGGGGCTGGAATTTTCCGTCCGGAAGTAACCGAACCTCTTGGCATTACTTCACCAGTCTGTGCTTGGGGCATGGGACTCGAGCGATTAGCTATGCTCGTGCTTGGTCTTGATGATATTCGTCAACTCTACATCTCGGATTTAGAGTGGCTTAGGAATCAACCCCTGTTGTAGTCTGTACTGAGATAGTTAGATAAGGCGCCGTTTCATAGATTTGGCTATGTCACAAGGCATGCATCTGTCAAATACCGAAACTGTACCTGGAAAACTCATCACAGCTTCCTTTGGACTTGTCCAAGGTTCAACTGTACGAGCAAAGAACGTCTTCAAGGATATAGGGGCAGGTCTCAAGAACATGGTCGGTGGAGAACTGAAAGCCTACACCGAACTTCTCCAAGAAGCACGTAATGAAGCACTACAACGCATGATGATGGATGCACAAGGCCGTGGCGCTAATGCAATTGTCAACGTACGATTTGCAACATCTGCAGTCGCTGGTGGCGCTGCTGAACTTTTCGCATACGGAACTGCAGTAACTGTCGAGTGAGGCGATCTGCATGGCTGGAGAAAACTTTCTGTTTTGTCAATTATTTTTCTTTTCCATACCTATGTTTATTTATCTCGGCTCATGGTTGTTTGGCAACCTCCACCAAAACAAACTCTTGCTCAAACTTGATACTGAAGAAAAGAGTTTACATGGGCGGGCGAATCCAGTTACAAACCTTTCAAAACCGAGTCAAGCACGCCAAATCGAGTCATCCTCACTCGTCATGGAGAGCATTTCTGTTGGCCCTTCATGGTGGCAAATGTTCACGGGTGGAATCAAGAATCTGTTTGGTGGTAAAATCCATTCCTATGACAAGATGTTGACTTACGGGCGCAGAGTTGTTATCCATCGATTAAGGGTACAAGCAATACAATCAGGCTTCGATGAAGTCATCAATCTCCGTGTCGAAACAGCGATGATCTCCAAGAAATCAAAAGGCAATGATAAGACTGCTGCATACGAATTCACTGCTTATGGTACCGCTATACGCTATTCTGCCTCTCAAGATTAAGTAGTTTGGGCATCACCCAGTGTTCTGGGGAACACCTATGGCAAATGAAAAACTAATAGCCGGAGCAGTCATGATTCTATTGAATTTGGTTGTTCTAGCACCGATAGCAACAAGTATGGTAGAAGATGCAGTGGAAGACAATTTTGAGACGTATCCTTACGACTCAGCTTGTGGAGACAGTGACTGTACTACCGCAGAAGAAGACTGGGCAACGTCCACGTCCGAACGTACCTATTATGCATGGAATCTAACTAATGCAGATGCGGTTATGGCTGGAGGAGATCCAGTCTACGAGAAGGTTGGTCCTTTCCTTTACGATATCACAACAACTCGCAACATCATTGAATTCAACGAATCAGCAGGAACGCTGACTTATGATGAATCCAAGGTTTTCGAATGTTCTGCAGACACATTGAATCCATGTGATATGCCTATTACTCAACTCAACATTCCTTTCCAACCTCAAGTTGTTGGAGCTACTGGAACTGCAATCAATGGAATCATGGACCTGACAAAGGCTGGATTCGCAGCAGGTGCAATGGGTAAAGAGATGGAATCCTTCTCTGCTGGTAAGGCAACTGCAGATGGAATTGCAACTTCCTACGGTGGTATCCAGATGGGTGCTATGACTGCAGGGACTCCAGTCGATGCTGCAAATGCTTCAATGATGCTTGGAATGGGCTGGTATGATGCATATGATGCTTACTTCGCTTCCATTAACGGTTCACAGATGAACAACATGAGTGGTGCTGGAGAAATGTTAACCTACACCCAAGCCATTCAAGGGTTGCAAGCAGGAGAAGCAGCAGCAGGTGTCAATACCGCTGGTGTAACATTTGCAGGTAACCAATCTGTTGGTGATCTTTCCTATGCTTTCGATTCAGCAATGATGCCTACAGGTGAAGATGCTTCACTGACCAGCATGCAAGGTGTTCTTCTTCTTGCTGGACATTGTGATGCGTACCCTACTGGAGACTATAGCACCGTTGCAGCCGACGCACTAAATGCTCCAGCATTCACTACTGGAACTATGCAAAGAGCTGGAATCTGGGGCTATGCAACAGCAGACATCAACGCAACAATCGCAGTCGATTATGCAATCTGCTTCGGTGTCGCTGGAACATTTGCTATGGTTCATGGTGGAGCAGATGCTGATTGGGACGAAGATCCTCTCGCAATTGATGCTTCAACACGAATGATGAACTACCTTGGCGTCGATATTGACAATACAGTTGCAATGGAACTTCTCTTTGGTGGAGACGGAACTGCTATGCCAACAGGTCTCCTTGCAACCAATGCTGAAGGAACATCCTTCGGTATCGCTGCATTTGCTGGAATGGATGCTTCTACTGCAATGACAACCTATGGCCTCGATGCAACACAATATGCTGCAGTCGGAGCATGGGTCGGTGGATGGCTCACAAGCGTAACCGCTCTCCCAATGATTCTTCTTGGTGGAACTGGCACTATGACTGCTGAAGATTTCGTTAACGTCTCCTTCGGTGCAGCAGATCCAGTCAATGGCGGTTACCTTGACAACAGCCTCAACCTCGGCGGTGCTTGGGGAACAGCTCTTGTTCCTGCATCGAATGGTGCTCCTTCAATCGATCTTGACGCAGCAGTTTCTGGTAACATCCTCTACGGACCTCTTGGTCTAACAACAGCAACAGGTGCGACTCTCTTCTTGTTCGGTGAATTGACAGGCATGACGCCTCCAATTGACTTTACAACAATGGGTCCTGGTGCTCCAATGGAATGGAACGCTACAACAATTCAAGCACTCTATGGTGTTGATGCTAACGCAGCAAATGCACTTCGAGTCCTTATGATGAGTATCATCTATGGTGACTTCGTCCCAGGATTCCTTGTTGATACCTTTGGAAGCAGTGGTCAATACATGACTATGCCTCTCGACAACTGGCTCTACGGATGGAGAGACCCAGTCAGCGCTTTTGTTGCTGGTGACGTTACCGATCCTTCATTGGGATGGTCCAAACTTGAAACAAACGAGACCTACTTCGGATCTGGTGGAATCTCCACAGGACCTGCTTCAGTCTACGTCAAGTGCACTGGACACAACTCAGATTGCGACAAGGGTGAAGCAATCAGCGAAGATGGTTCGAATCAACTTTCATGGAGAAATAATCTCATGTATGCTCAAACCTTTGGACTTGTGACTCCAGTAAACCTCAATGAGACTACTGGTGGCTTCCTTACCGGAAGTGGTGACATGGTCAATGCTGGCGGATATGCTATCACAGAAATTGTCTGTGATGGGACTGGAGAAGTTAAGGGAATCCCTGTTGATGAATGCACAGCAAGTGTTGACCCAACAACCAACCCAATCACTGCTAAACTCATCAAGAGTTACACACTCCTTGATGCAACGACACCAGCTCTTCCAGTTTACTTTGGAAGCGAAATCTCAATGATGTCTGAAGACATTTCAGGACTTATCATCTCAGGTTCTTCAACCTCTACGTTCTACCTCGACACACGAACAGGACTTGACATGGCTACAGCGCCAGAAATGGCTGACCTGCAACCTGTGTTCCAAATCGAACAATCTTCAGAAATTGAAGATGATGATGCAGAAGATATGGAAAGTGCAATCGTCCAGAACCAAGAATACATGGGCTGGTGGATGAACTTTGACACCGGATTCGATTACGTAGCGCTCTTGCTCTACATCGGCGGTGTTGCATTGATCATCATGCACTTTGTCATGGCTGGCAAAGATGACGAGAATACCTTCTCTTGATTGAGTCATCAACGCTTGAGACCTAATTGGGACGGCTCGATTGAGCCGTCCCTATAGTCTTAAGAATGTTCAACAAATGGTATCTCCATGGACAAGCGTGCGAAAGTATGCCTGATTATTGGCGCAATACTTCTTCTCGTAGGGGTTGGAGGTTTTGCTCTTGGGATTGCATACGCCGATGACATTGAAGATGGTCAACCAACATTTGTTCTTGAAGATGTAACGAACGGAACACTTTCCGTTCTCGATGAAGATGGTCAAGGCGATTTGGGATTCACGTTTTTTGTCAAAGCCGAATTCATTGATGCGAATGAGGATGGCACATGGGATCACTGTGACTCAACAAGTGTCAACATCACTCAAAAACCAGGTATTGTCAATTCGGATTGGTCTAAATTGGGGCATGATCTTGATGGCGAGTTCTACTACGAGATCGAAGCTGAGGGTGACGGATGTTCAACAAATCGTGAGATGAACAAGCATTACTATTTTGAAAACGATTCCTACATTAAACTCGGGAGAGCCTGCTATGCATGTGGTGTTGGTGAGTTTTCATTTGAATCAAATCAGTCTGTTTATGTCGTAAACGATGATGATTGGAATCTGGGACCTACCATCGGAATTGTCATCCTTGGCTTCATTGGAGGGATTGGATCTCTCTGTTGTGGAATTGTATTTTTACTCGTTGGAATTATTCTCATATTTACATTAAAGGATGAAGATGTACAACCGATGATGATGAATCAAGATGGCCAATTTATTCTTCAACAGAATACCTCGTCAACAAGCCAGGTTACACAAATAGCAACTTCTGCAACTGTTCTTGAGCCATATTCGTTCCCATCAACTGGTGGCGAAGAAACTGAATTTAAAGAAGAATAATCTGGAGTCTTTTAATTGAGACACGTATATAATCTGCCTGCGCTAAGGACACACCATGCACACAGCAGGTAAAGTATTGTTAATCATCGGCGGAGTAATTACAGTTCTTGGAATTGTAATGATTGTTGGGGGAGCAGTTGCGGCTGATTTTGACCCCACCGAAGAAAACGTAGATTCAGGTACATCTGGTTCATTCTCTGCAGGTGACTCTGGACTTGGCTTCGGAGTATGGGTAAGTGAAAGCGTTCCCTGCGATGAATTTGAAATGCAGGTCCTTGATGATGACGGCGATGATGTGTATTACGGTGGTTGTGCTTGGGGTCAGCCAAACGAGGACGATGGAGTCGATGATTATTACAGCGTAGGCAGTGTAGGATTACTCGATGACTATGGAGGATCTTACACATGGTCAGTATCTTCAGGACATACAGTATACATCGTCGATTCCGGTGATGAACTTGGTGAAGCAGTCGGTGGTTTCTTTGCAGCCCTGGGTGGAATTCTTGTAGCAATCTGTGGTGGAGTTCTCCTCCTTATTGGATTGATTCTAGCACTTACTCTCAAGAGTAAGGAACCTGCTGTTATGATGCAGCAAGGTGGACAGATGATGGGTGGACAAATGATGCAACAGCCAATGCAACAGATGCAACAACCAGTGCAACAGATGCAACAGCCTGTGCAACAGATGCAACAACCAGTGCAGCAGATGCCTCAAGAGACAACCCAGCAAGGGTACGAATTCGAACAGAAGTGATTACTCTTCTTCGTCTTCATACAACTTCGTGTTGCATGATGGGCAAGTGAATTCAGATGGGCGGTCTCCGTCAAGTTCGGTGACAGTTCCACATGGTCCACATAGGATTGTAGTTTTCTTTGGCTCGTCAATGGTGACATCAACTCGATACATGATGCGGTTAGCATCAGGAAGTTGTTCTGCTGACGGTTTCCATGCAGCTATCTCTGCAGGTGCAAGTGTTTGTTTGCTCGAAGTGCCCATACCTATGACAAAGAGGAACACTCCAGAAACACCAATGATCACTCCCATCGATAGAACACCTCCAATGGTTAGGAAACCTCCGAAAGCGATGCATATCATTCCTGAAAGAATGAGGTTCTCTCGTACATTGCGTACCATAGTAAATCCTCAGTTCAATGCTTTTTGAAGCGTTTCAACCACTCTGTGAATCGAAGAAAGTGGTATTGCACACAATCCTATTCGAACCCCTCCTTGCAGTGGTACAAGATAAACATGGTTTGCTGCACATTTCTCTGTGATTGATTCTGGATCATCATGTTCGAGCCATCCAAAGAAACCATCGTGGGTTGGATTGATTGGTACATTGAGTTGCTCACATGCTTCAACGAAAGCGTTTCTTCGCTCGATTAAGAGACCTTGCAAACGATATCGTTCATCTGACCAAGCACTTGCTGTTTCAGGATTTGAATGTAATTCTGCTGCTGTGTATTGGAGCAATCTTGGTGCAGCAGACCAAGTCTGTCGTCCAGTTACGCCCAGGATGCCTCGTAGTCGTTCTGTGACGTTCTGGTCGGGATGAATGGCAATAAGTGCTCCAGTTCTCAGTCCATATGCGGTATGTGATTTTGACATTGAAACAGCATAGGTGATGAGGAAGTTTTCTGGCCAAGGTGTTCCGTCTTCCATGGTCTCTACGATGGTTTCTCCCCATCCATGCGGTTCATCCGCATACAAACTGTATGCTGCATCTAAGAGGAGAGTATGGCCAATTTCTGGGTGCCGGGATGCGCTTGCCATCATTACATCAAGAGCGGCTCTTCGTCCTTCAGCCGATATCGTCAATCCGGTTGGATTGTGGGCTGGATCATTCAACCATACCATGACAGTACTCTGTGTTGAAGCAAGTTGTTCAACTTCTTTCTCAAATGCAGTATCTGCAAAAAATGGGTATTCGCTTCCTTCCTCAGGTAAGAGTGGCCATGTTGCCATACCAAGACCACATCCCTTCAAGAATCCAGCATATGGCCCCCAATATCTGTCGCGCAGAAGGATGGCTTCTCCTCGTTCACACAGATTTGAAGCTGCTAGGAACAAAGCTCCTGAGCCCCCTGGTGTTGCGGTTGATGTGAATGAGAATCCCATTTCTTCCAAGGTTGAGCGGTGTTCTCCAAGAGCAAGTGTGATGCTCAGGTCAAGGAATGCAGGCAGCCCCTTCAACGGAGCATAAGATGCAAATTCTAGCGGAGGTGCATTTCGCAACATCTCGTCAACGACATGATTGATCGCAAGTTGTCCGTTATCTTCGAGGAGAGATCCTACTGTCCCATTGACTGCATCATGACCATCACTCTTGGCCTGCTGATATCGAGCAAACCAACTGAAGATGGTATCATTGCCAATTCTGGTTGAAGCAAGGGTGTTGATGAGAGACTCTCCGGGCGCTTCGTCCATATTCATCGGAAGTGGGTTTACCTATTGACCTTGTCGAGATTTGACCGTTTCCTTCATGAAGGGGATGAGAATGGCCTAACAAGGCCAACGTAGCATAGCTGGTAGTGCGCCTGATTTGTAATCAGGCGGTCGGGGGTTCGAGTCCCTCCGTTGGCTCCAGAATTTCAACTCTTTTGGATGCGAATGCTCAAACCGAATTAGTCGCACCATGTGCTATGGGCGCAACACGACTTGACGGTAAAGCATGTGCTGCTGACCTTGAGGATCGATTGAAGAGTCGAATCTCTGAATGTCCAGTACAACCTCATCTCGCAGTCATCATCGTTGGTAATGATCCAGCTTCTCACGTCTATGTGAACAATAAAGTTCGTTCATGTGGTCGTTTAGGAATAAAGTCCACACACATCGAGTTGCCTGCGAATACTGAACAGGATGTTGTTGCTCAACATATCCTTGATTTGAATCAACAAGATGATTTGCATGGAATCCTCATTCAATCCCCACTGCCTAAGCATATGGACGAAGAGATGCTCACTGAATTGATTGACCCTCGCAAGGACGTTGATGGGTTTCATCCTGTCAATCTTGGCCGTCTTGTCCAAGGTCGTTCTGATGGAATGGTACCTTGTACCCCTTCAGGCGTCATGGAAATGTTGAGTTGGGCGAACATCGATTTGACCGGTAAGAAAGCAGTCGTTCTTGGACGTTCCTTCAATGTCGGTATGCCTCAAGCGTTGCTTATGGCAGCAAAAGGTGCAGACGCAACCGTCACAATTGTGCATTCCAGAACAAAGGATGCACAAGCAGAATGCCGTGAAGCAGATGTTCTCATTGCAGCTGTTGGACGCCCTGAGATGGTGAAACCTGACTGGGTTAAGCCTGGTGCTATCGTTGTTGATGTTGGAATTAACCGAATCGACGATGCTTCCAGAGAACGTGGCTGGAGACTTGCAGGAGATGTTCATCCAGATGTTGCTGAGATTGCATCTTTCCTTTCTCCAGTACCTGGTGGCGTAGGTCCAATGACTGTGGCAATGCTCATGGCGAACACAGTGACTTCTGCTGAACTAATTTCTAAGAATTAAGAGGATTATCATGGAACAAAAAGCCCCTCGTGTTGCGGTGTTCGCATCTATTTTTTCAGGCCTATCTGCGATGATGCTTCTAGTAAATGCCTTTGCGGGGAAATATCCTGGCCATGCAGGTGAACGTGTTCTTCTCGCTCCATTGTTTGATCATTTCATTGGAGGTGGAACAAATTCCTATTGGGGTCAAACAGGATGGACCCTTCAGGAAACTGTTTGGGCTATTGCAACATTTTTGCTCGCACTGATTTCAATTTGGGGTCGTCAATTACGGCCAGTTCCTGAATTACCGAAACAACCAACCGTGGCAGAACAACTTGAATCGTTTGAAAACATAGCCACACCGGTATCGACTCAATACTCTAAACCATTTTCAAATGAATTCCATGAACGAACTTCAAGCATTATTTCATCAGTTCTCGGTGATTCACAACGCGACGTCGATCAACAAGCTGTCTCAACAGCAATCACTTCTCTTTCATCCGGTTCTTTGGGAGCCTATGCTTCCGCAGTTGTTGCTGAGAGAAATTCTACAGTTTCTGAATCCCTTATGGAGACGGAACAACTCGAGCGCACTAATATTGATACTGAAACACTTCAATTATCACCTCTTAATTCTCTTCCCGAAGAATCGTTGAAAGAAGAAAATCGTGTTGATGGACATAGTTTCGTTTCAGATGGGCCTGCTTACATCCCGCTTCCGGGGGTTAATGCAGAAGTGGATGAGCTTCCGATTCGTAAAACACAGGCGGAATTTGTTTCAGATGGGCCTGCAAGTATTCCTTTGCCGGATCTTCCTATTCTTGATGATGAGCCAATTGAAATACCGCTGTTACCAGACTTGGAATCATTGTTTGATGAGCCTGTAAATGAAACACCTACGCTTCCAAATCTTGATGATTTGTTTTGAATAATCGACGAGAGATTCAAAAGAAGTAGACTGGAGGAATAAGTATGGAATGGAGCGAACGATACGATCTCCACTCTCACACTACGCACAGTGATGGTTCTCTAAGCGTAGAGGATCTGGCTTCGAGCATGGTTTCTGAAGGGGTTCATGTTTGGTCACTGACTGACCACGATACCATCTCTGGATGGGATGAAGCTAAAATTTCTGCAACCAATTATGGGATACGTTTTGTTCCTGGAGTGGAACTGACATGCGATGTTGAACTCCCCTGGGACGAAGATATCCTGTCTGAATCGGGCCGGGATCGTTCACCAACATCTTGGCATCTGCTCGCTTATTTCCCATATCATCCGAATCCAGAAGGCCTTCAATTGTTCAAAGAATGGCTCGATCCATTGCAAAATGATAGAGTTCCACGCATGCTTGAAATGATTCAATTGGTCAATGGTTTTGGAATGAAAATTGAAGTTGATGATGTTTTGAATCGTGCTCAGGGAAGTGTAGGCCGTCCACATTTGGCTCAAGCAATGGTCGATGCGGGCCATGTAAGTTCAATGAATGAAGCGTTTGATTTGTGGCTTGGTGATGGGCGTCCATGCAGCGTTATACGTCCAAAACCATCACTTGCAGAAGCCAGCCGTTTGGTTCACGCAGCAGGAGGAATTACTTCTCTTGCTCATCCTCGATATTATGGGGTTGATTACGAAAGGCTTGTTCAACATCTCAAAGAGTCAAAGGTTGATGCAATCGAAGCCTTCCATCGCAGCCATACTGATGAAGAGCGTCATTGCATTTGGCAAGCTGCTACAAAGGCTGGACTGGGCGTAACAGTTGGTTCAGATTTCCACACGCCTAAGTGGGGTCATAGGCCAGGTCATATGCCAGTTGTCGAATCAACTCTTCCGGCTCTCATCGTTTCGGAAGAATCCGATCAATGATGAGTGATATTTCGAACAGCAGAATAATTGGAAGTGCAACCAAGAACAACGAAAGCGGGTCTGGTGGCGAAAACATTGCACCCAGAACGAATGAAGAAAACCAAATGTGTTTTCGATACATTGTGATTGTTTTTTGATCGACCATACCAACTCGTAACGCAAGCATTGTTACCACTGGTGCCTGGAATCCAATCGCCGAAGCAATTGCTAGATTCAGAACAAATCCAACGTATGCGGCCAACTTCCATTGTGTTGAAAGGCCAGCCTCTTGCGCATCACTGCTGAGATATTCTAGGAGCATAGGCGTCAAGAGTTCCCAGGCGTAGATGAGTCCTAATATTGCAAGTCCTATACTTGAAGCAACAGATAGTACCATCGCCGTTGAGGGTCGAGGGACTTCCAAGTCCAATTCAGCAATTCTTGCTTTAACAACAGGGTGTTTCATTCCTCTCAATGAAGCTTCAACAATCAAGAACCCAAAGGCTAGGAAGAGGCCAAGACTTGCTGAAAGTTGGATTTGCAACATGATGAATTCGACTGGAGAGGTGACGATGACATTGACATCATTTGGAAGTCGTTGCTCATCAATAATCCATTTGATGATACTTTTTGCAATAGGGAAGCCAGCGATTAAGCCTGCTAAGAAGAGGCCAAAGAGTGCAAAAGCTCTCTTGCGAAGGTGGATTCTTAATGCTGAAAGGAGTTCTCCACCAGGAGAATCCATTAGTTCAGATACGGCGTCTTCCAGAGAAGTCTCGGACGCCATGTCAATCCCACGAGATGCCTCCCAATAAGGGAATGCTCATTCCTCTTCCCAAGTGTGAGAAGGTGTTGAATCATACCAATTTCTTCCATTTTGGTTTAATCGTAGTAATCGATAAATCACAAAACCAGTGATGTAAAGCGATGGTATCGAGAGCGCAATCGCTTTGTTCATCGCTGCTGATGAGCCCTCATACTCTGAAACGATTTGTACTTCCATGACACCCTCGTCACCGCTGTGATGTAGGAAAATATAGGTGTACACATTTGATGAATTAAGTTGTAGAATTCGATCCTGTCCAGGAGTTAGTGAGGAGACGCAATCAACCCGTTGCGTGCAATGTTCATTTGCCAACTCTTGCATTTTATCCCAGTCAACTCTGTAATCCTTGAATCCATCTTCTGCTAAATCTACCGTGATAATGGCATACTCAAGAGTTTGGGAACTGTCCATGTTGTGGATTGTAGTCATTACGCTCAGTTCAGGCCCCATCTCATGGATGAGGTCATGAACAGTATCTCCAGATCCTAATCTGAAGGAAGCTTGGTCATCATTTGTTGAGTCCTGATAATTTATCGCACCCATAAGCGCTGCCATCATGAGGAGCAAGATCGTACCTTCAACGAGGATATGCTTACGTACTTTTTCTTTTGAAACTCCTTTGAACATCGGTCCGAAATCATTTCTTAAACGAGGCTGCAAATGGTGGATGAAGAGACCACCAATACCACCTACAAGCATGCCCAGAGGTATATCTGCGATCCAGTGAATTCCAAGATAGAGGATTGTAAAGATGAACACTATCGTATTGATGAGAATGAACATGTGGTATCGATAATGCCTCCATTCTTTCATTACAATTCCTTTTTTCTTGACATGTAGATAATTCAGCATCAATATCCCAAACGGAATTGCGACGTGAAGCGATGGGACTGCATTGTCGAGCGGGTCGTGCGTGGCGTAGAATGTTGAGTACATTCCATCGTGGTACAACAGCGCATCCATTCCAGGTATCCATGAAGATGTCACTTCAACATTGAAAAAGAGATAATACGGGACTGCAAGCGCATAGATAAGGAGATAATTCATCGTGACCTTATCGGTCATGTCACGGTC
>ERZ1046148.432-NODE-432-length-26035-cov-19.093149_pt1 | contig 26035 bp, 20 predicted proteins | sample MGYA00383090_ERZ1046148 | MGnify/ENA primary metagenome ERZ1046148 (study PRJEB29581, sample SAMEA5548360) | metagenome | biome: marine; feature: coastal; material: water | depth 25 m | study: Short-term variability in the microbial, nano- and picoplankton... | reverse complement strand
AAACTGTTGCCTGCACGAGAATTTGCATCAGATAACGAAAGTATTTCGACCTTTAAGAGTAATTACTTATCTGAATTTGGTAATACTGATGGATTCATTTATAACGAGGTCAGTGAGGGCAGGTTTCCTGGTGGAATAGAGTTCTACCTACCACTGTTTTTTGATAAAACTAACACTCTTTTTGATTTCTTAAATACAGAGCCAATTGTAGTCTATCAAAAAGGTCTTTCTGAGGTCATGAAAAATCAAAGTCATGAATTACTTGAGCGCTATGAACATTGCAATCATTCTCTTGAAAGACTTCCACTAGAAATTAACAAAGTTTTTTTAAGTGCTGAGGAATTTTTTAAACTAATTAAGGATAAAAATCAAATCCAGACTCAGTCTTCAAAAATCGATCAAATCGGTGCTCTCAACTTTTCTTCAGCAATTCTTCCACCTGTAAAAATTCAAGCTCAAACTAAAAATCCTCTAAATAAATTAATTAAATTTGTTGAAAATTTCCAATCCAGAGTATTAATTGTATGCGAATCTGAAGGACGTCAGAGCGTTCTTACTGAACTCCTATCGAGTTATAACATAAGCGCAATTAATTGTAATGGTTGGGATGATTTTCTTGATCAAGATCATAAACTTTGCATTACAAACGCTCGTCTTAGTGATGGAATTCTTTGTGATCGGTTTGCGATCATTACTGAAAATAATTTGTTTGGTCAAGATGCAGTCAACCAAAGAAGAAGAAGACGTGCAAAACATAAAGATTTTGATGAGTCTATTAAAAGTCTTGTTGAAATTCAACTGGGTGACCCTATAGTTCATGAACACTATGGTGTTGGACGTTACTTAGGTCTAAAGAGTCGATCTTTTGATGAAAATCAGCAAGATTTTCTATCACTTGAGTATGCTAATGGTTCAATTCTGATGGTGCCCATTACTGCTCTTAATTTAGTTTCTCGATATTCTGGAGCAAGTACTGACAATGCACCACTTCATAAGCTTGGAAGTCAGCAATGGAGTAAAGCGAAAAGAAAGGCTGCTGAAGCACTCTATGATGTTGCAGTAGAGTTATTAGAGATCTATGCAAAAAGACAGTCCCAAAAAGGCTTTGCCTATCCTGCGCCAAGCGATTCTTATAGTTCTTTTGTTTCTAGCTTTGCTTTTGAAGAAACTCCAGATCAGCTTAAAACAATGGATGATGTTCTTCTAGATATGCAGTCTGATAAACCAATGGATCGTTTGGTTTGTGGAGATGTGGGTTTTGGAAAAACTGAAATTGCTATGCGAGCAGCATTTTTGGCTGTGGAGGCAGGAAAACAGGTTGCAATGCTTGTGCCTACAACTTTATTAGCTAGCCAGCATTATCAAACTTTTACGGATCGCTTTTCAAAGTTTCCAATAATGATTAAATCTCTTTCGAGATTTCAGAATTCAAAGGAACAGAGTCAAATCAAATCTGGACTCAATGAAGGAAAAATTGATATTGTAATAGGAACTCATAAACTCATCCAGGGATCAATTAAATACCACAACTTAGGATTGATTATCATTGATGAGGAGCATCGTTTTGGTGTTAAGCAAAAAGAATCACTTAAAAAGATTCGTGGGCAAAGCGATATACTAACAATGACTGCGACGCCTATCCCTAGATCACTCAATATGGCTCTAGGGTCTTTAAAGGAGCTTTCAATTATCGCATCTCCCCCTGCAAAAAGGACTGCAATACAAACCTTCGTTGATGAATGGAACAATGAAACCATTAATGAAGCTTGTTCTCGCGAACTTCACCGAGGTGGTCAAATTTTTGTAGTTCATAACGATATAGACACAATTGACAATATGGCAGAATCTCTAAGAGACATGATGCCAAATCTCAATGTTCGGATCGCTCATGGGCAGATGCCAAGCAAAGAGCTTGAACAAATTATGGCTGATTTTTATCATCAGCGTTTTCAGCTTTTAGTTTGTACTACAATTATTGAAACTGGAATTGACATTCCAAGTGCTAATACAATGATTATTAATAATGCACAAAATTTTGGACTTGCTCAACTACATCAGCTTCGCGGGAGAGTAGGTCGTTCTCATCATAAAGCATATGCATATCTTGTTATAAAGTCACATCAATCACTAACTATTGATGCAAAGAAGCGTCTTGATGCTATTGCTTCATTAGAGGAGCTTGGGGCAGGGTTTATGCTAGCAAATCATGATCTAGAGATAAGAGGAGCTGGAGATTTACTTGGAGAAAATCAGAGCGGTAAAATTTCAGATATTGGATTTAATCTTTACAATGACCTCCTAAAAAGAACAGTTCAGGCTATCAAAAATAATACAAAATTTGATATCAATGATGCAATTATTGACGAGATTGAAATTAATAGTGGTATCGCTTGCATAATACCTGAAACATATTTATCTGACATCCATGAACGCTTAATACTTTACAAAAGAATTGCTAGCGCCAAGGATGATGATGAGTTAAAAGAATTAAAAATTGAAATGATTGATCGCTTTGGCCTCCTTCCTGATCAAACAAAAAATCTATTTGAATCAACTTCATTAAGGATTTTTGCAGAAAAATTTGGAGTAAAAAAGATAAATATTTTCGATGAAAAAACTGAAATAACTCTAAATAATAATAGCACTATAGAAGCTATAAAAATTATTGATTTAATTCAAAAAAAACCTTCAATTTATCAATTAAAAAATCAAAATACTCTCATTTTTAAAGAGGCAATGGATCACAGTATTACACGAATAGAGAAAGTTAAGGAATTACTAACTAGCTTGGTATAAGGAATCTTCCTAGTAGAGCTATATTTGCGAGATAAGTTTATTTTTCTGAAGGAGCATAATTTGGAGCAAATTTACGAATTCCAGGAACAATTACTAGAGCCGCAAAAAATAAAATAGTTAAGCAACCTAAAATATCCCCAAGCAAATACCCTTGTATAAATTTCACCGCATTAATTGAAATATTATCAATGTACGAAAATGCAAAGAATTTCATTAGTGTATTAAATAAAGCAGTCAAAATTGCTAAAAAAAGTAAGTGCTGAAAAACTAGTTTGCTTCCTTCAAAAAAGTTTGATAGTTTAAAGAATTTCATGCTGGCAATAGCTAGCAATGGAGCAAGGGTGCCCACAAGGTGTACAATCTTTATCCCATCAAATGAAGCATCATGAAACCAAACAGATGAAAATGTAATTGCCATGAAAACCGCTATGAAAATTCTAAAGCCAAATAAAAGATAGCATAAGGACACTGCACCTAAAGGAAGCCAAATGAAGTTACCAACCAAAGGGTAGGTCTGGCCATTAATAAACGTAATAAAAACAATAACGACAAAAGCGATAAAATTTACATAGAGAAAATGGTTAATTTTATTCAAAATAGAACTCACAACATAACAACATACTTCTCCTTATTCACTTATCATAACCGGCAACTACCAAGGATCTGCTAGTTAACTATTTTTTATAGAGATTGAACTACGACTCTCTGTTAGCGTCCGCTTATTATGGTGGTCGGGGTAGGTTCATCTACTTCTTAAAAAAACTAAATAGTTAGTGATAAAATCATTTCTCTTTTATCAACTAAAGACTTCTCAGACTTTATCACACCATTAGAGGTAAGACAAAGAACTGCCCTTTTAATAGTAGAAAGAGAATATTTAGAGAAGTATGGTTCATTACTAATTGAGGTTATTGTAACGTTTACATTTGCAGTTACAAAAGAAAATACCGCTTTCTCAACTTCAGAATAATTATTCAAACCAAACTCTTTTTCACACTCATCTAATGCTTTTCTTAATTGAAACAATTTACTTACTGCATTTTTCATATTAAATCCCTCTAAAAACGACTTTAATTATATGGTATTAAGTCAGCAGTTGAATATGAAATATTCAAAAAAAATTTGATTATTTAGAGACTAATTATGGATATTAAACTGTTGCTTAAGACTTATATATTCAATCACCTTAATTCTGGGTCCAAATTGACTAACGACGCGCGCAGCAGCAGCATTAGCAAAATTAGCGGCCCAGGAATAGTTTTTACCACATCCCAAGGCATACAAAAATGCACCAGCAAACATGTCCCCAGCACCATTTGTATCTATAGCATTTGTAATGACACCTGAAGTATGAATAAGTTCTTTACCATCGAAGACCAATGAACCACCTGGCCCTCTAGTAATGACGAATGTCTTAGCATATTGCTTAAGTGCTTCAACTGCAGCTTCAATTGTATGAGTATCAGTAAAACTTCTAGCCTCATCTCCATTACAAAAGAGTAAGTCAATGCCATCGTTGCCAATAATAGTTCTAATATTATCTGAAAAAACATCTACTATAAAGGGGTCTGAAAGGCTGAGTGAGGTTTTAACTCCTTTTTGCTTAGCATAAATCATAGCATCTCTTGCGACCCCTGTTCTTGCATCATCGGTAACTAAGTATCCTTCAATGTATAACCAGTTTGAATTCTCTAATGACGCCAGATCAATTTCATTGGAAGATAGCTCTAAACTAGCTCCTAAATACGTATTCATAGTACGCTCAGCGTCAGGAGTAACCATTACAAGGCATTTTCCAGTAACGCCACTTGTAGCTTCTACATCATGAAAATCAACACCAGCACGCTTCAAATCTTTTACAAAAAAATCACCCTCATTATCTGTAGCAACTTTCCCTGAGTAAAAAGCTTTAGAGCCAAATCTACTTGCTGCCACAACTGTATTACATGCTGAACCACCACAACTTCTCTTTACTGGTATGCGTTGAGTAGTCAGAGAGTCAATTAAATTCCGTTGACGCTCCTCTTCAACAAGCGTCATAAGCCCTTTATCAATTTCATTTTCTTTTAGAAATGAATCAGTCACAATAACTTCTGTATCTACTATAGCTGCGCCTATTCCGTATATATCATATTTTTTCATAATATCCTTAATTAAAGATCCCTCTAATTTCTTTAGTAAATCCTATACTCTTAAAGTTGCTGGAACTGGAAAATGTACAGATTCATTAGCACCACTCACCTCAATAATTTCATCAGCACCGTTTTCTAAAAGATAGCCAACAACCTCTTGAACTAATACTTCAGGCGCAGAAGCTCCAGCAGTAACACCGATTGAATTAATTCCAATCATCCACTTTTCATCAATATCATTAGCACCATCTATCAAATAAGCAGGTTTATCATTATTTTCTGCAATCTCTCTGAGTCGATTAGAGTTGGAAGAATTTTTTGAACCTATCACCAGTAACATTTCAGAATTTTTGATTACAACTTTTACTGCATCTTGGCGATTTTGAGTAGCGTAACAAATATCGCTTTTTTTAGGGGCCTGAATCTGAGGAAATTTAGTCTTTAATGAACCAACTATCTGTTTAGTATCGTCAACTGAAAGGGTAGTCTGAGTAGTGTATGAAATATCAATATCATCTGAAAAATTTAACTCATCAATGTCACTAATTGACTCTATAAGGGTAATTTTTTTTGAATCATTTGACTGGCCAAGAGTTCCCTCTACCTCTGGATGACCAGAATGACCAATTAGGATGACTTGATGATTTTGCTTCTGACGACGAGCAACCTCTTTATGCACTTTTGTTACTAATGGACAGGTAGCGTCATATACGGTTTCAGAAATCGAGGCGGCATCTTTTCTTACAGCTTGAGAGACTCCATGTGCACTAAAAATTACAACACTACCTTGTGGAACTTGATTAATTTCATCAACAAAAATTGCACCTTTTTTTTTGAGATCTTCAACAACAAATCTATTATGCACAACCTCATGTCGAACATATATTGGTGCTCCATGTTTGTCAATAGCACGCTCAACTATCTCAATAGCACGCTCAACTCCAGCGCAAAAACCTCTTGGATTAGCCAATAATACCTTCACAGTTAATATACTTTATTCAAATTAATAATTACTAAAGTCTAATATTAGATTTGGTGCTTATGATTAAGTGCAAATAATATCTGATAGATCTTTTTTCGTAACTCTGAGCGATGCACTATCATATCAATAGCGCCTTTTTCAAGTAAAAACTCACTTCTTTGAAAGCCTTCTGGCAATTCTTCTCTTACGGTTTGTTCTACAACCCTAGCACCCGCAAATCCAATTCTTGCATTAGGCTCTGCAATTTGCACATCCCCTAACATTGCCAAACTAGCTGAAACACCACCCATTGTTGGGTCAGTCAATACTGAAATGAAAGGAATTTTTTTATCAGATAACAATTTAACAGCGAGGGATGTTTTAGACATCTGCATTAAAGAAAAAAGTCCTTCTTGCATTCGTGCACCACCACTAGATGAGAAACAAACGAGGGGATGTTTATTTTCAATAGAAGCATCTGCCGCTCTAACAAACTTCTCACCAACAACAGAGCCCATTGAACCACCCATAAAACTAAAATCAAATGCAGCAGCTATAATTGGGATTCCTTTTAATAGACCTTTTTTTACAACTAGTGCATCTTTTTCTTTGCTAGATTTTTGAGCATCACTATAGCGATCTTTATACTTTTTTTGGTCTTTAAATTTAAGAGGGTCTACTGATTGAAGATTAATAGCAATTTCAAACTGATGTTCAACATCAAGAAAACTTTCTAGGCGCTTTCTTGCAGAAATTTGTAAATGATGATCACACTTAGGGCAAACATAATGCAGACGCTCAAGCTCCTCTTGATAAAGCACACGATTACACTCAGGGCACTTACTCCAAAGACCTTCAGGAATATTTTTTTTAGCGTTTTTACCAATTGATGGCAAAATTTTCTCTAACCAACTCATAGTAAGCCTTAGTTAATTAATAGCACTTGAGATTTCATTTGATAGGTTACCAATTTTAGTAATCATTTTATCCTTATCTCCTGACAACTGTTCAACAATAGAGACAAGTGCACTTCCAACAATTACCGCGTCAGCGTTCTCACTAACTTGCTTGGCTGTTTCTGCATTTTTAATCCCAAAACCTACGCCAACTGGTAATTTAATGTAATTTTTCATTCTAGATAAGTGATGATTAACCGAGTCAATATCCAAATTTCCGGCACCAGTGACTCCTTTCAAGGAAACATAGTAAATATAGCCAGTTGCAATTTTTGCGATATGCTTTAATCGCTCATCAGTAGTAGTAGGAGCAACCAAAAAAATAAAGTCAATTTCTAATTTATCTAATTCCAATTTAAGTTCATGAGCTTCTTCTGGTGGCATATCCACAACTAAAACACCGTCCACCCCAGTCTCTTGCGCCCTTTGTGCAAAGGCCTTATAGCCATAAACTTCAATTGGATTGGTATAGCCCATTAAAACAATGCCAGTGCTTTGGTTATGCTCTCGAAATCTCTCGACTATAGCAAATACGTCATTCAAACTAACGCCATCAGCGACTGCTCTTTCATGAGATTTAGCAATGACTGGTCCATCAGCCATAGGGTCTGAAAATGGCATTCCTAATTCTATAATGTCAGCACCTTTATTGGCCAGAGTAAATACTAAAGCCTCTGAATTATCAAGTCCACCATCCCCTGCCATGATGTATGGGATGAAAGCTTTGCCGCCAGACTTATTAAGTTTATTAAAAATACTAGAGATTTGTGACATTGTTTTTATTCTTATTTTTAAGGTCTAAATTTTAACATAGACAGGCTAGAACACAATTTAATGTCTATCCAAGAAAAGTTCATTTATTTTGACTTTGTGTAAGAGTGAACTGCATCAACTAAAACTTTCATGCTTTCTGGATTTACATCAGGGGTTATACCGTGTCCAAGATTAAACACATGCCCTGTTTGACCCTTAAATTGATCAAGTACTTTAAAAGCTTCCGCAGTAATTATCTCAGGTGAGGCATAAAGGACTGAAGGGTCAAGATTTCCCTGCAATGCTACCTTGGAGCCGATTCGTCTTTCAGCCTCTCCGATTTCTATTGTCCAGTCAAGACCAACTCCATCACACCCAGTTGCTGCAATTTGCTCGAGCCAAGCAGACCCACCTTTTGTAAAGAGTGTCACAGGAATTGTTCTTTCATCATATTTACGGTGAATGCCATCAACAATTTTTGACATGTATCTTAGTGAAAAATTTTCGTAACTCTCTTTATTTAATAGTCCACCCCAAGTATCAAAAATCATAACAGAGTCTGCTCCTGCCTCGATTTGAGCATTCAGGTAATCAATAACGGTATCTGCTAGAACATTTAAGAGTTGATGCAAATGCTTAGGGTTTTCAAACAAAAGCCCTTTAACTTTAGAAAAGTTTTTACTAGAACCACCCTCAACCATATAGGTCGCTAGAGTCCATGGACTTCCAGAAAATCCAATAAGAGGAACTCTACCTTTGAGGTTTTTTTTGATTACTGAGACAGCATCAAAGACATAGGCAAGTTCAATGCCAACCTCTGGCTTAGACAAGCGATCAATATCATTAAGAGTAGTCAAAGGTTTGGAAAATTTTGGCCCCTCATTCTCAACAAAATGCAATCCAAGACCCATCGCATCTGGAATAGTTAATATATCGGAAAAAAGAATTGCCGCATCTAAATCAAATCGCTCAAGTGGCTGAAGCGTAACTTCACACGCAAGATCGCTGGATTTACATAAACTTAAAAAATCACCCGCCCTCTTTCTAGTCTGACGATACTCTGGTAAGTATCGACCTGCTTGTCGCATAACCCAAATAGGAGTGCGTGATACTTCTTTCTTTAGAAGTGCGTTAATGTAATCAAATGCCATAGTATTCTCTTGTTAGAAAGGTTGATTATAATCATTTTGAAGCTTATTTAAAGCTTCCTTCTGGCACAAAAAAAGCCACAGTTGTGGCTTTTAATGCATATTAGATTTTATTTATCGCTTGAAGGCGCCGTAACGTGACTTAAATTTCTCAACACGACCAGCAGTATCCATAATTTTTTGCTTGCCTGTATAAAATGGATGACAACTAGAGCACACATCTGTGTGAATTTCGTCTTTACTCGTAGTTGAGCGAGTTTCAAAGGCATTGCCACAACTGCACACAACTTTAATAGCTTTGTAAGCTGGATGAATTTCTGTTTTCATTTTACTAATTTATTTTAGATTAACATGTCCAGTAGAAGCTGCCCAATCACCGTACTTTTCTTCACTGTATAACGACCCACAACTTGTCAACAAAATAGCAATGGTTATTAATGATAACAACATTTTAATTTTCTTCATTTAACACTCCTTTTCTGCATTTGGTTTTATCATCAAAACCAAGACGGAACGAATTATATACTATCTCTCATTTGGAGTGTATGTTTTAACACTTAATGCATGCAGTTCTCCGCTCTTTATTTCTTCACTAACAACTGAAAGTACTGCTCTTTGTCTTTGCAAGAGAGACATGCTTTCAAAAATAGGTGAAATAACTACTGCAGAACAATTACAACCATCACCTTCCATGGTAACCTGTGATTGCTCTATACCTAATTCAATTTTTTTTTGAACCTCTTCCAATGTCATCTGCAACTCCCTAGAAAAGTTTGCTTATAGCTTTAATTATCATATTTTTTAAGCTCCAAAAACTCCTTTGAGAGTAAAGAAAAATAAAATTGACATGAATGCGCCAGCTGGTAAGGTCACAATCCATGATAAAAATATCTTATTAATAACTCGCGTATCTAATGCAGCCATTCCTCGAGCAAGACCAACACCTAATACTGCACCAACTAATACTTGTGTTGTTGAAACAGGGATTCCGGTTCCAGAAGCTATGACTACCGTTGCTGCAGCTGCTAATGTAGCAGCAAAACCACGAGATGGAGTTAGCTGAGTAATACCAGTGCCTATAGTTGCAATAACTTTATGGCCATAAGTGATAAGTCCAATAACAATACCAGCACCACCAACTAGTAATATCCATATTGGGAGTGCACTCTTAGCGCCAATAAGCCCGCCACTTTCAACAACACTGTAAATCGCTGCCAGAGGTCCTATAGCATTAGCAACATCATTAGAGCCATGAGCAAAAGCCATTGCTGCTGCTGTAATAATCATAAGTACGCCAAAAACTCTCTCCATTGAAGCATAGTAGAAATCTTTGTTTTCATCAGGATCAAGGTGGATGTTTCGAATCAGAAAGGTTCCAATAATCGCAACAAGTAAGCCAACCCCTATTGACAATGAATAACTTGTAAATGTATCAAAACTCACTCCAACATGTTTTAATCCTTTGAATATAGTAACTAAAGAGACAATAAAGCCAACTAAAAACATGTAATACGGAACATATTTTTTTGCATTATCGAATGGATGTTTTGTGTCAATAATTAAATTTTGAAGACTCCTAAACAAAATAAAAGAGATAACTCCCGCCAATATTGGTGATGCTATCCAGCTTATTACAATTTGAAAAACTTTATTCCAAGCAACAGCATCAACACCTACACCAACTGCGCCAAACCCCACAATCGCGCCAACAATCGAATGTGTCGTAGATACAGGCCAACCGAATGATGAAGCAATTAATAGCCACATACCTGCTGCCAATAATGATGCCAACATACCATATACCAATAAATGCGGCTCATTGGTAAATAATGCTGCATCTAAAATACCTTTACGAATTGTAGCTGTAACCTCACCGCCTGCGAGAATTGCACCAGCAAATTCAAAAATAACTGCAATAATAATTGCTTGTTTAATAGTAACAGCGCCAGAACCTACCGATGTGCCCATTGCATTAGCAACATCGTTTGCACCAATACCCCAAGCCATGAATGTACCAAAAATAATTGCCAGTATTATTAATACATTGCCATAATTAGCAATAATTTCCATATTAAAACTCCAACATCTATTTAGTTAACATGACTTCGAAACGAGAGCCTACTTTTTGTGCTGCGTCTGCAGTCTCACCGAGCCATTCAATAGCTCGATAATAAAACATTACGTCTACGGGAGCTAGGCTGGATTCTAGTGCAAACAGCTTTTCACGAATCTCGCTTTGAGCTATATCAGTGTCATGCTCAAGTTCATTTATTTTTTTGATCATCTGATGAACAAGTTTACGTTGACGACTACTGAACGCAGTTTCTAATAACTCATCTAGCTCATTGATAGCTACTAATGCAGCAGCTGAGGTTTTAATACATAGTCCAGTCAGATTTATGAAATCTTCTGCAAACTCTTTAGGAAATACCATGCGACGAGTCATCATTAAGCCCGCAAGATCTTTAGTAATGTTTGCAATAGAGTCTTGAATTAAGAGTACATCTAACAGGTCCCTACGAGAAAAGGGCATCATAAATGTACTAGGCAAATTCATTCTTAACTTTTTCTTTAGCTTGTCTGCTTTGTGCTCTTTTTGTACAATTGAAATTTGAGCTGCTTGGGCTTTCTCCCAATTCTCTGCATTAGTGGCCTTAGCAAAAACTCCAAACTCCTTAATGCAAGAGTGAACCTTTTTCATGTGTTGTTGCAATGGACTTATTGGTGACTTGCCGAATAAACTAGTGATATTACCTTTATTAGTCATAACTTTTTTTTACTCCAAGAATGAATAAACATTTTAATCTAAATAAAAATAAAAAATTAGTTGCAATAAAAAATGCAAATTATAAAGTGTAACATTATACAAAGAAATTTTTTACATTAGGCATCATGAAAAACCACCCCCCAAACAAAAGTATTGCAACGATTATCTTAGCTGCAGGGCAAGGCACTAGAATGAAATCTAATGTGACTAAGGTGCTTCATCAATTGGGTGGTAAATTCCTATTACAGCACGTTATTGATGCTGCCTTACCACTGACTGAATCTATCAGTGTAGTTGTAGGTCATAATTCTGAGTCAGTTAAAAATGTAATAAATAATAATATTAATTGGGTATTTCAAAAAAACCAACTTGGAACTGGGCATGCTGTTAAAGAAGCGATACCAAGCATTGCAGATAACTCTATTTGTCTTATTCTTTATGGCGATGTGCCGCTCATTCAGACTAACACATTAAGTACTTTAATTAAAAAAGCAGAATCCACAGGATTTTCAATTCTCACTGTGATTCAAAAAAACCCTTCTGGTTATGGGCGAATAATAAGAAACTCAAGTCAAGCTATACAATCTATTGTGGAGCACAAAGATGCAACACCTGAAGAACTTGAAATAGATGAAATTAATTCAGGCATCATGGCGGTAAGAGGTCTTCTGTTAAAAAAATACTTAAACGAACTTAAGCCCAACAATTCACAAGGAGAACTCTACCTTACTGATATTGTTGAAAAAGCAGTCAAAGATGATGTTAATATTGCATCATTTATTTGTGAGAATGCGTCAGAAGTCATGGGAATCAATAACAAAAATAATTTGGCAGAAGCTGAAAGGGTATACCAACAAAAATTAGCGCAAAGTTTTATGACTAATGGTCTCACTCTTAAAGACCCAAGCCGTTTTGATTGCCGTGGAAATTTAATCTTTGGTAGTGACTGCATAATTGATGTTAACGTTATCTTTGAAGGTGATAATCAACTTGGAAATAATGTTGTAATTGCTTCTAATTGTATTATAAAAAACGCTAAAATCGGTGATCATGCTGATATCAAGCAAAATTCAACTATTGAGAATTCAACTATTGGAAGCCATACCAGTATTGGCCCTTTTGCTCGTATTCGTCCAGAAACTAGGGTAGGTGATCATGCCAAAATTGGTAATTTTGTTGAAGTAAAAAAATCATCAATAGGTAACAACTCTAAAGTTTCACACCTAAGTTATATTGGTGATAGCTTAGTAGGAAAAGATGTAAATATTGGAGCTGGAGTAATAACTTGCAATTATGATGGTGTAAATAAACACCAAACAGTGATTGATGATGGTGTATTTGTTGGCTCTAATTCACAATTAATTGCACCCGTAACTATTGGTAAAAATGCAACAATAGGTGCTGGATCAACCATTACCCAGGATGTCCCTAGTGAAAAACTTACGTTGAGTCGAAACAAGCAAGCAACAATTAGTAAATGGAAGCGGCCTCAGAAGAAATAAACCTTCTACCTCATAGGATTACAGCTCAATGTTAAATCTTCCTAAAAATGTCTGGATATTGACAGCCTGTCTTGCACTATTTATGTCGCTTAGTGTTTTTATGCTATTTGTAGGAGGCATTATTGGAAGTGTACTTGCACCCTCAACAAGTTTGTCTACATTACCGATTGCAACAATTGTAGTAGGAACTGCAGTGAGTATCATTCCAGCCATTCGGTTGATGTCAATTTTCGGACGTAAGAAGGTTTTTTTAGGCGCATGTTTATACACAATATTATTAATTGGTCTTTGTATCTTTTCAATTATCAATGAATCGTTTTTTCTATTTAGTTTTGCATCTTTCTGCTTAGGAGGCACCGTTGCGGTTATGCAGCAATTTAGATTTGCAGCAATTGAAAGTGTCGAACTCGAACAAAGACCCTTAGCAACCGCTATTGTCCTTCTTGGTGGACTAATCTCAGCATACCTTGGTACAGAAATTGCTACTCTTGGTATAGATTACTTTGAAACTGACTTTGCAGGATCCTTCTTGATTCTTGCTTTGCTATTTGTTATTGCGTTTATATTAATGTGCTTTTTTGAGCCTGCTGAAAAGTTTAAGGAACAGATTAATAAGTCCACAAGACCTTTAAGAAATATTATCAAACAAGGCTCTTTTATAGTTGCTGTTTGTGCTGCAACAACTGGCTATGTTGTTATGAGTTTTGTAATGACTGCAACACCTGTCAGTATGCATGTGATGGATGGCTTCTCACTTGATCATACAAAGTTTGTCCTCCAGAGCCACGTTATTGCTATGTTTCTACCGTCCCTTTTTACTGCATACATAGTTAAATATTTAGGACTCACTAGAATGATGATTCTCGGCATTCTCTTATTATTTGTATCTATTTTTACTGCCTATCTTAGTCATGCATTGAGCAATTATTGGGTCTCTTTAGTACTTCTTGGATTAGGCTGGAATTTTCTATTCATAGGAGGCACAAATCTACTGCCACTCTCTTATAATGAAAATGAAAAGTTTAAAGTTCAATCTATAAATGATTTTTTAGTGTTTGGTTTTCAAGCTTTTGCAGCACTCTCAGCAGGCTGGGTTGTATTTACTTTTAGTTGGGAAGTTACTCTATTATCAGTTTTGCCATTATTATCATTTCAATTATTTATTCTTTTATGGTGGTTAAAAAGAAATAATTAATTTTTTTTATAATATAATTCTTTCAAATTACTAATGAATATTGCAATGTTTAAAGTTGAGGCAATTACTCCTTCAATTGGAGCAGAAATCTCTGGAGTCTCTCTTAACAAAGATTTAAATAGTGCAACTGTGGAAAAAATATATAGTGCGCTGATTAAACATCAAGTTATTTTTTTTAGAGACCAAGATATTTCACCCGAGACTCATCTAAAGTTAGCAGAAAGTCTTGGAGATATTGATCCAGGACATCCGGTCTATCCGCATGTTGAAGGCTACCAAAGCATTGTTTTATTGCGAAATGATGTAGATAATAAGCCTGACACAAATGATTGGCATAAAGATCTTACTTTTAAATCAAACCCTCCTTTTGCAAGTATCCTTCATGGCGTCAATGTCCCTAAGGTTGGTGGTGATACTCTCTGGGCAAGCATGAGTGCTGCTTATGATAGTCTTCCAGACGGGTGGAAAGAACACTTAGAGGGATTAGAAGCAATCCATGATATGGGCACATTTAGAAATGACTTTTATAATGAAGGTGGTATTGATTCGGTTAATAGTGCGCTAAAAAAAGTTGGCTCTGCAGTTCATAAAGTCATTGAGACGCATCCTATTTCAGGATTGAAATACTTAAACGTTAACCAATCCTTTACTCGCAATATAGTCAATGAAAGTCAAGGGCCAAGTGACCATATACTTCAATTCTTATTTCAACATATTACTAAGCCTGAATTCCAGGTTAGATTTCACTGGGAAAATAACTCAATTGCTATTTGGGATAATCGTATAACTCAGCATTATGCCGTTTGTGACTATTTACCAAGTTTTCGCCATATGCAGAGAATTACAGTTAGTAATGACAAACGAGATAAGTAGGTGTTTATCTATTGAAGTTTAGTAAAGCTATTTTTAAGGTCTGCAATTAAGTCATCAGTATCTTCAAGTCCAATACTTAAGCGAACAAGGTGTTTTCCATCGTGAACCCATTTCCCATCGCGCTTATAAGGTCGTGCTGTTAGAAGACTCTTGAAACCACCCCAACTAAAACCAAATCCAAACATCTTCAGAGAATTTGCAAACAAAGCAATTGTTTCTGTCGAATATGAGTCTTTAAACGTAAAAGCAAAAAGACCAGAAGCACCAGTAAAATCTCTTTTCCATAGATTATGCTGAGGGTGTGACTCTAGACCAGGATGAATAACTGAATCAACGATTTCTTGAGACTCCAACCATCTTGCAACTTCATAAGCAGATTTTTGATGAGCCTCTAGACGTACCTTGAGTGTCCTTAAGCCTCTTAATGCTTGGTAACAATCCTGTGGGTTGGCATAGTTTTCTACGGTATGAAAATACTCAGCAAACTCTGCTGCATATTTCTCGTTAACTGTTGAGCACCCCATTAATACATCAGAATGGCCACAAATATACTTAGTCACTGATTGAATTGAGATATCAATTCCGAGATCCAAAGGCTTTAAAAACAGAGGAGTAGCCCAGGAATTATCAATAATTGAAATTATGCCTTCTTTTTTAGCAATTTTTACAATGGCAGAAATATCCTGAATTTCAAATGTATTAGAACCGGGTGATTCTAAAAAAATCAGCCTCGTATTTTCATTTATATAATGACTAATTTCAGCACCAATATTTGACTCTATGTGCGTAATTTTAACGTTATATTTGGTAAGAATTTTGTGGCAAAATCTTGCAGTAGGGCCGTAAACATTATCACAAAGTAAAATCTCATCTCCACTCTGAGTAAAAGCCATCAAGGTATTTGTAATTGCACTAATGCCTGAAGGAAATGCATATGAAGCATGGCCATTTTCAATCTCACACATGGCCTCTTCAAATGCCTTCTGGGTTGATAATCCATGAGTACCATAATCAACACCAGGATACTCGCCCTCAAGAGCCAACTGCATATCTTCAAAATGTTCAAATAGAACCGTTGAGCCACTTTGTATGGTGGGATTAATAGTTCTAATTTCTCGACCACCATAACTACGGGTATATTCATCCCATCCAACTATATTATTATTTTTTCCCATATATTAAGCGTTCATTGAGTTGGCATTTATCATAGGTTGAATTGTAAGCTTTGTCCAGTAATTTTTCTGCTTAGAAGAAAAAAATTAAAGAAGTATTAACTGACTAACTGATGGGCAGTATAGTGCTGATCTAGAGGGCAGCCTAAAGACCTCCTCAAGAATCTCTTGATATTCAAGGAGTTGCTTATGATGAGAGTCCTTTTGACGTTCAATAAACGAATTGATGGACTCATCTTTATTGAGTGTGGCAGTTTTAAAATCAATAATCCATAAAATACCGTTATCAATAAACAATCTGTCGATGATTACAGTTTTTGTATGATTGCTATATTCAGACTCAACTTCAGTAGACTCTCTTTTCATAAATAGCCAATCAAAATCTTTATCTCGTTTAGTATTCACTAGCAATCGACATACCTTGCTTGAATAAGATTGAATTAATCTTTGAGGAAGCCCAAGCTCTAGAAACTTAGTTTCAATGCTTTTGATTGGTGGCTCAAACAAACTATGTTCAAGATAATAATGCACTATTGAACCTAGTGCGCTCTGATAAATTAAATCAATATTTTTAACTATATTTTTTGACTGACTTTTATTATTAATCTCCCTCTTAGAAAGAACACTGAGCTCTTTATAACGAACCATTTTTGGTGGAGTAGGTTCTTTGGAAGGAAATGAAGTCTCACTCTTAATATTTGCAATTGATTGTTGATAATATTGACCTAATAATGAAAGAAATGAATTACTAGCAACGTTGCCGGATTTTGTAACACTTCCCAATAAATAAAGTTTTTCTTTGGCGCGACTCATAGCAACATACAATAAGCGCATCATTTCGAAGTGTGTTTGTTGTTTTTGTAGGTGCTTCAAATATAGATACGTCTTACTCTCTTCTTTTTCATTAGATGATTTTATTGGTGCAAGCAAGATACTGTTATCTGAAACCTCTTGAACTTGGATCAAGGCCAATGAATCACTTTTTCCAGTTTTACCGAGCCCCGGAATGATTACGGTTTCAAACTCAAGACCTTTAGCTTGGTGTATTGTCATAAGCTTCACAGATGCTGACTGAGATGGTGCATATAAGTCCTTAAGCATTGACTGAAGTGTTTCAACATTCAAAGTTTGATTTAATTCGCATTCACTTACAAGGCTGAGAAACTGTGACCTTATAATCCACTCCTCTTTGGTCAATTTAAGATCATTACATAACTGACTAAGTGCATAACTAAAACGCTCAACAAAAGAAAATCGACCTTCATTCATAATAGCCCCTTCAATCGCTTGATATAGATGTTGCGATCTTTGAATGCCATCCTCGCTTAGCTTTTCTATTAATTTCTTACTATTTAATTGGTGAAAAATTGTCATTTCATTTGAATTGCTGACAATTAATAAATCCTCTAATGTTAGGCCGCACCATGGCGCACGAAGAATTGACAACCATGCCAACCTATCGCCTAGACTGAGTAATGACCTTGCCAAGCTTATTAGGTCTCGCGTAAAAAGATTCACTTTTAAAGGCTCTGTTTTTATAGCCTCAAAATTAATTTTGTGAGATTGAAGAGAAGAAATAATCTCCTTTAAGTGTATTCTTGACTTAACTAGTACTGCAATTTCTTGATTTGGATTATCCTTCAATGAGTCTTTAATAATATCTACAACCTTCTCGGACTCCTTTAAATCTTGGTCATAACTGTAGGGATAAAAATTGACAACATCCTTTGGCTCTTTTTTAGAAGCAGAGGTGGATTTAGAAAAAGTAATAGCGCCCTGCAATAGATTATCTTCGTTAGGAAAAATTTGAGAGAAAATACTATTATTGATTTCAACAATACTTTTATTGGATCTAAAGTTGGTAGTTAATATCAATGAATTTATATTAAGATTTGCAATACCATTCCTCATTACTTGAATAAAGATGCCTACTTGAGACTCCCTAAATCTATAAATTGATTGCATTGGATCGCCAACAAGAAATATCGACTTACCGTCTCCCTCTTGCCAACCCTCGAGCAGTCTTTCAATTAAATTTAATTGTGAGTATGAGGTATCTTGAAATTCATCTATTAAAAGGTGTTTAATTTGATAATCTAATAGTAGAGCAATATCGCTTACCACTTCACGACTATCGAGGGCTCTTATAGCCTGCATAGCTACCTCTGAAAAATCTTGTAACTCCTCCTCTTGAAAGATTAATTTCAACTGCGCAACAGCTAGTTTTAGTACTTGAGCGATATCATTGATATTTCGACTAGTTGATTCAGGGAAATGTTCACTTGGCAACTTGTATAGCTCACTAAGCATTGTTCTAAAAGACTCCGCAGAATTTAATGCTTCTAAAATCTCTCTAAATGCAGATTTTTGTTCTTTGAGTTCTGCTGGAAACCCAATCTTTGTATCTACTTGTTTCCGCCAATCTCCATTTTTGGTTAGGAGAAGCTCTGCAATGACTTGCCATTCGCTTAAGTCAGATAGATTAGTACCAGGAAGTTTAGTAATTTTAGTGACATCATCCCTCTTATTCATTCCAAGTAAACTGAAAAATTCAGCATCCAATAATTCAGAGGCTACCTGCTTTAGAGCTCCAAGGTGCTCAATAATAATCTCTTGGGCGGTTCGCTCTAAAGAGTTAATATCAAGTGCTCCTTTGATGTAAAGTTTTGGCAACCACTGTTCTCGCTTAGAAAGCATATGAACTATTAGTCGATAGAATCTATCGACATGGTTGTCTAGATATAACAAAACTGAAGCAACACTAGTCTGGTATTCCTCTTCCTCTATCAGCATTAGTGTTTTTTCTGCTGCTTTTTGGTAAATCTGATCATACTCATAACTATCGACCATAGTTCTGGGTGGAATAAGTTCTTCTATAGAAGGGTACTTCGACACAATTAAGCTGGAAAGTGAGTCAATAGTAATTATTTTTATTCGAGATGGGTTGTTCAGTAAGTCCCATTCATGCTCACTGGATTGCCTTAATACTTGACATGCAAGATTAAACGTTGTCAGCTTATGTGACTCTTTAGGTGGAGCTAGGCTTGCTTTCGCTAATGAATTAATAATCCTGTGTTTAAGCTCATCCACTGCCTTATTGGTAAAGGTCATTACCAAAATATTTTCAGGCACATCAGCACAACTCAGTAATTTTAAATAACGCTGTGTAATTAGCTCTGTTTTGCCTGAGCCTGCTGGAGCTTGAACAATGAAAGAGTCACTTATACTTAATGCTTTATCTCTTTGCTGTTGATCATTCACATCGAATCTGGTGCACTAACCCCAAGAATATGCAATCCATTTTCAAGCACTTGCTTAGTCGCATAGATTAATGATAGTCTCGCTTGAGTAAGGTTTTGATCCTCTAAGATAAAAGGACAGGAATTGTAATAACTATGAAAATGGGCAGCTAAATCACGCAAATAATAAGCTAATTGGTGAGGCTCATATTGCAAAGCGGAAGATTCTATAATACCTTTGTATCGATTGAGTTCTCTTAGGATAGTCTTTTCACTTTCCTCTAAAAGTAATGATAAGTCAGCACCCTTATGATTAAAGTTTATTCCTTTATCTTGTGCTTGTCTGAATACAGAACTAATACGGGCATATGCATATTGGATATAGAAAACTGGATTCTCATTGGTCTTTGACTTTGCTAGATCCAAATCAAAATCCATGTGCTGCTCTGATTTTCTAAGGATATAAAAAAAACGTGCAGCATCATTTCCTACCTCATTCCGTAAATCCTCTAACGTAACAAATGATCCACTTCGGGTCGACATTTGCACTTTTTTACCACCCCTATATAGATTAGCAAATTGAACAAGGATGATTTCTAATTTTTCAGGGTCATGATTAAATGCAGCTATAGAGGCTTTAACCCTAGCAATGTAGCCATGATGATCAGCGCCCCAAACGTTTATTACTTTGTCATAGCCGCGCTCAAATTTTTCAAGGTGGTAAGCAATATCTGAGGCAAAATAAGTATGAATCCCATTATCTCTAACAACAACTCTGTCCTTTTCATCACCATATTCAGTTGTCCTGAACCAGAGCGCACCATCCTTTGTATAGACATGTTTGGATTTTTCTAGCTTATCAATACTACTCTTTGCAAGCCCTTTATCGATCAAAGACTGTTCTGAAAACCATTTTTCAAAGACAACTCCAAAATCTGCTAAATCTTCTTTAATGCCATTAAGAATGCTTTCAATACCTACTTCAAATATAGACTTAAAGCCTTCTCCTAACAGGTCTTTTGATCTAGCAATTAATTCATCAATATGGGATTCTTTATCACCACCATCAAGGCCATCTTTACAAATACCATCAAAAACTAAATTTGATTCTATTTGAAAAGTATCTCCATATCTTTCAGAAATACTACCGACGATCTCTTTGATGTAATTCCCTTGATAACCATTATCAGGAAATCTTACTTTTTCTCCAAATAGTTCCAAATAACGTAAAAAGATACTAACAGTCAGAATATCCATCTGCCTGCCTGCATCGTTAACATAATATTCATTATCAACTTTAAAGCCGACTGCTCTTAATAGGTTGGAAACGGTTGCACCATAGGCCGCACCCCTTCCGTGACCTACATGTAATGGCCCTGTTGGGTTTGCCGAGACATACTCTAAAAGAGCACTTTGACCCGCACCTATATTTGAAACACCATAACCTTTACCACTATCAATAATTTCATTAATCACGGAACTGCTGGACTCACTTGATAGAAAAAAATTAATAAATCCTGGACCAGCAATTTCTGTCTTTTCAATAAATTCAGCAGCACCTAGCTGCTTAATAATAGTTTGCGCTAGTTCTTTTGGATTCATATTGGCTTGCTTTGCCAATATCAATGCTATATTCGTTGCATAATCTCCATGACTTTTTTCTTTGGTATGGTCTAATCGAATCTTTGATGGCATCTCACTAATTACACCTTGGTCAATTAAATCACCAATACATTTAGTAAGTAAATTTTGCAACTGCTCTTTCATTTTGTTAGCAAATGATTATGTTTATTTGTAGATGATATTTTAGTTTAACTCAATAACAAACTTTTACCCAAATTTAGCATTCTAATTAAATCTAAAAATGAGTAATGGCTGATACTTTGAATCTAATGTGCTTCTTGCCAATTTGACCCAATCCCCACATCAACAACTAAGGGAATACTAAGTTTCAGAGCATCTGACATCATAATTCTTAAATTTTCTGCATACTCCTGTGATTTATCAGCTTGAATTTCAAAGACGAGTTCGTCATGAACTTGCATAATCATCTTGATACCATTATTTTCTTTATCAATCCAAGACTGAATATCAAGCATAGCTTTTTTTATAATATCTGCCGATGAGCCCTGCATAGGGGCATTGATAGCTGTTCTCAATGCATGCTGTTGATGCATTTTATTTTTTGAATTTATCTGAGGCAAATAAAGCCTTCTCCCTAAGATTGTTTCAACAAAGCCCTGTAATTTAGCTTTTTCTTTAGTTTCATCCATAAACTTTAAAACACCAGGATAGTTTTCAAAATAGCCATCAATATATTGTTTAGCTTCAGTCCTAGATACATCAATTTGTTTTGCTAAACCAAACGCGCTCATTCCATAAATTAGTCCAAAGTTTATTGCTTTAGCTTTACGGCGCTGATCTTTAGAGACTTGCGAAAGCTCAGTATTAAATACTTGCGAAGCTGTAGCGCTATGAACGTCTACATTATTAGTAAACGCCTCAATTAAGTTTTTATCCTCTGAGATATGCGCCATAATCCTAAGCTCAATTTGGGAATAGTCTGCTGCCAATATTACATTTCCTTCATTCGCAATAAAGGCTGACCTAATCTTAGCGCCCTGCTGTGTTCTAATTGGGATATTTTGAAAATTAGGCTTCGAAGAAGACAATCTCCCCGTTGCAGTTACCGCTTGGTGATAAGAAGTATGTAAGCGTCCCGTTTTTCGATTGATCTGTTTTGGCAATGCCTCTAGGTAAGTAGAATTTAGTTTTGTCAAAGTTCGGTAAGACATTATCAAATCAACTAAAGGGTGGTCTAACAACTTTAGCGCCTCTTCATTTGTAGATGGCTGACCCTTTGCTGTTTTCTTTTTTGGTTCAAGACCAAAACCTTCTTCACTAAATAAAATTTGTTGAATTTGCTTGGGTGATTCGAGATTAAATTCATCTCCAGCAACTTCAAATGCTTGGTCTTGAATTCTCTTCATTTCAGATTTAATCTCTATTTGTTGACTAAAGAGTGATGATTCATCTACCAGAGCGCCATTGCGTTCTAATTTCAACATAACCTTAATTAAGGGTAGCTCTATACTTTTATATAATGCCATCACTTTTGGGTATTGCTGGAGCCTAGACTCCAATACATTGTTAAGCTCATTAGTAACGATAACATCTTCACAGGCATATGGCATTGCCTCTTCAATACTTACCTGGTTAAAAGATAGTTGATTTTTGCCACTCCCAGCCACATCAGCATAATGAATTGTTTGATGCCCTAGGTAATGCTCTGATAAATCATCCATATTATGGCGCGTTGCGACAGAATCTAAACAATAGGATTTCAACATTGTGTCATCAATAATGCCATTTAAGTTAATATCAATATTAGCCAAGACATGTGCATCGTATTTTAAATTTTGACCAACCTTTCCTATACTTTTGTTCTCAAGTATGGGCTTCAATGAATCCAATACCTTATGACGAGACAACTGATCAGGTGCATCTAAATAATCATGTGCTACAGGAATGTAATAGCTCTCCTTTCCTAGCAAAAAAACAAAGCCTACGATCTCTGCCTCCATATAATCAAGACTATTTGTTTCTAGATCAAATACAAATGATTTGCAATTAGCTAGATTTATTAGTAATGATTCAAATTCATCTTCACTGAGAACAAGGTTTTGTGTGTAGCTCTTAAGAATAGACTCAGTCTTATTGTCTTTAACTTCATTAGATACTTGCTCATCTATCTTTTGAGGGGCTCCTTGTTGCTCATTGTTAACAAGTTGTTTTAACCACATAGAAAAACCATATTCTTTAAAGAGCTTTAATAAGTCTTCTGTTTTCTCGCCAGGCTCTTCTTCAAAAATATTAAAAGGCATCTCGACATCAAACTTGAGCTGAACTAATTGGTAAGAAAGGTCCAATAACTCAAATGACTCTCTTAGCTTTTCACCTACTTTTCCACCAATGCTTTCAGCATTAGCTTTAACACCCTCTACACTGCCATAAAGCTGCAGCCATTTTGAAGCAGTTTTTGGACCAACACTTGGCACCCCAGGAATATTGTCAGAAGTATCGCCCGTTAATGCTAACAAATCTAATATTTGATTAGGCTTAACGCCCATTTTTTCTTCTACTTCATCTTCACTATAAAGCTTGCCTTTCATATCGAGTTGTTTAATATTGCCACCAACCAACTGGAAGAGGTCCTTGTCACTACTAGCTATAATAGTTTCAACCTCATTTTTATTAGCAAGCTTTGCAAGTGTTGCAATAACGTCGTCTGCCTCAACACCTTTTTCACATAGAAAATGAAACCCCATCGCCCTAATAATTTCGTATAAAGGCTCAATCTGTACTACTAAATCGTCTTCAGCTGACCTTCTATTTGCCTTATATTCTGGAAATATTTGATGACGAAAATTTGAACCCTTTGCGTCAAAAATCATAATAATCTTAGCGTTTTGATATTTTCTTTGTAAGTGTTTTATGGCATTTATGACCCCAAACATAGCTCCAGTAGGAAAGCCACTGTCATTAGTTAAGTTTTGAGATATAGTCGAGTAGTATGAACGAAACAAGAATGCTGATCCGTCTACTAAAATTAGTTGTTGTGCCATGAATGAATTTTACCTCTAATCAAAGTTTTTTTTATTGGAAACTGAATTATGTAAAGAAGTAATCATGCTATATATTATTAAGCCTAAATATGAATTGTTATATAAAATATACCAATGTCCGATGCACTCATTACTGTTAACAATCTTAGCCTTAATCATAATGGTAAAAACATCCTAGATGATGTAAGCTTTAAACTTCATCCGGGTGAATTTATTACGTTGATTGGGCCTAATGGTGCAGGCAAAAGTTCGCTTATTAAAGTCCTGCTTGGGATCATCAAACAAGATAGCGGAGAAATTATTCGTAATGATAATATTCGAATTGGTTATAGCCCTCAGTCGTTTACAGCTAACCCCTATATTCCTATCTCTGTTCTAGACTTTTTAACTCTGAACCTGAAATCAGATCGCAAGTTTACTAATGAAACCTGCAAACTTACCGGTATAGAAGAGCTACTTAAACTTCCATTGAAGAATCTTTCTGGAGGCGAGTTACAAAAAGTACTATTGACTAGGGCTCTTCTTAATAAACCAAATATATTGATTCTAGATGAACCTGCACAAAATCTAGATGTGGATGGACAAATGCAACTATATAAAATGATTCAAGATATCCATCAAAAACAAAACTGTGCTGTACTGATGGTTTCACACGATCTTCACCGAGTTATGAAGGAGTCGACTCAGGTTCTATGCCTTTACCACCATATTTGTTGTGAAGGACTTCCAGAATCGATACTGAAAGATGAGCAGTTTAATGATTTATTCGCAGATCAAATTCATGATTTGATGGCTACTTATGAACATCATCATAACCACCATCACGAACATTAGAGAGGTTCAAAATCCCTCTGGCTGGTATAATTCGTCTTTTTTTTAATATTAGAAACTATGAAAGATATTATTGAAGCTGCATTCGAGGACCGTGCCCATATTACACCAGATTCGGCATCTCAAGAAGTCAGGCAAGCTGTTGATGAAGCAATCCATTTACTTGACTCCGGCAAAGCTAGAGTAGCCGAGCAAAAGGGTATAGGGGAGTGGCAGGTTAATGAGTGGTTAAAAAAAGCCGTTTTACTGTCCTTTAGGCTTGAGAATAATGCCCCCTTATCTGCAGGATTTACTCAGTACTATGACAAGGTACCCTCTAAGTATGCAAATACAACTGTAGAGGAGTTTCAAGCTGCTGGTGTTAGGGTAGTTCCACCTGCAACTGCTCGACGTGGCTCTTATATAGCCTCAGATACAGTTTTAATGCCATCTTACGTAAATATTGGCGCTTATGTTGATTCAGGAACAATGGTTGATACATGGGCAACTGTTGGCTCCTGTGCGCAAATTGGTAAAAATGTACACTTATCAGGGGGTGTAGGAATTGGTGGTGTACTTGAACCTTTACAGGCAAGTCCAACCATTATTGAAGATAATTGTTTTATCGGTGCAAGATCAGAAGTCGTTGAAGGAGTAATTGTTGAAGAGGGTGCTGTTATATCAATGGGCGTTTATATTGGACAATCAACAAAGATCTTTAATCGACTAACTGGCGAAGTAAGCTATGGTCGCATACCTGCTGGCTCTGTAGTCGTCTCAGGCAATCTGCCTTCTTCGGATGGAAGTTATTCACTTTATTGCGCTGTTATAGTTAAGCAGGTTGATGCTAAAACAAGATCCAAAGTTGGAATTAACGAATTGCTTCGAGGAATTTAACTATATCTTATTCAGATAATAAAAAACCCGCATAAAGGCGGGTTTTTTATTGAGTTAATATGCTATATTACTTGGTAAAGATTTTGTATATTAACCCCGCAGCAACTAGACCTACTAGGTTAGCAGAGCCCATCGCAGTAATAATATTAATTAGGCTGCCAGTTACATCGCCAGGAAGGAATGCAGCATCAGCGCCAAAGATTATTTGA
>ERZ1046148.431-NODE-431-length-26085-cov-19.360699_pt1 | contig 26085 bp, 23 predicted proteins | sample MGYA00383090_ERZ1046148 | MGnify/ENA primary metagenome ERZ1046148 (study PRJEB29581, sample SAMEA5548360) | metagenome | biome: marine; feature: coastal; material: water | depth 25 m | study: Short-term variability in the microbial, nano- and picoplankton... | reverse complement strand
CCAAATGGGAATTTGGTAATGTCATAAGCACTATCTTCAGTTAATACCATAATATCATGTTCACGATAGCCTCCTGAACCTGGTTGTCCTTCTGGAATCATAATCATTGGCTCCATAGAAACTACCATATTTTTCTGAAGAACTGTATCAATATCCTCTCTTAATTCTACCCCAGCTTCACGTCCATAGTAATGAGACAGTACACCAAATGAGTGACCATAGCCAAAGGTCCTGCTTTCAAGCAAACCATATTCTTCAAAAATTTTATTAAGCTCAAGAGCAATATCTTTGCATGCAACTCCAGGTTTTATAAGCTTCATTCCTTCTTCGTGAACCTTTACATTAATTTCCCACAATCTCAGAGATTCATCATCAACATGGTCATAAAATAACGTTCTTTCTAGTGCAACATAATAGCCAGCAATCATTGAAAAACAGTTAAGACTTAGAATATCACCCTTTTGAACTTTTCTTGTAGTAACAGGGTTATGAGCACCATCAGTATTGATCCCAGATTGAAACCAGGTCCATGTATCCATAAGCTCTGAATGCGGATAGCGCTTAGCGATTTCTCTGACCATAGCCTGTGTTGAGTGAAGAGCTATTTCGTGCTCAGGCGCTCCTTCTTTAATAGCCTCAACTAAAGCCGCACCCCCTATATCACAAATGTTTGCTCCTTGAATAATGTGTGCAATTTCTTCATCTGATTTGACAGAGCGTATCTTCATGCAGTCAGCTGAAATATCAATAAACTCAGCTTTATCAAAGGCAGTTTGAAGTTTGTCTAAACGTTCTTTGGTTATATGATCATGCTCGATGCCAATTTTACCGCTGTTATTTACTAGCTGCTGTAATGCATAAAAGAAGCTATCTTTTTGCCAGTCTGTGTAGACTAAGTTTTCACCAAAAGTTCGTCGCCAAGGCTGGCCACCATCAATATTTGCAGTTACAGTTGTTACTTTATCTTGAGTTACAACTAAGGCATAAGGCCGTCCAAAGGAACAATAGAGAAAGTCGCTGTAGTAATTAATGCCATGTATAGAGGTGAAAATTACACTATCAATATTATTTTGTGCCATATGAATTCTAAGGCGTTCTTGACGATTTTGGAATTCTTTATCACTAAAGGTATGTACTATATTGTCACCATTTGGTATAAGTATTGTTCTTGGCATATTCATAGCGACTCCTTTGTATAAGTTAATTTGTGCGGATGTTAGTCAATTTTGTTAAGTATAGCAAGTTTTTTTTAAACATATGCTTTTAGCTTCTTACAAGGGAAGTTAAGTCCTATGGTTTAAAAATTATAATTTTATTGTGGTTTATTTAAAACACTTTCTCGAATGAATGTATAAAGCCCTGAGGCTACAATAACTGTAGCTCCAATCAATGTGAAGCTATCTGGTCTCTCTCCTAAAATTATGATTGCTAGGAGCATTGCAAATACTATTCTTGTATATCGGAATGGTGATATAACTGACATTTCACCAATACGTGAAGAGATAACAATTGAATAATAAGCAATTACTCCAAAGGTTGATGCTCCAATAAAATACATAATATCAGTTGATGTTGGAGCTATCATTGCTGAGTTAAATGGCATAATAAAAAAACCTGAGATGCCAAAAGCTAAGAAGGCATATAAAGCAATCGTTACTGATGGAAGGTTGACCTTCATTGCACGTGTTGCTAGATCACGCCCTGCTAAAAACATAGCACCAAGCAAGGCAAAAATTGATGCTGGCATAAAGCTTCCGAAGCCTGGACGTAAAATCAATAAAACACCTATAAAGCCTATTAATACTGCAGTCCAGCGTCGCCAACCTACACTTTCTCTAAAAAATACTGCAGCTCCAATGGTTACTAATAGTGGCGTTATTTGAAGAATTGCTGATGCTGATGAGAGAGGAGTTAAGGCAATTGCTATAACAAAAAATAATGCGCCAAAGAGTTCACAAACTGTTCGAATTATTACATACCTATTCAATAGATCTTTATGAATAATTGGTGCACGTTGAAGTAGAGCGATAATTAGAAATATGATGCTGCCAGTAGAGCCAAGGATTAGTATTATTTCTGAGACTGGCAAGTGAGCTGAGAGCGTTTTGATAAATAAATCTTCAAATGCAAAGCCAGCCATAGCTAGAATCATGAATAAGATACCTCTTAAGTTTTCCATTCTCTTCTAGCTGTTCGATTAAAGTTGAATTTTAACTCGACCCATGGCTTCTAGAGTACTTATTTAATGATGGCGAAACCCAGTGCTTTAAAGTACCAATCCTTGGTTGATAGATTTCAACTTGTAGAGGGTAGCATTTTGCAGAGTCACTTGAATGACTTGAGCTGCAATCACCTCCAGGGCAAGCAGATAAAGCACCTAGTAGGTCTATTTCTGCAAAAAATTCAATAAAGTCATTCGGTCTTACTGGGCTTGCCTTCATGAAGTACTGGTGCGTTTTTTTAGTAAAGCCTGTACACATAAAAACATTCAGTACGTCATGAATCTTTGTTTCAATTTCAGGAATTGATTTTTTTTGTTGTCTTGAGAGAGCTCTGCATAAATTTGAGTGGCAGCAGTAATGATATTCCTCATCATTCAATAACATATGTGTGTAAGGATCACAACGTGTACCTATAACGTCATGAACGCTACCACCATCTTCATCCCACCCGTACCAGTCAAGTGTGTCATGAGTAATTGTAGCGATAGGTCTAAGAAAAGGAAAGTTTGAGTAAAGTCTATCACCAGTACTTACATGAGTGCCATAGAGTGCCCTAGTTTTGCCACTATAAAAATGCTCATTAATATTATTTTTATTCCACAAGTTTAAATCACCAACTTGAGGCCCCTCAATACTTACAATTCGAAAAAAATGACCAGCAGGTACAACAAAAGTTTTTGCCTCTCTTGGAGGAATGATAACTGAGTCAACAAGTTTCATTTTATCTCTTGCATCTCTATAAAGAGTTGAATCATATGTGGGTAAATTATCAATAGGGTAAGAAACCACAGGCTTAATAGTACGACGCTCTTTGGCATCGAAAGGTTCAGGATTTTGACAAATTGTTTTCATAATTTTCTCTAAATCAAATAATATTAGTGTTAATAGTTTTTTAGCTAATTGTATTGTCCATAACCACCTCCACCAGGTGTTTTCAGGACAAAAACATCATCTTTTACAACTTCAATCTGCCCTTTAGTCCCTAATTCAGTGATTCGTGCATCTCTATGAATGACATAATTTTTCCCTACTGCGCCTGGCTTTCCCCCTTTAATACCATAAGGAGGCACTACTCTGTGGCCAGCAATCATATTTACTGTCATTGATTCTAGAAAACGTATTCTTCGATCAACACCATCGCCTCCTTTATGAATACCATCACCTCCAGAGTTATTTCTAATACTGAATGATTCAAGTCTAACAGGAAAGCGCCATTCTAATACCTCAGGGTCGGTTAATCTAGAATTGGTCATGTGGGTATGAACTGCGCTGCAGCCATTTTGTTCTGCACTAGCACCAGAACCTCCACAGATGGTTTCATAATTCTGTATTCTGTCATTACCCCATGTGAAGTTATTCATTGTTCCTTGTGAGGCAGCGACTACACCTAAAGCTCCAAAAAGGGTATCTACAATATATTGAGAAGTTTCAACATTTCCAGCAATAACAGCCGCAGGGTATTCAGGGTTAATCATTGAGTGTTCCGGAATAATTAACTTTAAGGGCTTGAGACAGCCAGCATTAAGTGGAATATTGTCATCAACTAAACAACGAAAAACATAAAGAACTGCAGCATGACAAATTGCACTTGGTGCATTAAAATTACTTGGGTGTTGATCACTAGTGCCAGTAAAGTCTATAGTTGCGCTGCGCTTTTTTTTATCAACACTAATAGTAACACTTACTTGGTAACCATCATCCATTTTATAGGTAAAGCTAGAATCACTAATAACATCTAATATTCTTCGAACAGACTCCTCAGCGTTATCTTGAACATGCTGCATATATGCATGAACCACTTTAAGGCCATAATTTTGAATAACTCCAAGTAATTCTTGAGCGCCTTTTTCTGCTGATGCAACTTGAGCTTTTAAATCAGCTATATTTTGCTTAATATTGCGTGCAGGAAAATCACCAGAGCTTAGTAAATTGTATATTTCTTCTTCAAGAAAAACTCCTTTTGATACTAGAGTGAAATTATCAATTAAGATGCCTTCTTCTTTAATATGTTTGGAATATGCGGGAGTAGATCCTGGGACTGTTCCACCAATATCTGCATGATGACCACGAGTTGCTACATAAAAAATTACCTCTTCTTCTTGTTCATCATAAACGGGCTTGATAAGAGTAATATCAGGCAAATGTGTTCCGCCATTATAAGGAGCATTAATAAGAAAAGCATCACCAGGCATCATTGTTTTATTATTTTCACGAATAATTGTTTTAATTGATTCACTCATTGAACCAAGATGAACAGGTACGTGAGGAGCATTGGCAACGAGATCACCAGTTGGAGAGAATAAAGCACAAGAAAAATCGAGACGCTCTTTAATGTTGACTGATGAAGCGGTATTTTCGAGCACTGTTCCCATCTGCTCTGCAACGTTCATAAATAAATTGTTAAAAATCTCCAACATGATTGGATCAACGTTAGTGCCGATAGCACTCATTCTTTGTTTTTCTTCAGTGCGCTCTAATATAAGGTCAAAGTTATTATTAATACTTGCCTGCCAACCTGGCTCAATGACGATTGTTGAGGTATCCTCAATAATGACCGCTGGGCCAATAAGCTTGTCATTAGTAGAAATATTATTACGATGATAAAATGAAGTTGGATTTGAATCTCCATTCATCACTACATTTAGCCTAGCTATAGAACTAGTACCACTCTTTGTCCTCTTGTTATTTTTGCTTTCAACATGCTCACTTGGACACGAAACTTCAACTTGAATTGATTCAACGATCAGTAATTTTTCTGGGGAGATAAAGCCAAACCTTGCTTGATGAATGCTTTCAAAATTTGACTTTATTTCTTGATATTCAGAAAATCTAACTGCTAAAGCACTGTCAGAGCCTTCATAGCGAAGATAAATTCGAGAGCTATAACGAAGTTTCTCAGAATTTAAATTCTGAGCTAGCATTTCTTCTCGTCCTTGTTTTTTTAAATTATTAAATTGAATTGAGAGTGATTCAATAATGTCTTTATTTAGGTTTAATTCAATAGCTAGATCATTAATTGTTCGACTATCCGCAAGACCAATGCCATAGGCTGATAATACTCCTGCATACTGGTGCAAATGAATTTTTTTCATACCAAGACTATCTGCAACTAGGCAAGCATGTTGTCCACCAGCACCACCAAAACAAGACAAGGTATATTTGCTAACATCATAGCCACGTTGAACTGATATTTTTTTAATGGCATTTGCCATACATTCAATTGCTATTGATAAAAATCCTTCTGCAACCTCTATAGGTGAGACTGCTTTTTTAGTTGCATTAGAAATTTCTTTAGCTAGAACATTAAATTTTTCTTTAACGATACTAACATCTATTTGTTGGTTTGCGTTTTTACCAAATACTTTGGGAAATAATTCTGGATTTAATTTACCTAGCATTACATTACAATCAGTAACTGTTAGAGGCCCTCCATTACGATAACATGCTGGACCGGGGTTTGCTCCTGCTGAATCTGGACCGACTCGATAGCGAGATCCATCAAAGTGAAGAATTGACCCACCGCCCGCTGCTACGGTATTAATTAACATCATAGGCGCTCTAAGCCTTACACCTGCAACCTGTGTTTCGAGGGTTCTTTCATAGTCACCGTTATAGTGACAAACATCAGTGGAAGTGCCTCCCATATCAAAGCCAATAAGTTTGTTAAAGCCAGCTTTTTCTCCAGTCTTTACCATTCCAACCACTCCACCAGCGGGACCTGAAAGAATTGCATCTTTCCCTTGAAAAAAATGTGCGTCAGTTAGTCCACCATTTGATTGCATAAACATTAACTTTCCTTTGTCTTTCTTTTCAGTCCCCAATGCATTTTCAAATTGATTCACATAACGTCGCAAAATCGGTGATAGGTAGGCATCAATAACTGTGGTGTCTCCTCTTGGCACAATTTTCATTAATGGGATAACTTTGTGACTCACTGAAATCTGTTCAAAACCAATTTTTTTAGCAATGAGATTTATTTGATTTTCATGTTTTTTATAGCGATATCCATGAAGCAGAACAATGGCAATTGAGCGATAACCATTGTCAAATGCTTTTTTCAGTTTTACTTCTGTACCAGACTTATCAAGTTTTTTAATTATGTTTCCATGAATGTCTATACGCTCATCAATTTCTTCAATTTCAGAGTAGAGCATATCTGGCAGTTTAATATCGAGAGCAAATAAATTAGGTCGTTGCTGGTAACCAATTCTTAAGATGTCTCCAAAGCCTTTTGTAATTGCTAATAGAGTTCTTTCCCCATTTCGCTCTAATAAAGCATTAGTTGCAACAGTTGTACCCATTTTTATAAGGTCAATTTTATCTATTGGGATTTGGTCATTAGACTTTAAAGACAATATGTCACGAATACCTTGTATGGCCGCATCAGAGTATTGTTGTGGATTTTCTGATAGTAGTTTATGTGTTGAAATTTTACCCTCTGGATTACGCCCAATAATATCTGTAAAGGTTCCTCCTCTGTCAATCCAGAATTGCCATTTATTATGAGTATTTTTAAATTTTTTAATCATAATTTATATTGTATATATAAATGATATTTAAATATAAAATTCATCAAAAAAGACAATCTAAGTTAAATAATATCTATTCTATATTTATGAGTAAAAAAATGATTGACAGTTATTCAAATTAGGAACAAAATGCGCAAATAAGTGACATCAATCTTGATTTAAAGGTGCAGATTATTCATGCAGAAAGACTATTTACGTGGGTTTAAAAGAAAAGTATCATTGATTGTTGCATTATTTGTAATTGTGATTTGTAGTATTTTTGCGGTTTAATAAATCTATTAAAATAAAATGTTTCACATTTAAAAGCTTGTTTTATTATGAATGAATTAGTTTTTCCAAACATTAATATTGAAAATCTTGCCAAATGGGAGGGCGACTTTTCGCCACTCGAGTGCATAGAGATTAAAGATGAAACTCACAATGTTAAGAGCTTTACTTTTAAATCTAAGTTAGACGCATGGTTTCAGTTTTTGCCGGGACAACATACCACTTTATTTTTAAATATTAATGGTTCAGAGGTTATGCGAACCTACACCATTGCTTCAAGCCCCACTAGACCGAATACTATAACAATTACCAATAAGAGGATGAATGACGGTGTTGTTACTAATTGGATGCATGAAAGTTTAAAAGTTGGTGATTGTATTGATGCTCTTGATATTGGAGGGTCTTTTAGTGTTGCTCTTGACAAGCCTAGAACTAAAATTTTGTTAATGTCAGGTGGGAGTGGGATTACACCAATGCTATCAATGGCAAGATATTTTATTGATCTATCTTTGAATGTTGATCTAATTTTTCTGCACCACGCGCAATCATCTAAGGACTTGATTGCAAAAGATGAACTCGAGTATTATCAACTTCACAAGTCAAATTTCCAAAAACATTTTATCTGTGATGTTGCCGATTCAGATTGGCAAGGACCAAGTGGATTTTTAAACCATGAGATGCTTAAAGAGCTAGTGCCTGATTTTGTTGATAGAGAGATATATTGTTGCGGGCCAGAGCCTTACATGATTAACGCGAAAAAAATATTGGAGTCTAATGGTTTTGATATGTCGTCATACCACCAAGAAAGCTTTGATATTGAGAGCTCAACTGCTCAAAAGAACATGGCTATTAATCATGAATTACCAAAGCATGAAGTTCCAGCTGAAGAAATTAATGAATATAATGTAACCCTTTCAAAGAGTGGAGAAGTTATACCTTGTGGAAGTAACACAAGCATACTGGTTTCAATACAGAAGCAAGGTATTACAGTTCCTTTTGCATGTGCCCAAGGATTATGTGGTACATGTCGTACAAAAATGCTACAAGGTACGGTGGAGATGGATGCACAAGGCGGGCTTCTAAAGTCCCATGAAAAAGAAGGATACATCCTTACGTGTTGTTCTTACCCAACAACTAATGTGATCCTTGAGTTATAGTTTTTATTGTTCGAGTTTAATATTATGCAAAAAAAATATTCCTGGTATTCACTATTAAAAGCAGGGTTTAGTGGCCAAGATTGGGACCAAGCAATCCCTCTAGTTGAGCCTAAATCTAAATATGACGTCATCATAATTGGAGGTGGCGGGCACGGCTTAGCAACTGCATACTATTTAGCAAAAGAGTGCGGTATTACAAATGTCGCTGTTGTTGAAAAAGGCTATATTGGTGGTGGAAATACTGGCAGAAATACGACTATTATTCGTTCAAACTATTTAAGAGACGAGGCTTCAAGTTTGTATGAGCATTCAATGAAACTTTGGGAAGGGCTCAGTGAAGATCTTAATTTTAATGTCATGTTTAGCCAGAGAGGCGTCTACAATCTTGGACACACTTTGCAAGATATGAGAGATATTGAGAGGAGAGTCAACGCTAATGTTCTCAACGGTGTCGATGCTGTAGTGGTAGATGCTAAAGAAATTAAAGAACAAATTCCCATTATTAATACTTCGAAAAATGTCAGGTATCCAATTATGGGGTCTTCTTTTCAGGCGCGCGGTGGAGTAGCTAGACATGATGGCGTTGCATGGGGTTTTGCGAGGGCTGCCTCAATTCTTGGGGTAGACATTATTCAAAATTGTGAAGTTATCGATATTGAGGTTGAAGAAGGCAGAGTTAAGGGTGTTAAAACTACCAAAGGGGATATCATGGCGGATCGTGTTGGCTGCGTCAGTGCAGGGCACTCGTCAGTTATAGCTAAAATGGCTGGACTAAGAGTGCCCGTTGAAAGCCACCCCCTGCAAGCGTTTGTATCTGAGGCTATGAAGCCAATACTTCATACAGTAGTGATGTCGAATGCTGTACATGGCTATGTTAGTCAAAGTGACAAGGGCGATCTAGTTATAGGCGCAGGAATTGATGGATATAACTCTTATGCGCAAAGAGGTAGTGCAAAAATTGTTGAACATTGTGCTGCTGCTATATTGGAATTATTCCCAATATTTTCTCGTGTTCGTATGAACCGACAATGGGGCGGTATAGTTGATGTTTGTCCCGATGCATGCCCAATTATTAGTCCGACAAAGGTTGAAGGCTTGTACTTTAATTGCGGTTGGGGCACCGGAGGATTTAAAGCGACCCCAGGCTCGGGTAATGTTTTTGCTCATACTATTGCTCAAGACAAGCAGCATGAGTTGGCAGAACCTTTTCATATTGATCGTTTTACGAGTGGCGCTCTTATTGATGAGCATGGCGCAGCAGGCGTGGCCCACTAATTATCTAAATAGGTGATGTTATGTTTTTGATAGATTGTCCATATTGTAAAGAATCAAGGGATCAAAATGAATTCTCTCCAGCCGGAGAGGCTTTCATTGCTAGACCTCAGAATCCTGAAGATTTGAGTGATGCAGAGTGGGCTGATTATGTTTTTTATCGGTCCAACCATAAGGGAGATCATTGGGAGCAGTGGGTTCATACAAATGGCTGTCGTAAATACTTTCTGGTAAAGCGATCAACGATTAGCCATGAAATAATTAAAGTAGCTGCTTTTGGTGAAGTAACCAGCGATAGTGAATTATGAGAATCGAGAGCCACTCAAGTCACCAGATTGACTACTCACAGTCATTAACTTTTATATTTAATAATAAAACGTACAAAGGCTATAAGGGTGATACTTTAGCGTCAGCATTGGTTGCAAATGACGTATTGTTTTTTGCTAGAAGTTTTAAGTATGGACGCAAGCGTGGTCTTATGACTGCAGGTGTTGAAGAGCCTAATGCTTTAATATCATTAGAGATTGGTGGTCGTTATACGCCAAACCTAAAGGCTACTGAAGTCATGCTTTATGATGGACTTAGCGCTGTGAGTTCAAGTAATCCCAATGCATTAGATTTCCGTGCACTTATTAAACCATTTCATCGTTTTATGCCGGCCGGTTTCTACTACAAGACTTTTATCAAGCAAAAGGTATGGGCCAAGGTAGAGGATAGCTTAAGAGCGCTTTCAGGTTTTTCAAAAGCGCCAACTGAAAAAGATGTTGATGTTTATGACCATGTCTTTCATCATGCTGAAGTTGTTGTCATTGGTGGCGGTGTATCAGGTATATCAGCAGCTCTAGAAGTGCTTAATAATTCGAAGACTGAAAGAGTTGTTTTGGTTGATGAGCGTGAGCATTTGGGTGGGGAATTATTTAATGAATTCTCAACTGATGATGCAGCATCAACTTGGCATAAAGATAGTATTGAAAAATTATTATCATATATGAATGAAGATAATAGTCGTCTTACTTTGCTTTCTAGATCAACTGCCTATGCTTGGTATGATCATAACTATATTGAGGTATTAGAAACCAATGCAACAGGCGAATCTTTGGTTACAAAACAGGGCCAATCTGCTAGAAAAACAATTCATAAGATACGTGCTAAGGAAGTTATTTTAGCAACTGGTGCTCATGAGCGACCAATGCTGTTTGAGACTAATGATTTAGCAAATATAATGTTGAGTCAATCTGTGAGACGTTACCTGAATGAATTTGGTGTAATATCGGGAAAAGATATTGTTTTGTATGGCAACAATGACAGTATTTATAGTACTGCAATCGACCTTAATAATAAAAATATTAAATGTACAGTTGTGGATGTGAGGTCTTCAGAGGTTCGGAGTGAGATGATTGCGAAAGCAAAAGGCCTTGGTATTAAAGTTTTCCAGGGTTATGCTATTCTAAAGGCAAATGGAACCCATCTTGTTCAGAGTATTGAACTTTCTCAAGTAGTACTTCAAGGAAAAGAGTGGAATGTTTCAGGTGGCTCACAACAATTAAAATGCGATTTATTGGCAACTTCTGGAGGCTTTAATCCAGTGGTTCACCTTGATTGTCACTGCGGTGCTAAAACTTTTTATAATGAGGTTTCACAATCATTTTTACCTCAAAAAGAACGTAATAATAGACAGGTATGTGGATCTGTTGCAGGAGTAGGTGCATGGCAGGATGCCGTTAGTGATGCCAAGAATAAAGCCCAATTAACTCTTAAATCTTTAGGCATTGTTAAAAAAATAAACCAAGACAAATTAAGTACAAATTATTTAAACTTTTTTAATGTTAGTCAGTTTTTTACTCCAGTTGAGATTCTTAATAGACCAAAAGTTTTTCTTGATATGCAGAATGATGTAACTACCTTGGATGTTGCGCTTTCAATTAAAGAGGGTTACCGTTCGATTGAACATATTAAGCGTTATACAGCAATGGGTTTTGGAACGGACCAAGGAAAAACAGGAAATATTAATGGTATTGCGGTTGCAGCTAAATTTTTAGGTATATCTATGTCAGAAGTTGGAACAACTACCTTTCGTCCTGCTTATACTGGCGTTGATTTTGGCGCTATGGCAGGTAGAGAAATTGGTGATTTTTTCGATCCTCAGAGATATACAACAATTCATGATTGTCATGTCTCAAGTGGTGCAGAATTTGAAGTAGTTGGGCAGTGGTATCGACCTTGGTATTACCCTATAAATGGGGAAGATATTCATCAAGCGGTTAACAGAGAGTGCTTGGCTGTAAGAACTTCGCTTGGGATGATGGATGCATCAACACTAGGCAAGATTGATGTTCAGGGTAGTGATGCAAGAGAATTTTTATCGCGAGTCTATACTAATGCATGGATGAAGCTTGCTCCAGGTAGCTGTCGATATGGACTTATGTGTAATGAAAAAGGAATGATCATTGATGATGGTGTATCAACCTGTATAAATAATAATCATTTTATTATGACTACTACTACTGGCGGAGCTGCCAGTGTGTATTCTGCATTGGAGATGTGGCTTCAAACCGAATGGAGTAATTTGGATGTTCACCTCAATAGTGTTACAGACCAATATGCAACTATAGCAGTTGTAGGACCTAATGCCCGCAATTTAATGAAAGTGCTTTGCCAAGATGTTGACTTTGATCGTGAGAATTTTAAATTTATGCAGTGGCGACCTGGTAATGTATGCGGTGTTGATGCGCGAATTATGAGGATTAGTTTTTCTGGTGAGCTTGCCTATGAAATTAATATAGAAGCTAATTATGGCTACTATATTTGGAATCAGGTTGCTTTAGCAGGTAAAAAATGGAATATAACACCTTATGGAACGGAGTCAATGCATGTACTTCGTGCTGAGAAAGGTTATATTATTGTTGGCCAAGATACCGATGGCTCTATGACTCCTATGGATGTTAATATGGGCTGGATACTTGCAAAAGATAAGCCGTTTTCTTATATTGGTCGTCGATCCTTTAGTATCTCCGCACTCAATTCTGATGAGCGTCTGCAACTAGTTGGGCTTTTGACAAAGGATGAGCAAGTTGTCGTTCCTGAGGGTTCTCATATTATTGATAATAAGAGTAGATCGATTGGTTATGTTACTTCTAGTTATTACAGTCCTATACTCGGTAGATCAATTGCATTAGCTCAACTCAATGGAGGCTTATCAAAAATGAGTGAAACAGTTTTGGTTAAGATAGTCCAAGAAAAACAAGGACTAAAAGAAATACCTTGTGAGGTCTCGAGTAGTGTTTTCTATGATATAAATGGCGAGAAGGTAGATGGAAATGACTAGTTCAAAAGAAAATTTTACTCCTGAATTTAGATCCACTTTTCAGACATCTCTAGATCAGGATGGTTTTTTAATATGTCAAGAAGATCTAGAATGTAGAGAGCTTGATGATAAAGCTATAATAGTTTTAAGAACATCTAAAGACCATAACAAAAATATAGAAGTAGTAAATGAATGTTTTGGGGTAGATCTTCCTGAGGCTCTGTGTATTAGCTCTGGTAACAATAACATTAAGTGTCTTTGGATTAGCCCTGACGAATTTTGGTTGGTCGATAATAGACAAAATAAGGTAGGCATACTAGATAAAATTGAATTATTATCGGAAGGTATATCGATGATAGATAACTCTGCCGCATATGGGGTTCTTGAGTTTACTGGTAAGAAGAAGCATAGCCTTTTGGCAAGGTGGATGAGTTATGATTTAGGGGACTCTCTTAGCTCTAAGAAAGTTGTATCGACTACTTTAGGGCAAGCGCCTGTAATCGTTTTTCGTGATGCAGAGGACAAACTTTTAATGTTGGTTAGACACTCATTTTCACATTATGTTGCTGGGTTATTAAAGGATAGTGCAAAAAGAATATAAGGCAGAATACTAATATCAATAAATTTATGATGGATAAGGTTAACTTTACAAGTATGGAGAACGGGACTGCTGAAGAGTATGCTTTTCTTAATGGTCTTGAAGATCAATTTAATGTAGACCTTCCAAAGCGTTTGATTGCTGCGCTTAGGTCTCTCAATTCAAGTCTTTCAGGTTATCAAATTAGTCGACTAGAACACTGTCTGCAAGGAGCTACTAGAGCTCATCTTGCGGGTGAAGATATGGAAATGGTAATTGCGATTTTGTTTCATGATATTGGCGATGAGCTGGCTCCATATTCCCATTCAGAAATGGCTGCGGCAATTCTTCGACCTTTTATTTCAGAAAAGATTTATTGGATTATTAAGCATCATGGCGTCTTTCAGATGTATTACTATGCACATCATTCTGGTGGAGATAGAAATGCTAGAGAATTATTTATTGACAGCCCGTGGTATCAAGATGCTATAAAATTCTGTCATGAGTATGACCAAAACTGCTTTGACCCAGATTATGAATCAAAACCTTTAGAGTTTTTTATCCCTATGATCAATGAATTTTTTTCTAGGCCAAAGACAGATGATCCGGAGGAAATTGCAAGATATGGAAAAAGATAGTTTTTAAAGTTTCTAACTAATTATTGAGGCTATTTAATGAATACTTATTTACTTCAGTTGCAACCTCGTCAAATCCATTTAATTGTTTTTCTACTTGTCGGAGTTCTGATTGGTTACGCAGCTTACAGTATAAAAATACTTGGGCTTGAAGCTTGTACTCTTTGTATCACCCAACAGTTCTTTTATTGCGTTATTGGTGTCATTTCTTTTATTGCTTTTCTGCATAATCCTCTTGGCCCTCTTGTTCGCCTTTATTCAGGATTTATTTTTTTGTGCGCAATAGCAGGAGCATGGATTGCTGGTAGACAGATTTGGTTGCAAAGCTTGCCCGAAGACGAGGTTCCTTTATGTGGTCCTCCACTAGAATATATCATTGACGTATTCCCATTTTCTGATGTTCTTAACGCCTTGTTTATGGGCGATGGTAACTGTGCAGAAATACCTTGGCAGTTTTTAGGTTTAAGTATGGCGGGCTGGTCTTTTATTTGGTTTGGAGTGATTATCACATTGAGTCTATTGGCAATTAAAAAAGCCAATTAATCTCTAATTTAAATAGAAAAGCTCACAATTTCCAAAAAAAATAATTCTATGGTAAGATTATTTGTTAATTATGTAGAGTAATTTTTTAAGATTTGGCTGATTTTGAAGAAACAGTAAAAAGACTATTTGATTCAGTTGATATTCAAGTCAATGGCTCACGTTCGTGGGATCCTCAGATTCACAATGAACTTTTCTATGCACGTGTATTAAGTGGAGGCTCTTTGGGGCTTGGTGAAAGCTATATGGACGGATGGTGGGATTGTCAAGCTTTAGATCAATTAAGTTATAAGCTTCTGAGTGGTCGAATTGACGAACAAGTAAAAGGGACCAATCTTGGTTTATTGTTTAATGCAATAAAGGCCCATATTTTAAATGCTCAAACTAAAAAAAGAGCTTATATAGTCGGCAGAAAGCATTATGACATTGATAATGATTTATTTTCCCTAATGCTTGATGAAAGAATGAATTACTCTTGTGGCTACTGGCGAAATGCCAAGAACTTAGAGCAGGCTCAGATCAATAAGTTAGATTTGGTTTGTAGGAAGCTGCATTTGAAGCCCGGCATGAGTGTACTTGAAATTGGTTGTGGCTGGGGAGGCTTTGCTAAGTATGCCGCTGAAAATTATGGAGTAAGTGTACATGGTATAAGCATATCAAAAGAGCAGGTAAAGTATGCCGAAGCTTCTTGTAAAGGTCTCAATACTTCCTTTGAATTCAAAGACTATCGAGAACTAAATACACAGTATGACTCAATAGTTTCGATTGGTATGTTTGAGCATGTAGGTTATAAAAATTATAAAGAGTATATGGAAGTTGCCAATCGGTGCTTGAAGGATGATGGTTTATTTTTACTGCATACGATTGGAAGAAACAGCTCTGGACGGGCAACTGATCCATGGATTAATAAGTATATTTTTCCAAATGGAATGACACCTTCATCTAAGCAAATCAGCGACGCTGTTGAGGATATTTTTGTGGTTGAAGATTGGCATAACTTTGGTCAGGATTATGATGCAACGCTAATGTCCTGGAATGAGAACTTTCAAAACAGCTTTAATCATTTGAAAGATACATACGATGAAAGGTTCAAGCGAATGTGGGAATATTATTTGTTGATGTGTGCAGGTACTTTTCGAGCTAGGAGAAATCAATTATGGCAGTTGGTAATGTCGAAGGGTGGTATTAAGGGAGGGTACACCTACAGTAACAACCCTAGGTTTGATTAACCAATGCAATATATAGAAATCTAGTATGCTAGAGAGTTCTGAGTTCTTATCAAATGAAAATATGACACCTAAACTTGTCAGTTTTAAGGTCTGCCCTTTTGTCCAAAGAGTTGCCATTACGCTTCAATATAAGGGTATTGATTATGATATAGAATATATAGATTTGGGTAGTCCACCAGAATGGTTTTTAGCTATATCACCATTAAAAAAAGTTCCACTTTTAATCGTTGATAACACGGTAATTTTTGAATCAGCTGTTATTAATGAATATATTGATGAAGCATACCAACCAGTGCTTCATCCAGAAGATTTACTTCTGAAGGCGATAAATAGAAGTTGGATTGAATTCTCCAGCAATATAAGTTTGTATACTTTTGAGCTAACCATAAAAGAGAAAAAAAATGACTTTGAGAATATACTTGAAGAATTACTGAAGGGCTTTGATCTGGTTGAAGATTATTTATACGCTAAACCATTTTTTAATGGAGAGCAGTTTTCTTTAGTGGATTCGAGTTATGCGCCTATATTCCAACGATTAGAGTTCTTAGCACAAATTTATAAACCTATTATTTCCTCTAAAAGGCATCCAAAATTAGTAAAGTGGAAAGATAGTTTGTTGTCATTAAATGCAGTTAAACGCTCAACTGTAGAAGAAATTCAGAACCTATACTATCAACTTTTGTGGACAAGACAGGGGTATATTTCGCAATTTTTGAGTGAAAGAGAGTATGGTAAGAGGCCAACAAAAAGGGTCTACTAGGTAAATTATTTTGTTAATCAATTCCTTGTTTTATAAGACATTAAGAAAATAAACCATTCAACATTGCAACTGCATCACAACCTGCTTGAAAAGCTAATCTTTGATTTTCAAAAGTAATACCTCCTATACCAACAATGGGTAATTGTATTTTTTCTTTCGCGGTCTTAATTATTGATAAAGGGCACTCACTTGCAGTTGGCTTCGTTATCGAGCTGAAAAGTGCACCAAAGGCGACATAGTTAGCCCCCATTTCTTCAGCCTCAACGGCAAGTTGTAATTGATTGTAGCAAGATACACCAATAATTGCTTTTTCACCTAGTCGTTCTCGAGCAGTATTAATAGAAGTATCGTTTTGACCTAAATGAACACCATCCGCACCTACTTTCTCGCAAAGGTTGATATCATCGTTGACTATAAATAAAGTATTATGTTGTAGGCAAAGCTCAAGCAACCGTTTTGCTTCTTCTAGCTTTAGTTTATCGTTATTAGTTTTATGGCGATATTGGAGGATATTGACTTTATGTTCGTTGAATGTACGCTCAATAAGTGCTATATTCAGATTGTTGTTTGGCGTAATTCCGTATAAACCTTGTATTCTTTGATCTAACATAATGGCAGTTTTTCAAACTAAGAAAATTCAATCATTCATTGCATTCATTATAGTCTTGGTTGCTATTCTGTGGCTATTTCAAGACAATATTCTAAAGATTTCAATATTACAAAATAAAACCGAACAATTAGATACTAGTAATCAAGAATTTAAAGAAGACTCTTATCTTGAAAAGATAGATAATTTTATAATTAAGGAATATTCTAAAGACCAAATCTTACTTCATACTGTTGAGGCTGAGACTTACTTTAGTTATAAAGATTCCCCGGTTCAACTACTAAAAGTAAAAGTTAAAACATTTGATGAAACTCAACAAGAAGGTCTTGTAATGACATCAAATCGTGCTGAAATGCTTAAATCAGGAGAGATGTTTTTTAATGGTGAAGTCAACATCCAAACCAAGAGCGGAGTTTTACATGAGATCGATACTGAATCTTTAATTGTGCTTACTAATAGCGGTCAAATTAAAAGCAATAGAGAGATTACTTATTTGGCCGAAAATACAAAAATTAACGCACAAGGAATGGATATGAGTATTGATAGTGATACAATGTTTTTAAATGGAAAAGTAAAAATTAAGCAAGATTCTGGTTCAATAATCAATACAACTAATTTATTCATTAGTCATGCCGAGGGAGAAAAAAAATATCAAAGTAAAGAAAAAACTGTTTACGTCTCGAAATATAATACTGTTAACTCTGAAAAAGGTATAGACGCTGATATGAATAAAAATTTGATAAGATTACTAGGTGAAGTTGAAATATTAGGCCTCTCAGACAGTAAAATAGAAAGTTATGACCTTTTAATAGATCAGTCAAATGGAGGCGAGGTATATAAGTCTAATGATTCAGTTCATTACCAATCATCTGCTACCAATATTAAGGCAAAAAAAATGAATTATGATGCTGTTACAAAAAAACTCGAATTAATGGATGAGGTTTTAGCTGTTTATGAATAAACTGATTATTGTAACTACACTATTTTTTACTTCTCTTGCATTTGCACTTCCAGAAGATGCAAAACAACCTATTGAAATTGAAGCAAAGTCTGTAACAGTTGATGAAACTACTGGTTTCAATGAATTTAGTGGTAATGCTGAGGTTAAGCAAGGTTCACTTTTACTATTTGCTGAACTCATTCAAGTCCAAACTAACAGTGATGGAGTTGAAACTATGATTGCCAAGGGTACACTTGAAAAACCTGCTAAATATATCCAAAGCCAAGAAAATCAAGCACGCTTTATCGAGGCAACAGCAACTCTAATTACATATAATGTCAATGAAGGTATGATTTTTTTGGTTGGCAATGCTCACCTTGTTCAGGGTTTTGATTCATTTAGTGGAGATTCATTGAATTATGATATCAATAACGACAAGGTTGTTGTTAAAGGTTCAGAAGATGGCACTGAGAGAGTCAAATTTAAAATTGTCCTCTAGTATTTCTAGTTGAATCTAACTTACTAGGGCAGATGTAATCCTTTCTTTGACTTCGTCAAGAGAGCCAACTCCGTTAATAGCTATAAACTTTGTACCAGTATTGGTATCAAGAGCATCAGCCTTGTAGTATTGAACCAGTGGCTCTGTTTTTTTATGGTAGATCTTTAGGCGTCCTCTCACTATATCTTCATCATCATCAACGCGTTGAATCAAGTCTTCACCAGTCAGGTCGTCTTTGCCTTCAAGATTCGGCGGGTTGAAGGCTATATGGTAGGTTCTTCCAGAGGCTAAATGAACTCGACGACCAGACATCCTTGTTACGATGTCCTCATCTGGGACTTGAACGTCAAGGACATAGTCGATTTTAATGTCTTCTAATTTCAGTGAGTCTGCTTGAGTAATGGTTCTAGGAAAGCCATCCAGTAAGTATCCATTATTGCAGTCTTGCGATTCTATTCTCTCTTTTACTAATGAGATAATAATATCATCAGAAACAAGATTGCCTGCGTCAATAACTTTTTTTGCTTCTATACCTATTTTTGTTCCAGCATTTACTGCAGCCCGAAGCATATCGCCAGTTGATATCTGAGGGATATTAAATTTTTCACAAATATGAGCCGCTTGGGTGCCTTTTCCAGCTCCTGGCGGTCCTAATAAGATGATATTCATAATATTTCTTTTATGTTAGAGTTCAAAGGGTGGTAATTTTTTATCAACTTTTGACTTTTTCAGTACGACATAGTCAGGTAGTCCATTAATATACGGAGGATAATTCTCACCTTCAATAAGTGGAAGTAAATATTCACGGCATTCATCAGTTATTGAAAAGCCATCTTCAGAAATGTAATTTGATGGCATCATTTTTTCAACATTTGCAATATCTTTTAATTCACCACAACCAATTTCCCATTTATAGGGATTATTGGATGTTCTAATGATTGCTGGCATGATTGAATTTTTACCATCTAGTGCCATTTCAACTGCAGCCTCACCGAGTGCGTATGCCTGCTCAACATCTGAATTAGAGGCCAAGTGTCGTGCAGCGCGCTGAAGATAATCAGCTACTGCCCAATGAAATTTATATCCTAGAGACTTTTTAATTATGTTTGCTACCACTGGCGCAGCACCCCCTAATTGTGCATGACCAAAGTCATCACGAGTCCCCTGCTCTGCTAAGAATCTTCCATCTGGCCATTTTGTTCCTTCTGAGACTACGATAGTACAATAACCATATTCTTTTACATTTTTATCAACTTTTGCGAGGAATGACTTTTCATCAAAATCAATCTCTGGAAATAGAATGACAACTGGTATTGAGGAGTCTACAAGACCTCCAGCTGCTGCGATCCAGCCAGCATGGCGACCCATAACCTCAAGTACAAAAATTTTAGTTGATGTTGCAGCCATTGATGCAACATCAAAGCTTGCCTCCATCGTAGATACAGCGATATATTTTGCTACTGAGCCAAAACCAGGGCAATTATCAGTTACTGGAAGGTCATTATCAACAGTTTTAGGAATATGGATTGCCTGGATTGGGTAGCCCATACTTTCTGATAGTTGGGAAACTTTAAGGCAAGTATCTGCCGAATCACCACCACCATTGTAAAAAAAATAACCAATATCATGTGCTTTAAATACTTCTATTAAGCGTTCATATTCAACTTTATTGGCCTCCAATGACTTCATTTTGTATCGACATGAGCCAAAGCCACCTGATGGAGTATGGTTAAGTGCAGTAATATCTGAATCAGACTCAAGAGATGTGTCTATTAGATTTTCCGTTAAAGCTCCAATAATGCCATTTTCGCCTGCGTATACTTTTCCAATTTTATTTGGGTATTTACGTGCTGTCTCAATAACGCCACTAGCTGAAGCATTAATAACAGCAGTGACACCACCAGATTGGGCATAGAAAGCATTTTTCATAATGTTCTCTTAATCATATTTGAAATTTAAAAGTGAGAATGACTTAAGTTTCGAGCTTTTAATTATTTGCTCAATGTCATTCCTTAAACAGAGATTAATTATACCATTTGAACAGAAAATAGCCTTAATAATTCTATAGCATGGTTTAATTATATTAATAATTATTATTGTTTAAAAAACTAAATTTTATACTAGGATGTTTATCTATTCTGTGACAAATTGTTTCAGATTTGAAAGGATTTCACTGGATGAAATTACGGTGAATTATTAAAGTGGTAGAGCCTGAGAAAAATTCTCAATATTGATAAAACCAGGAACAACTTTTTTATCAATTTTGCTGCTAGGTTTATTTATTGCTACTATATTTCTAATTTCAAATTTTGAGGCTGACTTCAAAACATCTAAAGAGTCATCAAAAAAAATGGCTCTTTGTCTATCAAAATTAATGACTTTCATAAGATGTTCCCAAAACTCTTGTTCTTGTTTTGCTATACCAAAGTCATGCGATGAAACAATCCCATCAAAGTAATTTTGAAGTTGAGTAACTTGCATTTTTAGTTTGATTCCTTTTCGATGTGCGTTAGTTATAAGATAGATCCGCTTCTTCTTTCCTCTTGCAGCCTCAAGGAAGCCTTTAACATGCTCATGAACTTGAATCAAATGCGCAGTATCTTTTTTTAATTGCATAATATCGAGTTTTAATTTTTCCTCCCAATAATCAAGACAATACCAATTTAGTTTTCCTTGTTCAGCATCCAACATTGCAATTATCATTTCTTTAGCTTTTTCATAGCTAATACTATGCTTTTTTGAATAAACTTTAGGGATATATTCTAGCCAAAAATGTAAATCAAAATTTAAATCTAGAAGTGTGCCATCTAAGTCAAGCAAAATGGAGTCAATTTGCTTCCAATCAACATGAGAATTTAGATTATTTTTTTCGCCAAGTCGTGCCATTTGAACTGTCTTCGAGAATAATGCCAAGCGCTAAAAGCTCGTCACGTATTTGATCTGATAATGCAAAATCTTTTGAATCTCTTGCGGCATCTCTTTGGCGTATTTTTTCATTAATATTAAGTTCTGAAAGTTCCATACCTTGTTTAAGGTAATCTTCAACATCATATTCAAGAATACCAATGTAGTTTCCTAATTTGATTAGTAGTTGTGCTAATGTTTTAGCTTGCTTGAGATTATCTTTACGATTAATATTTATTTGCTTTGCAATTTCAAATAATATACTGAGTGCAATAGGGGTATTAAAATCATCATCTAGGGCAGAATTAAATCTGTTTTCGAAGTCAGAAATGTTTCCAGTTAGAGTTCTTTTGTCAATAGAAAGACCCCTATAGGCAGTATATAGTCTCTTAAGGGCAGATTTTGCACCTGCAATATTTTCATCACTGAAATTTAAAGGTGAACGATAATGACTACTCATAAGGAAGTAACGAACGGTTTCACCGTCATATTTTTCTAAAACGTCACGAATAGTAAAAAAATTATCAAGAGATTTACTCATCTTTTCGTCATTTATATTGACAAAGCCTACATGCATCCAGGTATTAACAAATTTACAATTGTTGGCACCCTCCGACTGAGCTATTTCGTTTTCATGATGAGGAAATGTAAGATCCATTCCACCACCATGGATATCAAAATGATTTTCGATGAAATGAGTTGACATTGCTGAGCATTCAATATGCCATCCAGGTCGACCTTCTCCCCATGGCGATGGCCACTTAGGTTCATTTGGTTTTGCCATTTTCCATAATACAAAGTCAAGCGGGTCTTGCTTATCACTCTCTATATCAATGCGAGCGCCAGCCACCAGGTCATCAAGATTTTTGCCTGAGAGCCTTCCATAATTTTTAAATTTTCTAACTGAATAGTAGACATCACCATTTTTACCTTGGTAGGCCAGCCCTTTTTTTGTGAGTGACTCAATCATATTTTTCATTTGATCAATTGAATCAGTTGCTCGTGGTTCAAGGTCTGGTGTAAGAACACCAAGAGCCCTCTCATCTTCATGCATAGCATCAATAAATCGATTTGTTAAGGCGTAAATATCTTCATTATTTTCAATTGCTCGGCTAATAATCTTATCGTCAATATCAGTGATATTTCTTACATAGTTCACGTCTGGGAAGTTGCGTTTCATGTGGCGGGTAATAACATCAAACATAACCAAAACTCTAGCGTGACCCATATGGCAAAAATCATAAACCGTCATACCGCAGACATAAATTCCAATACTTTTAGGATCAATAGGTCTGAATTCTTCTTTTAGATTAGTGAATGTATTATAAATTTTGAGCATTGCGATATTTTATACTGCTTTATCTTAATAAGCATTACTACAAGTCATATTACTTTTAATCCATTAGTATAAGTAAGTGCATTGATTTTCTGTTTAGAATAAACAAATTGTATAATTCTTTTTCAATTTTATAGTTCTAAAAGAGGGCCTTAAACTCTATTTCTTGGTAGTTGGAGATAATATGAAAAAATATGAATGCATGATGTGTGGCTATATTTATGATGAATCTTTAGGTGATCCTGACGAGGGTATTGCACCAGGTACAGCCTGGGACGATATCCCAGAAGACTGGTATTGTCCTGTCTGTGGTGCCAGCAAAGAAGATTTTGAGATGGTTGAAATTTAGCAACAACAAATCTAAACTCAAATTTAAATGGGTTGATGTGTCTGCCAGAGTAAAATAATCATTTTTTGTATTAAGCTCGTAAAAATAGATGTCAAAAATATTAATTCTACCCGGTGATGGTATAGGAAAAGAGATAGTTGCTCAGGCAGTCAAGGTAATCGATTCATTGAACGCCAATCATGATATGGGTATGAGTCTTGTTGAAGGTCTTATAGGTGGTGTTGCATATGATGAGACTGGATCACCGTTACCTGAAGAAACTATCAATTCTGCTAAGAGCTGTGACTCAATCTTATTAGGAGCAGTTGGTGGCCCGAAATGGGAGTCATTGGAGCGTGATTTACGTCCAGAGCGTGGACTATTAGGCATTAGAGCTGAGTTAGACTTGTTTGCTAATTTAAGGCCGGCTATTCTTTACCCACAACTAGCAAATGCATCAAGTCTAAAAACTGAAATTGTTTCAGGCCTTGATTTAATGATTGTTCGTGAACTTGTTGGCGGTATTTATTTTGGTGATCCTAGAGGTGTTGAAGTAAGAGATGGTGAGCGATTTGGAATTAATTCTGCAACTTACTATGAATCTGAAATAGCACGTATTGGTCATTCAGCTTTTCAAATAGCACAAAAAAGAGGAAAGCGTGTTTGTTCTGTAGATAAAGCTAATGTCCTTGAGGTATGTGAGCTTTGGAGAGAGGTTATGGAGGAGGTTTCAAGAGACTATCCTGATGTAGCACTTTCTCATATGTATGTTGATAATGCTGCAATGCAACTTGTAAGAGATCCAAAACAATTTGATGTTATGGTTACGAGCAATCTTTTTGGAGATGTGTTGTCTGATTGTGCAGCAATGCTTACAGGTTCAATTGGCATGCTTCCATCTGCCTCTTTGAACAAAAATAATTATGGTATGTATGAGCCCATTCATGGTTCAGCTCCAGATATTTCTGGCAAAGATATTGCTAATCCATTAGCAACTATACTGTCGGTTTCAATGATGCTAAGGTATTCACTTGATCAGGAAGAATTAGCTGACAAAATTAATTCAGCGGTTAGTGAGGTTCTTGATCAAGGATATAGAACGTCAGATATTTCTTCTGAGGGCGACAAAATAGTTGGAACGGAAGAGATGGGAGATTTAATTGTAAAGGCAATAGAGGCTCAATAAAGAACCTCTTTACTATCAATAGATCTCCATAAAAACCAACAAGCTACCGATCTATATGGTTTCCATGTATCTGAAATTTTGATAATTTCATCTAAACCTAATACTTTGTTGTTATTTCCATAGAGTCGATTCATAGCTCTAATAATTCCTACATCCTTTATTGGAAAAATATCTTTTTCTAATAAATAAAACATACCAAACATTTCCACAGTCCATGGACCAATACCCTTTATTGTAATTAGCTCATCATAAATACTAAGGTACGTTCGTCCTTTCCAATAAGAGTGGCTAACTATGTGGTTAGCTTTAAAGTGCTCTGCAATATTTATAATGTATTGAGTTTTCTGTTTTGATAGTCCACAGGACTTTAAGTTTTCAGAGCTAGCAGAAAGAACATTTTCTGACTTGATACTTCCAATGAGATTAGTTAATTTTTTCCAAACGCTAGCAGCAGCTTTTACTGATATTTGCTGACCAACAATAGAACGAAGGAGCGTTTCCAATGCTTCTCCACGAGAAGTAATGCTATATTGGCTATGTTGTTTCAATATTTTGGCTAGTTGAGGGTCAGTCTTAGTCAAATATTCAATAGATTCTTGCCAATAATTAGGATTAGTCATTTTAAATAGTAATAAAATTATGGAAATGCTGATTAAACGAGTTCAGTTTAATTAATTTATCTGATAATCTAGTATAGAAGACATTGTCGTATAATCCCTGTTAATTTTTTTAACAGTAATTCAAGGAAATATTATGAGTAGTAAAAAAAATGTTACATTTATTGGTCTGGGAACTATGGGTTATCCAATGGCAGGCCATTTGTCAAAATCTAATCTTTTTAATGTTTGTGTTTTTAACCGTTCTTCAGAAAAAGCCGCCAAATGGGGAAGCGAGTATGAGGGTGAGGTTGCAAACTCTCTAGAGGAAGCTGTAACAAATGCTGATGTAGTTATTACTTGCACTGGTCGAGATGAAGATATGATGGAGATTGTTTTTTCTGACGGTGGTATGTTGCCTCATCTTAAAGGAGGGTCAATTTTTATTGATCACACTACTACATCTTTTAAATTAGCAAAGCATTTAAATGAATCTTTCAAATCTCAAGATATTGCGTTTATTGACGCCCCTGTTAGTGGTGGAGAGGCTGGCGCTATTAATGGCGTATTAAGTGTTATGGCAGGTGGTGACTCAGATATTCTTGAGTCATGTGATTCAATAATCAAGACTTATTCAAAGAGTATAACCTTTATGGGAAATTCTGGATCTGGGCAATTGGCAAAGATGGTTAATCAAATTTGTATTGCAGGATTACTGCAAGGGTTATCAGAAGGTCTCCTATTTGCTGAATCAGAGAATCTTGATATGGATAGCTTACTATCAGCTATATCTGGTGGCGCTGCTCAATCTTGGCAAATGGTCAATAGAGGTCAGACAATGCACCAAAGAGAGTTTGATTTTGGCTTTGCAATTAAGTGGATGGTAAAAGATTTGGGTTATTGTATAGATCAGGCAAAAGGCAATAAAACGAATTTATCATTCACTCAGGAAATTTATGATCGATATGTTAATTTGATGGATAAGGGGCATACTTATAGTGATACTTCAGCTCTAATGATGTTTGAAGAGTTAAATAATTAGATTCAAGTTCCAACATATATGGAGTCTAGTATTATTTAACCTTTTATTAATAAACAAATAAGGTAAGGAGTATGTAAATTGGGCAGCAGTGGAAAGAAATTTAGAAAGTTAGTCGCTGAAAGTAAGCCTCTACAAATTGTAGGTACTGTCAATGC